>Ga0116170_10005057_pt1 | contig 11909 bp, 4 predicted proteins | sample AD_JPNHW1_MetaG_FD_89797 | JGI IMG/M metagenome (GOLD analysis project Ga0116170, IMG submission 89797) | Active sludge microbial communities of municipal wastewater-treating anaerobic digesters from Japan - AD_JPNHW1_MetaG | ecosystem: Engineered > Bioreactor > Anaerobic > Digestate | place... | reverse complement strand
GGTTCATGCGGTCTCCTTCCGGCAGCCGGAGGCGCGCCTCCGGACATGTCTTGCCCCTGGAAGGATATTCTATCCACCAAATTCGCATGGAAAGAAAATAATATCCAACGCGGGCGAGAGGCCAGTCCGACGAAGCGCCAGCCGACCAGTGCCCTCCTGACCGGAATCACGGACGCGAGGAATAGTTGGGCAGTGCTGCGAGCAGGAGTCCTGTACCCAGGGAGATCGGTTCTGGAGCAGGCATGCCGCGCAGCCAACCGTCGCCTCCGCCTGCATGCCTGCCTGGTCGCGTGTTTGAAGACAGGCCTAATGATCCGGTGAGTCCGATCCGTGGAGGTTCTGGAAGATCCGCTCGTCGAACTTGAAGCGCAGCCTCAGGAAGGGTCCCTTGCCCTGATAACTGTTGCCGGCAAGATCAGAGTCGAATCTGTCGAGGGAATATCCGAGAGAGAGCCAGATGTTGGTCATCAACCTGTGGCCGATCTCCGCTGATCCTCCGATGGAACAGCCGCCCGTGCCGTGGCTGGTGAGGACCCGGCATTCCGCGCCGACGTCCCACTGGTCCGCCAGGTCGTAGAGCACTCGTCCCGCGAGGAGGTCGGTGTAGGCATGGAAACCGGAGTCGCGGGAGAGCTTGCCTGCATATTTCCCGGACACCTGGAGGCCGGGGCCAGCTTGGTAGATCCCTTCCACGGACAGGATGTAGGCATCCTCGTGGAGAGAGGGCGTGGCGCCGGTGTTCCGCTCCCGCTTGAACTCCAGCTTGGCCAGGGCGTTGAAACGGTTGGACCCAAGGGGCCGGTAGGCCAGTCCTGCGAGGGTCCTGGACGTGTCGTGGCGGCCGTCGTCCACGGATTCCGTGAAATAGCGTTCCGTGAAGAGCAGGGAGTAGTCCGGATTCAGCTTGTAGGCCACTCCTGCTTCGCCCAGCCATGACCGTTGACCGTCCTGATCGAGTTCTCGCCGCTGTTCCAGCCGGGTGGTGAGCTTGAAATCCTCCCGGGGGAGGTATTCCAGGCCCACGGTGGCGGCAAGCGAGTCAGGGTCGCCGTCCCGCTGGGGGCCGCGCAGGGTCTCAAGATACTCGCCGCTCACGTTGGCCGTGATGGATGGGCCGATCAGGAACTTGTTCCTCAGGCCGATCACCGACTGGGTCCTTGCGCCGTCCGCGCCGTCGGCCAGCCGGTACTCGTTGAAGGCCACGGTGTTCTTGATCAGCTGGGACTCCACGCCCATGAGGGTCCTGGTCTCCGCAACATCCGCGGCATTCAGGTACTCTTCCCGCAGGTAGGCCCGGTTGAGGCTGTCGATCTGGTACGTCATGCCCGCCTGGGTCGACGAGTAGTGCGTCCCGTCAAGGTTCTGCTTGTGGCTCAGGTTCAGGGAGAGATCCGGGCGGAGGGCCGTTTCCATGGCGAGCTTGAGGGAACTCAGATCACGGGGGGGATCCTCCCGAATGTCGAAGGGGGTATGCACGGTGGGGTCCACGGAGACATAGCCTTCGCTCGTGGACTCCCGCGCGAGTTCCGCACTGAGTTTCGTCTTCTTGAACATGCTCTGTGCGCCGATGGAGACGAGGCGGTGCCGTGCGTCGTCCAGGCTATTCCGCTCGTCGATGAAGTGGCTCCGGAACAGCGTTTCTTTCGAGATCGCATAGCTCGCGTCAAGGCCGTACCGCGTCGTGCCCCGGGAGGCCTCCACCGTGGAAAGGTTCATGTAGTCGTCACTGAGCTCGCGGTAGAACGCGTTCACGTGGAGCTTGTCGAGGGGCTCTCCCTCCGCGGTGAAGGAGATCCCGTGCCCGTCCTGCCACTCGTACAGGCCGGAGGATTCGAAGGGGGACCGGGTTTCGGCATATTCGGCCTTGAGGACCATCTTGCGCGGCAGGGTGAGCGTCAGGTCCGTTCCGAGCAGATGGTAGTTCCCGATGGCCTTCTCCTCCACGATCCCGGTGGCCCCGAGTTCCAGCCATTTCCAGGGCCTGAATGCGCCGCGGCCGCCGTAGGTGTAGTACTTGTCTCCCACCGAGGTGCTCTCGTAGCTGACCACGACGAAGACGGGGTTGTAGTCCGCGTCGTAGCTGGGGACCGGGCTCTTGAACAGGATGGATCCGAGGGTGCCGTCGATCTCGTAGTCGCTTCCGCGGCTCTGGCTGGTCCTGCTCAGAACCGTGCCGGTCGACTGGCGGTCCCTGACCTCGATGACCACGTGCTCGGAGCCGTCCACGATGGGGTGCTGCGAGAGGGTGTAGTAGCCGGAGATCCCCTTGCCCGGAAGGATGTCCACGACCTGGGTCTGGTCGGTGTGGCTCGCGAAGGAGCGGACCTTGAAGCGCTCCGTGTTCAGCTCGTACTTGAACCCGTTGAAGGCCCGGTTGTAGGCCGAGAGCCATGTCTCGTCGAGCCCCGTCCGGAAATCGCCGAAGAGCAGGTAGGACCGGTTCTTCTCCACCTTCACGTAGAGGTCGCTCCTGGAGACGGCCTCGTAGCCCGTCTTGCTCTCGTCCCCGTAGATGGGGTACTTGTCCTCGGTCCCGAGGTTCGTGTCGTTCTCACGGAACAGCGCGTCCTGTCGGGGCTTGTCCGAGTCGTAGGCCGCCGTCAGAAGGTAGTCGCCGTGGATCTTCCCCTTCAGGAAGAAGGCTCCCCGGGCGTCGAGGGAGGCGCCTCCGTCGCCCTTGGTCCCGCCCAGGCCGCCATGCCCCAGGACGACCTCGCCCAGGCCGTTCACGAACAGGTTGCGGAGGTGGGGCGAGAAGAAGACCTTGACCGTCTCTTCCCTGCCCTCGACAAACACCGTGACCAGGCACTCGCCGGTCTCCCGCGGCGCCTGGAGCGCGAAGGAGGCCGAACCGTTCTCCAGGCTGATCTGGAAATCCTCGGCCAGGGGATCCGCATCCTTCCCCAGGAGCTCGCCGGACGAAGTCGTGACGGTCGCGAAGCCCGAGTACGGAACGGCCATGCCTCGCTTGTCCTGGAGGGAGACGCTGACCTGGATCCTGGAAGAACCGTCCGCCGGGACCTCCTGCCGGTCCGCCGCGAGGAGGATCCGGTCGGGCGCCCCTGCGGCCAGGACCGTGGCCCTGGCCTCGCCGCGCGGAATGCCGAACGGGTCCTTCACCTCCGCCCGGAGGAGGTTCGCTTCCCCGGCGTTCAGGTGGATGTCGAGATACTCGAAGACCGTCACCTGACCGACCGGGTAGTCGATCCGGCGGCCGATCAGCTTGGCGTCGACCGGGGTCCCGTTCAAGGTGAGGGCGGGCTCGGTCCCGTGAGGCGCCTTCAGGACCACCCGGATCGTCTCCCGGAGCACGGCGGATCCGTCGAGGGGCGCAAGGAACTCCAGACCGGGCTTCATCGTCTTGATCTCCTGCTCCCAGTCCCGGGGGGAAGGCCTGGGGGGCTCCAGAGGCGACTGGCCCACGGGGCTGGAGGCCGCAGGGAAGACGGTCCCGGATTCGGACGTGGAAGAGGGGCTCCCCGGGCCGGGGAAGGCCGCCTGGGCCGGGGCAGGCGCCTTCCTGGCAGCGAGGAAGGCCTGGACCGCTCCGGCTTCCCCTTCCAGGGCGAAATCCGCCTGGCACAAGCCCCCGGGCTTCATGTCCACGAACTGGGAGGAGCCCTCCCCCAGGAAACGCCCTGAAAGCGGAACCAGTCGAAGCCCCGCGGGAACCGTGGCCTCGTCCACCCGCAGGACGTGGTTCCCGGGAGCGACGCCAAGGAGGGAGTATTTCCCGTTCTTGTCCGTGATCACGCGCGTGCCGTCCTCCAGGTAGAGGACCACCTGCGGGATCCCGGGCTCCGGGGAGTCCGCGGCGGCCTGGACGCGATTCCCGTCGCGATCCAGGAACACCTTGCCCAGGATCGTGCCCTTCTCGGTGAAGACGCCGCCCGTGAGCTTGAGATGAACCGAGGCCCGGTTGGAGGCGACCCGCTTCCCGAAGCAGGTCCCGGCGGCGATCCCCGTGTTGATGCCGTCGCCCTTCAGGCTGTCCGGTCCCACCACGGCTCGGTAGGTGATCTCCACGACGCCCGTCGGGGCCAAGTCGCCGATCTTCCATGTGAAGGTCCGCGTCCCGCTCTGGTCCGGGTCGGGCAGCGCCTTGCCGTCCAGTCGGCAGGACCCCGGCAGCAGCTCGACGCCGCGCGGCATGACGTCGGTGACCACGAGCCCCGTGACCGGGGCCTGGCCATTGTTGGTGATCGCCAGCGTGTAGGCGACCAGGTCCCCGATCGCGGCGGCGGACTTGCTGGCCGTCTTCGTGATCGAAAGGGTCCCCGGGGGCGGATCCAGGGGAATGTCGCGGATCAGGGGCGGATCGCCCGCCTGCAGGGTGAACTTCTCGCCCCGGGAACCGTTGCCGATGGTGTAGCCGGCCGGCAGGTCCGCATCGGGCACGGCGGAGGGCCAGGCGTAGCCGGACGGGGGCGTCACCTCGTAGCCATAGTCCCCGGCGGGGGCCAGGGGGAAGGCGAACTTGCCGTCCGCGCCGGTGGGAAGGGCTGGGTTCACCTGTCCCTCGGGCAGTTCGGGCAGGCGGGAGAGATCGATGGTGCCGGCGGCGTTGTCCCAGTAGCGCAGGGTCACGACCACCCCGGCGATGGGTTTGCCCGTCACGGAGTCGAAGACGGTGCCGCGAGGGTCGATCATGGCCTGCGCGGTCACGCTCGGAATCGCGTCCAGGGAGTCCGTGTACGTCGCGCGGATCCTTGTGTCCTGGGCGACGGAGAGGGTTCCGTCGTTGTTCGAGGCCGGACCGAGCGAACTCGGAAGGCCGCCCCGGAAGATGCCCGTGTCCGGCCCGGTCTCCGTCAGGATGAGGGTCTCTGTGTCGCCGGTCTTGAGATCGTCCACGACGACCGTGACCGTCTCCACGGCCGCCGGATCCAGGTTCTGGTCGTGGTCCGTGACCTGCACGTTCACCCGCTCGCCGTCCATGTAGCCGATGACCGGCTGCCAGGCGCCACTGTAGAAGGCCACGGAACCTTGCGTCCGGGGCGGGGTGCTGGAGACGGTCGTCACGACCGTGTTGGAGACCCCGGCCTGGGAAGCGCTGACGATCGACCCGAGGTTGCTGATCTGGCTGCCGGGCTGGGCAAGGGCGGACACGCGCACCTGGAAGCCGACCTCCCCCTGCGCGCCCGGTGCCAGGGTCCCGAGCTCCCAGATCAGCTCGCCGTTCTTGAGCGTCGGGGAGCCCGTGGCCGAGCCCGCCACGTAGGCGGTGCCGGCAGGGATGAGGTCCGCGATGCGGACGGATTGCGCGTCCTGGTTGCCCAGGTTCCGGTAGGCGAGACTGTAGGTGATGATGCCTCCCGCGCTCACCGCCGCGGGATCGCCCGTCTTGACGAGCAGGAGGTTCGCTCCGGCCCCGATCCGGGTGGAGACGCTCGCCGACTCGGCCGAGGTCTCCGCCGAGGAGATGGAGGCGGCATTGGTCAGCACGGTCCCTGTCCCGAGTCCTGGCTGGGCCTGGACAGTGACGACGAGCGAGCCGCTGGCGCCGGAATCCAGCGCCCCCAGGCTCCAGGTGAGGGTGCGGCCGGACTGGGTGAAGGAGCCCGTGGCGGACTGGAAGACCGCGCCCTCCGGCAGGGTGTCCACGACCGTGACGTTCGTGGCGGAGGCGTTGCCGGTGTTCTCGAAGCCGATCGTGTAGTGGAAGGTCGCGCCGGGGGCGACCGGATCGGAATCCACGGACTTCTCGATGCGCAGGCGAGGTGCGGCGGAGATGGGCGAGGAGACGACCGGGCTTTCGGCGGTCAGCGCATTCCCGTGGATGTCGGCGTACTGGACGGAAGCCTGGTTGACGATCGGCGTCCCCGGCACGGGCGACCGTGCGAATCCCCTGCCCGCCTCCAGGCACAGGACGACTCCCAGGACGGCTGCGCCCGCCCGGCGCAAGGCGCGGGCGGGTGCGGCCGAGGGAGGCCTGGAGGCCATCATGGACCCGGGATTCTCAGTTGACCGTGACCTGGAACTGCAGGACCCATGTGCCGGTCGGCCCCAGCGTCAGCGCGCTGCCGTCCGGGACCACGATGGAGTTGGAGCCGGAGCTGAATTCCGCGCCGTCTCCGTCCGCCGCGTCGGTCCGGGCCGTCAAGGTCCCGGTCGTGGCGCCGGTCTTGATGGTTCCGGGCTTGTAGGTCGTGTAGTTCGGCGCGATGTCCGTGATGACCACGTTCGTCGCGTTGCCGGCCCCGCCGTTGACGATGGTGACCGTGTAGGTAAGGGTCGAACCCGGCACGACCACGCAGGGCGAGCCGTTGGTCGTGTTCACCGGGATGCAGATGCTCCCCCCGTTCGGCGCCTGGACCGCCGTAAGCCCTTTCGTCACCGTGAGGATGGGGGCCGTGACGGTCGTGGTGAAGGCCTGGGTGTCCGTCTTGGTGACGTCGGACACCGAGGTGCCGGTGATCGTGACCGTGTCCGTGGCGCCGTTGGCCGCTCCCACGGGGACGGTGGCCACCGCCAGGAGCTTGATCGAGCCGCCGTTCAGCGTCAGCGTGTTCGTGTCGAGCTTCCCGTCCCCATTGGTGTCGGTCAGCAGGTAGTCGCCGTCGTTGCCGGGGATCCCGTCGCCGTTGGAATCGACCCAGAGGACCCAGGTCCAGCCCTGGGTGGAGGAGGTGGCGAGGTTGACCTTGTCGTCCGCGTTGCCGTGGTTGGTGACGGTGAAGGGATAGACGACCTGGTCGCCGGGGTTCCCGGACTTGCCCGTGGCCGTGGAAGCGAGATCGATGGCCGCCGCCGCGGTCACGAAGAAGGTGTCCCCGTTGGTCTGCACGGTGATACTGCTCGTCCCGGAGGTGTAGGCGATCGTGGCCTGGTTCGTGAGAGGGGTGTCGGAGGGCACGGCGGCGTCCACCGAGGCCTGGAACTGCACGGCCCAGCTCGTGCCGGCGGCGATGTTGAGGAGGGTGGCCCCGTCGGGAGCGATGACGGAGTGGGTTCCCGAGTCGTACTTGATCCCGTCGTTGTCGGCCAGGTCGGTCCTGGCGGCGTAGGACGCTCCGTTGATGCTGACCTTGATGGAGCCTGGCACGTAGGTGAGGCCCGTCGGCAGGGGGTCGGTCACGATCGCCGAGGTCCCGTCGATGCTTCCGCTGTTGGTGAGGGTCACCGTGTACGTGATGATCTCCCCGGGTTTCAGGCGCGTGGGCGTGCCCGTGGGTGTGTGGGTCTTGACCGAGGTGATCACGGCCGCGAGCACCGTGGTCGTATAGGTGCCTGTCGCGGTCTTCGCATTGTCGAAATCGGAGGTCGTGGTGATCGTGATGACGTCGGTGGAGCCGTTGGGGGCTGCCGTCGAATCCGGGACGGTCACCCGCATGATCACGTCATAGTCGTCGTCGGCGGGCACCGGCACCGTGGTCTTGTAGGTGTTCGGGGCCGTCTGCGTCATCAGCAGGTCCCCCGCGTCCCAGACGTGGTTGTTGTTGACGTCGTAGTACATCTGCACGGCGGTCGGCGTCCAGCCGGTCGAGGCGTAGCTGAAGGTCTGGGTGTCGGCGGCGTTGCCCGAGTTGAAGAGCTGGACCAGGTAGTCGATGACGTCGCCGTTCTTGGCCGACTGGCTGGCCGTGGGGGGCACGATGGCCACGCTGGCGACCTGGCTCACGGTGGTCGTCACCGTGTTGGAATAGATCCGGGTCATGGCGTTGCCGTTGGCGTCCTTGTAGTCGGCGTAGGCCTGGTTCGAGATCACGGTGCCTGCCGGGGTGCCGGTGGCCCGCGCGGGCGGCGCCCCCAGGGCGCCGAGGAGCAGGAGTGCGGACAGGGGAATCAGGATCTTTCTCATTGCGCGGCCTCCTTCCATTCGAATGGGTTCCGTGTGCGGGGTTCATGTCTCATGTCGGCTCCTCATTTCACGGTCGTCTTGAAGGTCACGGCCCCGGACTGGCCGGGCGGGCAGGGTTTCTTGATCACCCAGCGGAGGTGGGTGTAGCGGTCGGCCGGCACCGGGACCTGCTTCTTCGTCCCGTCCGGCTGCAGGACCGGCATCACGGCCGGCTCCTTCTGCCAGGCTGATCCTCCGTCGACGCTGCAGGCGATCTCGGCGTCCTTGCCTGCGGCACTGGCCAGCACGTAGACGGTGCCCTTCGGGACGGGATCGACCAGGGTCACCTCGGGCGTTCCCGTCTGGCCCACGTTCCGGTAGGTGAGGGTGTAGACCAGCACGTCCCCCGGATGCGTGGTCTCCACAGGGACCCGCTCGGTGGTCACGACCCCGTTCTTCATGACCTTCACTTCCTTGAGGACCGTCGTCTTCAGGTCCAGCTTCGGGGCCTGCTGGGCTGGGGCTGCGATCACGACGCTCGAGAGCGCCGCGGCCAGCCAGGGGAACAGGAGCGTGCTTGGGATCGACATCGACTCAAACCTGCCTTTCTTCGGGATGACCAGGAATCCTGCGTCCACAAACCGTCCGATGCGCAATGGATTTCATGTCATGGGTTCCTCGCGTCAGTTCACCTTGACCTTGAAGTAGACCTTGCCTTCGTCGCTGCCGCTCCCGGCGGTCCCGTCGTCCGAGGCCACGGAGCTGATGGTGAAGATCACGCTGCCGCCGTTCACCTGGCCGGCATCCCCATCCGCCGCATCGGTCAGGGCCGTCGCGGTGGCGTAGCTCGAGCCGGCGCTGCCCGATCTCAGACTCCCCACCACGTAGGCCGTGTTGATCGGGACCGTGTCGGAGATGATCAGGCTCGTGGCCGCGCTCCCCCCCCCGTTCCGATAGGCGACGGTGTACAGGACTTCCTGTCCGGGCGCCGCCGTGGCCGGGTCCACGGTCTTGAGGAGCGTGATCAGGGGCAGGGTGGTGTCCGTGTCCGTGGCGGTATTGTTGCCGGGGTTCGGATCCGACACGCCGGAAGGTGGCGCGACCGTGACGCTGTTCACGAAGCTCCCGCTCACCGAGGCATCGACCGTGCCCGTGAGCGTCAGGATCGCACTCTGCCCTGGCATCAGGTTCAGCCCCGTCCACAAGCCCGTCGTCTCGTTGTAGACCCCTTGCGCCGGAGCGAAGACCGGCCCCTGCAGGAGCGATGGGAGCGTATCGGCGACGGTCAGGCTCCCGACCTGGCTGGGCCCGTTGTTGGCCACCGTGATCGTGTAGGTGACCGGACTCCCGGGCTTGACGCTGGTCTGGCCATCCGTCAGCGCGATGGACAGGTCGGCTATCTGGGTGATCGTGTCCGTGTCCGTTGCGGTGTTGTTGGCCGAGTTCGCATCCTGGACCCCCGGCGCCGGGGACACGGTCGCCTGGACGGCCAGGGATCCCGTGGCGGTGGCCGAGATGTTTCCTGCGAGGGTGAGCGTTGCGGTCGACCCGGAAGCGAGGTCCAGGCCCGTCCACAGGCCTGTGCTCGCGCTGTAGCTGCCAATGGAGGGCGTCCACACGGCATTCTGGAACGCGGCCGGAAGGGGTACGGACACGACCGCGCTGATGATGCCGTCGGGGCCGTTGTTGCCCAGGGTGATCGCATAGGTCACGATCGCCCCGGCGACCGCGCTCGTCTGGTTGTCGGTGATCGTCACGGCCAGGTCGGCCTGGACAGGCGGGTTCGTGATGGAGACCGTGGTGGAAGGTGCGGGCCCGGAACCATCCTGGTCGACGGTGGCGCTGTTCGTGATGATCAAGGGAGGATTGGCGTCGATCGTCACCTGGAAGCTGACCGTAGCCGTCTCGCCGGCCTTGACCACGCCCGACGCGCCGCTTGGACTGTTGACCAGCTTGGCGGACGTGAAGGGCATGGCTCCCCCGGCATCCGCCACGGAAGCGCCGTTGAGTCGGCATGTGCCTGGCACATAGGTGGTTCCGGAGGGGATGGGGTCCAGGAGGGTCGTCCCGCTGGAATCGGCCGACCCGGTGTTGGGGATGGAGATGGTATAGGTGACCACCCCCCCCGGCAGGACCTTGCCCGAAGGACTGGCGGTTTTGGTGGGGGTGAGCCTGACCGTTCCCGTGGTCGCGGTGGTGGTCGTCACGGTCCCATTGTTGAGGGGAGATCCCGCGCAGCTTCGATACTGGTAGGTCCAGGAAGCCTGGCCGACGTAGGTGGCCGGCGCAGGCGAGAGCGGGATGGCGTCCACGCGCACCTGGTAGGACACCGCGACCGTCGTGCCCGCCGCCACCGTACCAAGGTTGACGCCGTTCACGGGACTGGCCGAGGGTTGGGCGACCCCGTTGAGCTTGAAGGAACCCGACACGAAGGAGGTGCCGGCGGGAAGCGGGTCCGTGTAGATCGTGTTCTGGGCATCGGCGCTGCCCGTGCTGTTGTTCAGCGTCCCCGTGTAGGTCAGGACGTCGCCGATATAGGTCTGGGCCTTGTCCACGGTCAGCGTGGCCGAGGTGAACACGGGCGCGCCCACGTTGATCTGCAGCCCGAGGGCGCAGATGGTGTAGCGGTCACCCGTGGTCGTGCCTCTGGAGTAGGCTGTCGTCTGGTTGCTTTGCATCCGGGTGGAGACGTCCACGTTGGTGACGTCCCAGCCCGTCCGCTTGCCGCTCCCCTGGGTGCCGGGCGTGCTGTTCAGGGTGCCGAAGGTGCCCGAGGTGTCGAGGGCGCCGCTGTCCCCGTTGATCTGCGAGGCGAAGAAGTTCGTGGCGGGATTGTTGGCCCCGGAGACGGAGGCCAGCGTGCCCGTCGAGGGGCCGAACTGCATCTGGTCGCCCGTGATGCCCGCATCCCCCTCGATGGCCGACACCATCAGGCGGGCGCTGATGGTTCCCGATGCGGGAGTGCAGAATCCGGACACGGAGGAAATCGTGGAGACCGAGGTGCTGGTCAGCTCGGCCCCCACGAAGATCGTCATGTTCCTGGCCGGGAGGGAGGGATTCCCGTAGATCACGGCCAGGGTCCAGCCCGCCGCGTTGGCGTTGTCCTCCGAGGCCGATACCGTGGCCGGAACTCCGCCCACGGTGTAGGTCCCTGCCCCGCCCGCCTGGACGAGGGCCGTGACGTCCGCGGATCGCACGTAGTAGTACTCGCTGGAGCCGGTCACGGCCGCCGTCGTCGGCGAAGGGCTGACGCTGAAGGAACCGCCGGGGCCCGAGAGGGTCACGGAATTGTTGAGGTAGGCGCTGACGTTGCTGCCACCGTAGTTGTAGCTGCCCCCCCAGACGAGCTCGGCATAGATGACCGTGCTTCCGCCCGGCAGGCGGAGCTGGGCCGAGGAGGCGTTCTTGGTCCAGTCCAGCGTCGTGCCCGCCGGGAAGTTGCCGACCTTCAGGGCCGTGTTGGTCGTGATGAAGGCGCCGATGGAGCCGTTGGAGCCCGGCTGGTTGGATCCAGAGGCCTTGCTGAGCCCGAGGGTGTTCCCCGCGAAGGTCATCCCCCCGTTGGCAATCGTCGTGTAGCGCTTCACGTAGGAGGCCTGGAGGGACGGGAGGGCAAGGGCCAGGAGCAGGAACGTCCTGACTGGGCGGGCCAAGAATCCTAGTCGCCGGACCCGCGGTCTGCTGGCTGGAACCCGCATCAGTGACATCTCTCTTCCCTGTATTGGGAAAGATCGGCGAGTTCCAAGGAATCTTGAACTTTATTTCACCGTCACGAATCGACCTCGATCCACTCGAAGGTGTCCAGGAACTCCCCACGCTCGAATACGTACGGGCCTTTGAGATCTTCGAGTCCGCCTGCGGCGCAAGGAGACAACTTGACGGCCGGGCTTGTCCAGGGCCATTCCGCGCCAAACCTGTCGCCCCCCCACGAAGAACGATCCGGCAAAGCGGGCGACTAGAGTTGCGTCAGATCAAAAAAAGAAGGCCCCGGACTCGCCGGGGCCTGACTTCCTTGTTTTCTGGTGCCTGGAGCCGGAATCGAACCAGCGACACATGGATTTTCAGTCCATTGCTCTACCAACTGAGCTACCCAGGCTGGAACATCCAGGGTATCTGGAAATGGCACTTT
>Ga0116170_10005054_pt1 | contig 11915 bp, 6 predicted proteins | sample AD_JPNHW1_MetaG_FD_89797 | JGI IMG/M metagenome (GOLD analysis project Ga0116170, IMG submission 89797) | Active sludge microbial communities of municipal wastewater-treating anaerobic digesters from Japan - AD_JPNHW1_MetaG | ecosystem: Engineered > Bioreactor > Anaerobic > Digestate | place... | reverse complement strand
GGGTTCGCCGAGGACATCCAGACGATCCTGGCCGCCACCCCCGCCGGGCGCCAGACCATGCTCTTCTCGGTGAGCCTGCCGGCGCCGATCCTGGCCATCGCCAGGCGGCACCTCACCGACCCGGTCGAGATCATCGTGCCCCGCGAGCGGCTGGCGGTGGGCGCTCCGCCCCGCGTGCGACAGACCGCCTACATCGTCGATCGCGCCCACAAGGTAGCGGCGCTCGGGCGCCTGCTCGACGCGGAGAACCCGGCCTCCGCCATCGTCTTCTGCCGCACCCGCATCGAGGTGGACGAGCTGGCCGAGACGCTGGGGGCGCGTGGCTATCGCGCCGAGGCGCTGCACGGCGGCATGGCCCAGGAGGAGCGCGAGCGCGTCATGGGGAGGCTGCGCGCCGGCGCGGCGGACCTCGTGATCGCCACCGACGTTGCGGCCCGCGGTCTCGACATCGAGCAGCTTTCCCACGTCTTCAACTTCAACGTCCCCTCGACCTCTGAGGCCTACGTGCATCGCATCGGCCGGGTCGGTCGTGCCGGCCGTGCCGGCATCGTCGTCACCCTTGCCGAACCGCGCGAGCACCGGCTGCTGCGCAACATCGAGCACGCCACGAAGCAGAAGATCCACGTCGACCGGCTGCCGACCATCGCCGACCTGCGCGCCAAACGCCTCGACATGACCCGGGCCGCCGTCCACCAAATGCTGGTCGAGGACGATCTCGAGGAGGTGCGGGTCGTGGTCGAGTCGCTGGCGGGCGAGTTCGACCTCATGCAGGTCGCCCTCGCGGCAGTGAAGCTGGCGCACCGCGCCGAGAACCGGCCGGAGGACGAGGGTGACGAGATCCCCGTGCTGGCGGTGGAGCCCCAGCGGCCGTCCCGCACGCCGGCACACCGCCGCGATGGGGGGAAGCGTCCGCGCCTCGACCGGCATGGTCCGACCGATGCAACCATGACCCGCATCGTGCTCGGCGCCGGCCGCCGGGCCGGCCTGCGTCCCAAGGACCTGGTCGGCGCCATCACCGGCGAGGCGGGGGTGGAGGGTAGCGCCGTGGGGGCGATCGACATCGGCGACGACTCGTCGATCGTCGAGGTGGCCGTGGAGGTCGCCTCACGGGTGGTGCGGGCACTGCGTGGCGCCCGGATCAAGGGCACGCGGGTCACGGTGCGCCGAGCCCAGGTGGGCTCCATCTGACTCCTGTCGGAACTGAGGGGTTGGCGCTCCGGCCACGGATCCTCCCGGCCGCCGTCCTTGACATGAAACCAAAGTGATATCATATTCGTATCAGCACGCGGAGGTGCTGCGATGAGCAACGAGAGGACTTACAAGCCATTGTCGGGATGGGGCATGCTGGTGCTAAACATCCTTGCCTTCCCGGCGCTGATGGCCACGTTCATCTGGGTCGTCACCCAGTTGGACAGCCGGCAGATGAGCCCGGCCGCCGGTGTACCGACGCTGATCGGTGTCGCGCTGCTGCTGGCCGGCAACGGCCTTATCTCGGCCGGGTTCATCATCCTGCCGCCGAACATGGCCGGCGTCCTGGTGCTATTCGGTCGGTACATCGGCACGGTGAAGGACAACGGTTTCTGGTGGGTGAACCCCCTCGCGTCGAAGCGCAAGGTGTCGCTGCGCGCCCACAACCTCAACAGCGAGAAGCTGAAGGTCAACGACAAGGCCGGCAACCCGATCGAGATCGCGGCGGTCATCGTGTGGCGGGTGCGGGACACGTTCGCCGCCTGCTTCGAGGTCGAGAACTACGTCGACTACGTGACCACCCAGAGCGAGTCAGCGCTGCGACACCTGGCCTCGGCCTACCCCTACGACTCGTGGGAGGAAGGCACCGTCGAGGTCGAGTCCCTGCGCGGCAACATCGACGAGGTCTCGCTCGCCCTCGAGAAGGAGCTGCAGGTCCGGCTCGGCAAGGCCGGCGTCGAGGTCATGGAGGCCAGACTCTCGCACCTCGCGTACGCCTCCGAGATCGCCGGCGCGATGCTGCAGCGCCAGCAGGCTTCGGCCATCATCGCGGCGCGCCAGAAGATTGTCGAGGGTGCCGTCGGCATGGTGCAGATGGCGCTCCAGAAGCTCGCGAAGGACAACATCGTGGAGCTGGACTCGGAGCGGCGGGCCGCCATGGTGTCGAACCTCCTGGTCGTACTGTGCGGTGAGAAGGAAGCCCATCCGGTCATCAACGCCGGCTCGCTCTACTGAGGAGAGGCCGTGGCGGAGAAGAAGCCCTTCTTGCTCCGCATCAGCCCCGAGCTGTGGGAGGAGCTGCAGCGCTGGGCCGCCGACGAGCTGCGCTCGGTGAACGGCCAGATCGAGTTCGTGCTGCGCCAGGCGGTGGCCGAGCGGCGGCGGGGACGGCCGGCACCACCGCCGGCTCCTCCCGAGCGGACGAAAGACCCATGACGAGGGGGCGACCGGCGAGTCGCCCCCTGTCCCGATTCCGGACCTGAGACGGGGGCCAGCGGTACAATCGGCCAGGACACACGGTACGAACACGGCACTCCTCGTCGGGCTGGGCTTGCCGTGTCTCTGCCACGGGGAGACGTCGCCATGCGTGCATTCCTGGTCGCCGTGCTGATCCTCTCCACCCTGCCGGCCGCGGTGGCCCAGACCACCACCTTCGTCCGACCCGGCGGCGGCACGCCGGAGCAGTGCACGGGCCGGACCGACGCCGACTATCCCGGCTCCGGCTCGGGACAGGCGTGCGCTTTCGCCCACCCATTCCACGCCATGCCACCTGGGGGCACGCCGCGTCTGGCCGGTGGTGACACCCTGATCATCGCTCCCGGCTCGCACATGGCAGGCTTCGGGGCACCGGGAGCCGAGGGATGTGATGCCGTCGCAGCCTGGGACTGCCACATGCCACCACTGCCCAGCGGGCCCGACGCCGCCCACCCGACCCGGGTCCTCGGCGCCGATTCCAGGTGCTTGCACCGCCGTCAGCACGCTCGCCTGACTCTCGTCGGGGCGCTGCACATCGACCGGGGGCGCCTCGGGCACCGCCGGGAACGACGCCCCGGCCGCCTCGACCTCGCCGGGGCCGGACGGGTCGGCGGGCGTTCGTCACTGCAGCATGACCAGCGCCCGGATCACACCACTACCCTGCGTCCACTCCTGCAGCGCCTTGCCGATCACCGTGCCCCGAGGTGGGTCGCTGCCGGCTCGCATGGCTTGGCCGGCCGTCGCGGCGGCCGTCAGCAGGTCGCCGGGGCGGATGGCGCCGGCCTCGGCGCTGACCTTGACCGGGACAACGCCGACGATCGCCAGCGGCACACTCCCGATCGAGCTGGTCGCCTCGCTGCTGCCGCCGACAACCCCGGGTCTGGTCGAGTAGACGCCAGCCACCGTGGGCTGGAAGGCGGCCGTGCAGCGCTCGAGCTGGCCACCAGCATCGAGGCACAGCACGTCGCCGGGCTCAAGGCCTGCGGCGGCGGGCAGCAGCTCGGCGAAATCGGCGCCGCCGGGATGGAACGTCCCGTCGGCATAGACCTCGCCGCCTTTGGTGACCCGGAACTTGATGTCGCTCGCATCGCCGGTGATCGTCAGGACGTTGGTGCCCATGCCAGCCTGAAGATCGAGGGCCACCCCGCCCGCCTGGTTCGTGAAACGGGCCCCATACCCGTCGGGTGAGTTCGAGGTCCCGAAGACGCCCAGGTTGAACCCCGAGCTGGCCCCGGCATAGCCCCACACGCCGACGCCTCCCGTCGAGCTGGCGCTGCCAAAGACACCCTTCGCCGCGCCGGTGGGTGCACTGCCGTAGACGCCAGAAGCCATGGTATCGCTGGAAGCGGTCTCGCCCCACACACCGTAGGCACGGCCCGTTGTTGCCGTCGCCGACCCCTCGACGCCGCGGCCGGTGGACGAGCTCGTGACGCCGGACACGCCGGCGTTGTCTCCGGATGTCGAGGTGGCGCTACCGGAAACACCTTGACCAGTCGGCGAGGTCGAGATCCCCAGGACCCCACTGCCGCTTCCAGGTCCGGTCGACTCACCCTTGACGCCGCGCCCGCTGCCGCCACTGGAGACACCGTACACGCCATCCGAGCTAGCTCCTGTTGCCTCGCCGTAGACCCCGGCGCCCGCCGCGCCGCTCGCCGTGCCCATGGCGCCTCTCGCCGGAGCACTGCCGTACACACCGCGGCCGTCGGGTGAGCTGGCCGTGCCATAGACGCCGTACGTGGTCCCACTCGCGGCCGTGGAGCGGCCGTAGACGCCGTAGGTCAGGGCGGTGCCGTAGACGCCGCGGCCATCGGGCGAGAACGAGGTGCCATAGACGCCATGCCCGGTCCCGGTGCCAGCCGACGCGATGCCGTAAACGCCGCGCGCGTCGCTGGTGGCACTCGAGCTGCCCTGCAGGCCATAGCCGGTCGTCGAGGTGTTGGTCACGGTCAGGGCCGGACTCCCGGCCACGGCCCCCAGCACCTTGGCGCCTGGCAGCAGGCCCTGGGCGTACGGCGCGGTCGTCATGGCCTGGCGCGGGCTGAGCAGGGTGTACGAAGGCTCGGCGCCGCACTTGGCCTCCACCTGCAGCCAGCGCGCGTCGCCGACAAAGGCGCTGGAGCCGAACTCGCCTCCCGCGTTGACGACGGCGACAAAGTACCCATCGATCACCGACACGCTGGCGACGAGGCTGTCGCCTCCCAGCTTGCCGGTTGGATTCCCGAGAGAGTCCCAGAGGCTGAAGCGGAAGCCGCAGGTGGCGGTGACGGGAACACCGCCGGCGTCCCGGAGCACCCCCTGGTAGGTGAAGCCGGAGCCCAGTTGGACCAGCGAGATGTCGGGATCACTGGCTTCCTGGGCGCTTGACCGCCCACTGCCGATGGCGACCAGGATCAAGATCAGCACAGCAACACGCGGGCACTTGGGACGCATGGTGATCTCCTCCTCCGAGCCGTGACGAAAAGAGTGGTCTGCATTCACTCTACCACCGAGAGACTGGCGATTCCTGCTCCACCCCGACGCGCTGAACGGCAGCGCCTCGGCGAACCGGAGATCGAGGCCGCACCTGCTGGGTTTCCCGAACGAGGCACGGCACGGGAGCCCGGAAGTCCGGCGACCGGTAGAATGACCTCAGGCCTGCATGTCCGACGTTGTGCCGCATTGCCCCGTGCACCCGGACGTGCCGCTGGAGCCCCGGCGGCGGGGCTGGACGTGTCCCGCCTGCGAGCGCCGGGTGCTCACCTATCGGCAGTGGCCCCGGGCCGAGACGCATCTCGAGGTCGCGGCGGACCAGGGCGATCCGGTTCTGGAGCGGCTGCCGTGGCTGATCGCACCTCGCCTGGCCGTGGCCCGCGACCTCACGCAGCCTCCCGCGGCCCGGCTCGACCACGCCCTGGAGGCGGCGTTCGGGGCCATCCGTCTGGCCGCCCTGCTGCTGCTTGCCGCCGCCCGCCAGGCCGGGAAGGCCGACCACGAGCTTGCCGGCGCGTTGGGACGGCTGACGCTGCCCGGGTGGCGGAGCTGGGTCCTGCTCGGGGACCATCTGGGCGGAGAGGGAGGCCTGCTGGCGGGTGACGCCTGGTCCGCCGGCCTTGGGACCGCATGGCGCCAGCTCGCTGCCGCCGGCGGGGTGCTGGCGAGACTCCTCGAAGTGACCACCGCGCCGGCCGTGGTGAGGGACGCGGATGGGGAACCGGACGCGTCGTGGCTGCGCACCGCGGCCGACGCGGAGCAGGTCGTGGCGACGCTCTTCGGGCCCGACACACCCCGGCTGCTGCGGGTGGTGGAAGGCGGGGAGCCGTGCCGGGTGATCTCGCTGCACGGGATCCACGCCGATCTCCTCTTCAAGGTGGAGGCGAGCGAGGCCGTCCCGGCACGTCATGGTGCCGGTACCGTGTTCGCGGTGCTCGGTGACGTGACGATCCCCCTCGAGCCGTTTCTTCTTGCCAGCGAAATGATGACGGTCGTCCGTCCCGGAGTCCTGCAGGGTGACCCTGCTGTGGCCCTGCTGCTCCCAACAGCCGACGGGGCGCACTACCAGGGGTGCGGAGCTCCGACCTGGCGGGCCATGGACTGGGGACATCTGGCGACCTGGCTGTCCGAGTCCGGCGGGTTGGAGCCCGACCCCGTCAGGCGGCAGCAGGTGGCGGTGCCGGCTGCGATTCGCGCCAGCCGCGCCATCGAGCGGCTGCGCCGGTTGCCGTGGCACGCCGGGTCCTTCCTGTCCCGGCCGGGGCTGGAGGAGTCGTTCGCCGCGGCACTTCGCCGCCCGGGCCACGCAGTCCTGGTGGTGGGCGAGGCGGGCGCCGGCAAGACGGTGCTGCTGGCGCGGCTCGCCGCGCATCTGCTGGGCGAAGCCCAGGACGACGAGCTCTCGCCCGCTCTGTCCGCCCTGGCGACGAACCCTCCCGGCGACCCGGACGTGGTGGCCCTGGTCAGTGGCCCCGGGGCCTGGAGGGCCGAGGCCGGGGACACCGGCGCTCGCATCCTCGTTTCGGCGGTTGCGGCGGCTCTGGGGATCCGCGACCCCAGGCAGGAGCGTCTCGATGACCTGCTCGCCGGTCTTGCGGAAAGCGGCGCAGACGACCGGCGCCTGGGCCGGAAGGTCTGGCTGCTCCTCGACGGGCCCGACGAGTCCGAGCACGGCGAGGCGATTCTGGCCGCGCTCGACAGTGCCCTGGGCTGTCTCGCGAGCTACCCCTGGCTGCGACTGGCCGTGACGCTCGACGTGCGCACCTGGCGCGGCGGTGTCGGGTCGTCAGGCCAGCGCCGAGTGTGCTTCGAGAACGTCCGCGCACTGTACGACTTTGCCGACCCGCGCAGCGATCGCAGGCGGCCGTTCCTCGAGGTGCCGGGGCTCGATCCCGAGCGCGAGCTCCCCGCCTGGTTCGAGCACCGCCAGCGGGTGGACCCCGCACGAGCCTCTCCGGTGCCCTTCGCGCTGCTTCCCGACCAGCTTCGCAATGGGCTTCACAGCCCGCTGCAGGTGCAGCTCTTTCACGAGTCCGGTCGGTGGTTCGCCGAACCTGCGCCGGCTGACGACGCGCAGCGGCGGATGATCGGTTTCCTCCTCCGCCGGAGCGAGTCCGAGGGGTGGTCGCTCTCCGATCTCGCGGCGGCGCTGGTGCGGGCCCGGGCGCCGGGTGTTCCGCTGACCTGGATCTGGGAGCAGTGGCAGGCATGGGCCGGCGTGTCGGGCGCCGGTGGTCCGACCGTGGCGGCAGGCCCGAGTCCCATCGAGCGACTGATCTCGAACGGCCTCGTCCAAGTGCCCGAACGAATGTCGTGGCCACCCGACCAGGCGGACCTCCTGCTGTTTGCCCACCCCCTCATGGCCGAAAGCCTGATCTGTTGGGAGCTGCTGCGCAGGCTCCCGCCCGGCGATCAGCCCGGGGCCGGAGATCTCCTCGACGGCCTGGAGCTGGCCCCGGGGCGCTGGAGCTTGCGGAGCAAGCTGGCCGGTGCGTTGGCAGACCTGGCCGCGCGGCTGGTGGAAGCGGATACCGTGGCGCGACTCGACATCCTCTTGACCGGCGGAGATGCGGAGCTCGCCGCACAGGCGCTGGCGGGCGCGCTGGCCGCGGCGTTCGCGGGCGCCGCGAAGAATGCCTGCCTGGAGCGCTGGCTGGCCGCGACCCGCGGTTCCCCGGAGGTGGCTCGCAGGCTCAACCATGCGTTCATCCTGGCCGGGCTCCCGCGGCCGCTCGACGCCGCTGCGGCCAGCTTCCGGATCGAGGTCCGGCAAGCCCTCGTGGCGCACGTCCCGGACGAGCCCGGGAGGCACCAGGCCCTCGTGTCGGCGCTGGCCGCCAGGGCGGTGCGCGAGGCCGACCCGGCGGCGGTTCTCCGCGACCTGCGCGCCGCCCGGGAGCACCTCGCCACGCTGCGTCGCCGCTGGCCTGCCCGCCCGGGGCTTGCCGAGCTCTCGGCCGCGGTCTTGCCGTGGCTGGGCGAGGCGGCCGCCACCCTCGGCCATACCGGCGAGGCCGAGGTGGTGTTGCGCGCGGCTCTCCCGATCGTCCGCGCTCGGGTCGCCGGGGATCCGTCCGGCGGTCGCGCCGAGCGGTGCCTGGCGATGACGCTCGTCACGCTGGCCGACCTTGCCCTCTCGGCGGCCCGCCCGGTGGAAGGCGAGCACCGGCTGGAGGAGGCGGCGGCCCTCGTCGCCCGCCTGCGCGCCAGCGAGCCGTCCGACCGGGAGGTCCAGCGTCTCTGGGGGCGCGTCGCCCTGGTGGCGGGCAGACTCGCCCAGGCCCAGCACCGGCTCAACCACGCGTGGGAGCTGCTCGAAGAGGCCACCGCCCGGCTGCGTCCGCTGGTCAGACCACCCCGCCATGGCTGGGCGGCGCTCGACTTCGGTCTCGCCGTCATGCGCTTCGCCGACCTCGCAGGCGAGGAAAAGCGGCACGCCATGGCCCGCACCGTGCTCGAGGATGGCGTGCAGGTGCTGGCGCCACCGGTCTGTGATCCCGGCGACCCGGCGCTGGCGCTGGTCGGGGCCGAGCTGTGCTGGCGGCTGGCGGGACTGGCCTACCACGCGGACGAGGAGCGCGACCTGGTGCTGCGCTGCGTCCGGCTGCTGCAGCCGCGCGCCGGCGACGCCGACGCCCCGCCGCGCTGGGCCGTGCTCTGGCGCAGCGTCAACGACGCCGTCCGCGAGCGCGGCTGGGCCGAGCCCGAAGGACCGGAGACGTAGGAGCGCCTGTCGGCTCAAGCAGGGTGGGGGCCAGTGACGGCCTGCTCGTGAAGGCGCAGCGCCTCGGCGCCGTAGCACACCAGCCGCACCTCGCGGAGCTCCGGGTGAGTCGCGAGGAATCCCGTGACTTCCCGCGCCACGATGCCGGCCGCGCGCTCCTTCGGGAAGCCGTAGGCGCCAGTCGAGATGGAGGGGAAGGCGATGGTCCGCACGCCGTGCTGGACGGCCAGCTCCAGGCTTCGCAGGTAGCACGAGGCCAGCAGCCCGTCCTCGCCGGCCCTGCCGCCGCGCCAGACCGGGCCCACGGTGTGGATGACGTAGCGCGCCGGCAGGCTGTAGCCCCGGGTAATCCGTGCCTCGCCCGTCGGGCAGCCTCCGAGCGTCCGACACTCGGCCAGCAGCTCCGGCCCGGCGGCACGGTGGATGGCGCCGTCCACGCCGCCGCCGCCCAGCAGGCTCGAGTTGGCGGCGTTGACGATCGCGTCCACCTCCTGACGGGTGATGTCCCCTTCCACCACGATGATGCGCCCGTCCGCCATGCTCGCCTCCGCGAGCTCGATTCTATCGCCACGTCAGGATCAGTGCCTGGCCGCTGGAGGAAGGTGTCAGACGGTTCGAGCGCTGCTTTCGCGACGTGCAACCGTGTGGTGAAATGACGGCTGCTCATGACTCCAACCTGGCGCCTTTCCATCTGCCGCGCTCGTGCATCCAAACGGCATGAGCACGAATCTGGCACCCCAACCGCACCGACCGATTCGCGGAGGCCCCCCCATGCTCACACCCCCCCTCGACGAGGCCGCGCTGACGCGAGCCCTGCTGGCCGGGGACCGGCACGCCGCCAACGCCCTCATCCGGCTCACCTACCGGAGGGTGTTCGGGCTGCTGGTCAACCTCTGCCGCGGTGACCGCGAGCTGGCGGCCGACCTCACCCAGGAGACCTACCGCAAGGCGTGGGAGGCGCTGCCGGGGTTCGGCGGGCGCGCGGCCTTTGGCACCTGGCTCTATCGCATCGCCTGGAACACCTTCCTCGCCCAGGCGCGGCGCCCGGTGCGCCTGGTGGCGCTCGAGGACCCCATCGCCGCGGTCGCGAGGGATCGGAGCGAGCCGGCGGACGACGCGCTGGTCGCGGCCGAGACCACCAGGCGGCTGCGCAAGGCGGTGGGCGAGCTGCCCGAGGAGCTGCAGGCGGTTGTCGTCGCCCGCTTCTGGGCCGGCGCGCCGGTTGGTGAGATCGCCCGCCTCGAGGGCGTCTCGCGGGTGACAGTACGGAGCCGGATCGGTCGTGCGCTCGGGCGCCTCGCCGGCGCTCTCAAGGAGGTGACGTCATGACCACACCCACTCCCCGCGACGTGAAACGAGTCCTCGAGTCGATGGCCGACCAGGAGCCCCCGGACGACCTGCTCGAGCGGCTGGAGGCCGGGGTACCAGAGGTGATTGCCAATCCTGAGGCGCCGATCCAGCCGGAGCCGTGGACTGTGCGGTGGAACAGGAGCCGCGTGCTGGTTGCCGCGCTGGGCCTGGCGGCTGCGGTCGTAGTAGGCTTCGGGATGACGCTGTTCCTGCGAGGTCCACGGACTGGGCTTCCGACTGCCGGCGCCGCCATCCATCTGGTCCTTCCGAGCCCGACCGCGGAGCCGACCCCACTGGGGGCGGAGATCCAGCGGGAAAAGCAGCTTCTCGAGATTCTTGCCTCGCAAGCCCCGACTTCGGCGCCCGACATCACCGCTCGACCAGCACCGACCCGACGAAATGCGAGGGGTCAACTAGGTTCTGTCGCCGCACCAGCGGAACCCACCGCACCGCGCCTGACAGGCCTCTGGGGCTATGCGACCGACGATCAAGGCGAGAGCCTGCCCGGTGTCGTCGTCAGTGCACAGCGAAGCCCGGAGATCGCAGCTCGGACTGTCGTGACCGATGTCAATGGTTGCTATGACTTTGGGCACGTGCAGTCTGGCGAGTACAACGTGCGCTTCGAGCTCCAGGGCTTCGCGACGGCGGAGGAGAACCTCAAGGTCGCGGAGGGTCGCAGGCTACGGGTCGACACGACCCTGCCAATGGCTCAGGTTGCCGAGGAGGTGATGGTCACGGGTTCGTACGAGACCATCTCGACGAGCTCCCAGGTCGCGACGACCTATGAAGCTCGCTCGATGACCGATCGCTTCTCTGTGGCCCGAAACCAGGCCAGCTTCGTGTTCGGGACTCCGGCCGGGTCGAGAACCGGCTCCGTGGGACCGGGCAAGACGAACTCCGAGAAGCAGGCTCGCCAGGCGGCCGGGTTCCTGGCCGATGCCCGGTCCGCGGACGAGCTGCTGGTCATCGACGGCGACCGCACCCAGCCAGGCGAGTCGACAACCGAGGCCTCAAGGACGCGGGTCGCCCTGCAGGCGCGGAAGCGCCACGGCGAGGCGATCGGCGAGCTGCCGCTCAAGCAGACCGGTGTGACGGTCGACATCGCCGGGTTCATGGCGCGCACGGTCGTCACCCAGGAGTACATCAACACTTTTACCGAGCCGATCGAGGCCGTCTACGTGTTCCCCCTCGGCGCCACGGCTGCCGTCAACGACTTCGTCATGGAAGTCGGGAAGCGGCGCATCGTCGGTATCGTGCGGCCGCGCGAGGAGGCGGAGCGAATTTACCAGGAGGCGCGGGAGCGCGGCCAGACCGCCAGCCTACTGACCCAGGAACGGCCCAACGTGTTCACCCAGAACGTGGCCAACATCGCGCCCGGCGGCACGGTGAAGATCACGATCACGACCTTCGAGACGTTGAACCACGACCGCGGCACCTTCGAGTACGTATTCCCGATGGTGGTCGGACCGCGCTACATCCCCGGAGATACCGTGGCGGCGACGCCCCCGGCGGTCGGAGGCGGTGGCTGGTCAGCGCCGACCACGGTCGTCCCGGACGCCGACCGGATAACACCGCCGGTGCTCAGGCCGGGCGAGCGCAGCGGCCACGACATCGACCTCACCGTGCACCTCGACGCCGGGCTGCCGATCACCGACGTGCGCTCGGTGACGCACGAGGTTGACATCGCTGAGGACGGTGCAAACCGGAGGAACATCACACTTGCAAAGGCCGGCGCAATCCCGAACCGGGACTTCGTGCTCCGCTGGAAGGTCGCGGGGGAACACCTGCAGACCGGCGTCATGACCCATCGGGACCGGGGCGAGGGATACCTGGCGCTGCTCGTGCAGCCGCCCCTCGACCCGGCCGACGCGCTGGTCTCGGCGCGCGAGATCACCTTCGTGCTCGACATCTCCGGCTCGATGAGTGGGGT
>Ga0116170_10005053_pt1 | contig 11916 bp, 8 predicted proteins | sample AD_JPNHW1_MetaG_FD_89797 | JGI IMG/M metagenome (GOLD analysis project Ga0116170, IMG submission 89797) | Active sludge microbial communities of municipal wastewater-treating anaerobic digesters from Japan - AD_JPNHW1_MetaG | ecosystem: Engineered > Bioreactor > Anaerobic > Digestate | place... | reverse complement strand
TTTTTTCAATAACACCAATGTCTTTCAAAACTTCCTGGACCTTTTCCATTACTTCAAAACCCAATTCAGGGTGAACCATTTCACGTCCCCTGAACATCAATGTAAACTTTACCTTATCGCCTTTTTCAAGAAAATCTTTCGCCCTGTTAACCTTATGTGTAAAATCGTTATCATCGATGGCCGGTCTCATTTTAATTTCTTTAACATGAACGACCTTCTGTTTCTTCTTTGCTTCTTTTGCCTTTTTAATCTGATCAAATTTAAACTTACTGTAGTCGATAATCCTTACAACCGGAAGTTCCTGATTTGCGGTAATCTCAACAAGATCTAAACTTTTCTCTCTGGCAATTGCAAGAGCTGCACTTAATGCTATTACTACAGGCTCGCCCTCTTCACCTACCAGTCTGACATTTTCAGCAATAATCTCTTCATTAATCCTGAATTTGTCAAATTTATCCTTATTGGATCCCTTACCTTTATTCTGCAAAATTGTGTTACCCCCGGAAAATATCTTTAACGTCAGAATGACTTAACAGTACTATTAAAATCAATAAAAAATTCACTTTATGCGATATTTTTTCGGTAATTGCACAATATTTGTATAGCAGGGACGAAAAACCTTTCGCCCCTGCTGTACAAATGGCGATCCAACTGTATAAATAACGTTTTAGCTATCTTTTTTCAGCTATATCTTCCTTCAAAAGCTTATAAAACTCATCAAGCTTCATGGTAACTGAATCTTTTTCTCCCCTTTTTCTTACAGAAACTGAATTGCTTTCCACTTCATTTTTTCCGAACACACATACATATGGAGCTTTCTGCGATACAGCTTCCCGTATTTTATAACCCATCGATTCATTACGGAGATCCGTTTGAGGACGGAGTTCCATATCTATCATATCGGATTTCACTTTATTTACGAATGCAGCCTGCTCTTCTGAAATATTTATAAGAATCGCATGTACCGGTGAGATCCATGCTGGAAATTTTCCTGCATAATGTTCTATGAGGATTCCGACAAATCTTTCAATTGAACCGAGAAGCGCGCGGTGAACCATATATGGTCTATGCTTCTGGCCGTCCTCACCTATATAATGCATATCAAATCTTTCAGGCATATTAAAGTCAAACTGTATTGTAGTCATCTGCCATTCACGGCCTATTGCATCCCTGACCTTGAGATCGATTTTCGGGCCATAGAATGCTCCGCCTCCCTCATCCATCTCTACTTTAAGGCCAGATAACTCAATAGCTTTTCTGAGAGATTCCTGAGCTGTCTCCCATCTCGAAGCTTCCCCTACACTTCCTTCAGGCTTTGTCGCAAGGTATGCTTTTATATCTGTAAAACCCAAAGTCTTCCACATCCAGAGTGAGAACCTTAAGACTTCTTTAACCTCGTCCTCGATCTGTTCGGGGGTACAGAATACATGAGCATCATCCTGAGTAAAGCCCCTTACACGCATAAGGCCGTGAAGTACTCCTGACTTTTCATATCTGTAAACTGTTCCAAGCTCCGCCCACCTGAGAGGAAGATCCCTGTATGAATGAAGTGATGTCTGATATATCTTTATATGAAACGGACAGTTCATCGGTTTGAGATAATAGTCCTGTTCATCAATTTCCATCGGAGAATACATGTTCTGCTTGTAAAATCCCAGGTGACCCGATGTTTCCCACAGGTGTGCACGCCCTATATGAGGGGTATAAAGAATTTCGTATCCGTTTTTAAAATGCTCCTTCCTCCACCAGTCTTCAAGAATGTTCCTGAGCCTTGCACCTTTAGGATGCCAGTAAACAAGGCCGGCTCCCACATCTTCATGTGTACTGAAGAGATCGAGTTCCTTGCCGAGCTTGCGGTGGTCTCTCTTTTTAACTTCTTCGAGAAATTCAAGATGTTTGTTGAGAGATTTCGGGTCGGGGAATGCTATTCCGTATATACGCTGAAGCATTTTATTCTTTTCATCTCCGCGCCAGTAAGCCCCTGCGATTGAAAGAAGTTTGAATGCTTTTAAAACTTCAGTGTTAAGAACGTGCGGCCCGCGGCAGAAATCTGCGAACTCACCCTGACGGTAAAGGGAAACATTTCCTTCCGGAAGCGCTTCTATAAGTTCAACTTTATATATTTCATTTATCTTTCTGAAGTATTCCAGCGCTTCACCGCGGGTCATCTCCTCTCTTTTCACATTGAGCTTTTCTTCCACGATCTTTGCCATTTCTGTTTCAATAGCGACGAGATCTTCAGGGGTTAGAGATTTCTTCATATCTATATCGTAATAGAAACCATTTTCGATAGACGGTCCTATTGCAAATTTCGCATCAGGATAAAGTCTTTTCACTGCCTGAGCCATAAGGTGTGATGTTGAATGCCAGAAGATATCCTTTCCCTTTACTGAATCAAAGGTGATAATATTTATTTCGCTATCTGCAGTGACAGGAGTTGAAAGATCAACAGCAATGCCATTAATCTCGGCGGCAAGAGCAGCCTTCTGCAGCCCTTTACCAATCTGGCCTGTTATATCATATAGAGTTGTCCCTTTCTCGACTTCTCGTACGCTTTTATCCGGTAGTGTTATTTTTATCAGGTTGCTCAATTCAGTGTCTCCATGTACTAATTTGCTTTTCTGCAGGATTACCTATTTCAAAAATATAAGGTGAAGGAAACTCTGGGTGATACTGGATTCGAACCAGTGACCTCCTGCATGTCGAGCAGGCGCTCTAACCAACTGAGCTAATCACCCCTATTCTGCTGAATATTTTAATCAATATTTTTAAGAGGGGGGCATTGTCAACATTTTTTTGGAAAATAACACTTCCAGTTCCATCATAAGCGCTTACCTTCCACCATGGAATTCTCTATCCGGCTTTTCCCGGAAAAAAATTCACTAAATAAACCTTGCCCGGTTTTAAGCTCTCCTTCTCATACTTTTTGTGAAAAGAGGCCGGAGACACTAGTGAAACGGCTGTTATCACTCAGATAATCATATTCTGATTGATATTTAAACTCGGCTATATTACCATGTATATGTCAATGATTGCACAGAATCACAGAACAAGGATAAAAAAATGTACGAAAACATCGAAATTTTTGCAGGAGATAAGGCTGCGGAAATTATCCGTGAAAAAGGTCTTAAAGAAGATGACATCAAAACAATTGTCGGAGCTTCCGGCGGGCCGAAATTCCTGGTACTTTCGGGGCTTGATAAATCTATATTAAATACATGGTTTAAAAAAAGAACAGAGCCTTTGTTCTTTATCGGATCCTCAATCGGCTCATGGAGAGGAGCAGCATATGCCGCTAAAAAACCTGTTGAGACTCTTGATAGATTTACCGAATCATACCTCAAACAGCATTATACGAGTAAACCATCCAGAAAAGAAGTTACTGATGAAAGCATAAGAATCATTAATGACTTTCTGAAAGATGAAGATATAGATTTTATCCTTAATAAATCAAAAATAAACTTAAACATAATTTCGGCTCAATGCAGAGGAATTTCCTCTCTTGAAAGCAATATAGCGCTTGCGCTTTCCTTCATTCCTGCTGCAATTGTTAATCTCTTCAGCAGAAAACTTCTTCTGAAAATTTATACAAGGACACTGTTTTATGACTCACGGAACACTCCGCCATTTATTGACTCATTTAAAACCGGCAACAGGATAAAACTCACAGGGAAAAATTTCGAACAGGCGCTCCTCTCATCCGGTTCAATCCCATTTGTGATGGAAGGGATTAAAAATATTCCCGGCGCGCCAAACGGCACTTACAGAGACGGAGGACTGACCGATTATCATATCAATATTGATTTCGGCATAAAAGACGGAATAGTGCTCTTCCCGCATTTCAGCAGCAGGGTAATTCCAGGATGGCTGGATAAATCTATTTCATGGAGAGGCCCGGTTAAAAAATATTTTTCCAACACTGTTCTTGTAGCTCCATCAAAAAATTTTATCGAAAGTCTGCCGATGGGGAAAATTCCCGACAGGACAGATTTCAAAACATTTTTCGGAAGAGACAGTGAAAGACTTAAATACTGGAATGAAGTGATAAAAAAAAGTTCGATTGCCGGCGATGAGTTTATGGAAGCTGTCTCAAGCGGAAAGATTAAAGATATGATCAAAAGTTTTTAAACAAAAAGGGTGACGCTATTTAATGTCACCCTCCTGCTGAATCTTTATATTTCTCAATAACTGCTCATGTTTTTTAAATCTTCGCCGGCTTTATGTAACGGCAACTGCTGCCATCTAACAAATCATCCAGCTAAACCCTCCGTACCCCCGGCGGGGGACTTCAAAAACAAAAACTTTTGCCCGTTCAACGGAGTAAACAATACAAACAATTTTTGCCTTGCCCCCTCCGGAGGTGCGGGGCTTAATCCTACTCTACATACATTGAGCTAATAATATCTTTATATTTGCTGGAAATTACCTTTCTCTTGATTTTAAATGTCGGCGTAAGTTCACCGGTCTCCTGAGCAAATTCATTCGCAAGAAGAGTAAACTTTTTAACCTTTTCTACCTGGCCGAGAGCCGCTGTCCGTGCATCAATTTTCTCACGGTATAACTGTATTATCGCAGGATTCTTAACAAGCTCCTCTCTTGATGAATATGTTATTCCGTTCTTCTGGCAATACTGTTCAAGCTGTTCAAAATTCGGAACAATAAGAGCGGATACATATTTCATTCCGTCACCTACAGCTGCAGCCTGCTCAAAATATATATCTTCTTTAAGTAATGTCTCAATCTGCTGCGGAGCAACATATTTTCCTCCGGAGGTTTTAAACATATCCTTAAGCCTGTCTGTTATTACAAGATAACCTTCATCGTCAAGATGGCCGATATCTCCTGTCCTCACCCAGCCGTCTTCAGTAAAAAGGTCTTTAGTAAGCTGAGGTTTGTTCCAGTATCCCGGAGTCTGGCTCGGGCTTGTCGCCTGAATTTCACCCTCAGGTGATATTCTGACTTTCATGAGAGGTACAACCGGTCCGCAAGTACCGAACTTATTGCGCTGAGGATTTGATACGGTTATTACAAAACATTCTGTCATTCCATAACCCTGGAGAAGGAGAACCCCGCAGCTGAAGAAAAATTCAGCTATTTCCCCTGAAAAAGCTGAACCTCCGCAGTTGTACACTTTGTTTCTTCCGCCGAAAATATTTCTCACTTTTTTAAGAACAAGAGTATCAGCAACTTTAAACTTAAGCTTGAGCCCGAAAGGTATTGGTTTCATATCTTTTTTCAGGTATGCGACTTCTTTACCGGTATTGATCGCCCAGTTGAAAAGTTTCTGTTTCTTTTCAGGAGCCTGGCTGATTCCATCCTGAACTTTTGAATATATTTTTTCCCAGAGTCTTGGGACGCTGCACATATAGTGCGGCTTTGACTCAAGCAGAAACTGAAGAAGTACATCAGGTTTAGCCTCGTGGCAGTAGTCTACACGCGCGTTGCAGCAGAGAATAAAATAACTCCATGCCCTTTCAAATACGTGAGCAAGAGGCAGAAACGCGAGGTTAACATCGGACTCGATGATTGGAATATAATATCCTGTAGCAAAAAGCATTGCAAGCCAGTTTTTATGAGTAAGCATTACCCCTTTAGGTTCTCCTGTTGTACCAGAGGTGTATATAAGTGTTGAGAGATCTTCGCTTGTTGATGCGGCAAGTTTCTTTTCAAGCTCATCCTTCTTCGAGGATTTTTTACCCATTGAAATAAAATCTTTATAGAGTATAACTTTGCTGTTATTCCTGTCATAATTAATTCTATGGTCAATAACGATTAATTTTTCGAGCTTGGGGCAATCTTTAAGTATACTCACTGCTTTATTATAATGTTCCTGCTTTTCCACAAAAAGTATTCTCATATCGCAGTCATTAACTATATATCTCAATTCTTCTGCGGAATTTGACTGGTAAACCGGAACTGAACATGCACGGATTGAAAAACATCCGAAATCTGCAACTGCCAGTTCAACCCTGTTATTTGAAAAAATACCTACGAATTCTCTCTCTTTTACTCCATACTCAAGGAGGCCCATAGCGCATGAGTCTATTAAATCAACAAATTTAGACCAGCTGAACTCCTCCCACTCGCCAAATGCTTTATGTCTGACAGCAATTTTGCTGTTGCCATATTTTTCAGCTCTCTTGTGCACCATTTTTCCAAGATGATCATCTTTAGCAAGAAAATCCTGGAACTCTTTTTCATAATCTATATTACTCATGAAACTTCCTCCAATATAAAATTCTTTTTTTAGACCGTCCGGATGGTAGTATCATATTAATTAGAAGCTGTCTTGCCGATTTATAACTTATAAAATTACTGCTTTTTATAAGTTATAATTCTGAAAGGATTTTCCGGGAGATTATTAAAACTTCTTTAAAATCTTTTTTACTGTCTCTTTGTTGTAATAAACTAAATTATTATATATTTTATTAATTATATTTATTTACGATAATCCGATACGGATCAAAGGACTACAGGCATGATAAAATCCACAGCTGTTATCGAAGCAGGCCCGCTGCGGTTACAAAAGCAAAGCTTTCCGGCAGCAGTTAATTGTCATTGACAGCTATTTAAGCTGTTAATAATCTTAAAAAAAAATGGTAAATAATTTATGTCACATATGATTTTATATTTTATCATGTTTTTCGGACCTGCCTTCGCGCTGATTATTTCAATCGGCCAGCTGGTTCAGGCAAAGAAGGATTTAATCGATTACCTTTTCGCACTTTCATTCTTCGGAATGTCTGTGTGGATGTTTCAGATTATACTTTTAAGTACTGACCTGATCAATAACTGGGAATACGCGTGGTACCTTACCTTCCTTCCTGTCCCCCTGATTTATATTATTCCGCCAATAATGGTTTTAAGATACAGATGGGTTCTTGCAAGCACTTTCAAACTGAGTAAATCCCATATTTACCTGATTATTCCGTCTATTATATCACTGGGTATTTTCCTTTATTTCCCGTTTTCAGGCCACGAAGAAGTTTTCAGATACTATCCCGGGCTCCCGCTTATGAGTGAGAGATTTACTCACCTGCCTCTCTACTTTAAAATTACATACATTACGGCAATTATCCCGAATTTTTATGTATCAGCGCTGATGACACCTGTTCTTATCCAGATGCTTCCGGTATGGAGGCGCGACACTAACAATAAAATTTTAAAGCCTGCGAGAATGGGCTATCTCTCCGCTCTCTCAATTGTTGTTTCAAATATAATGTGTTTACTGGGATATATATTCTCACTTGATCTTGTAATAATTTCTATACTTGTCGCAAATGCAGCGACCATATATGTTTATCTCGTAACTCAAAGGCATCCGGATTATCACCGCCTGCTGAGAAGTGAAACCCGGAAAGCGAACTACGAGAAATCAAGAATTTCCGGACTTGACGTAAATGTTATATGCACAAGGCTCCAGGAGCTGATGCGTGACGAAAAAGTTTTTGCCGACGAAGAGCTTTCTCTGCGCGACCTAGCGGGTGAACTCGGCATAAGTGCACATCAGCTGTCCGAGATACTTAATGAAAAAATAAAAAAGAACTTCAACACATTCGTGAATGAGTACAGGGTTGCAGAAGCCAAGACAATGCTCATTGAAGAGCCCCAAAGATCGATACTCTCGGTAGGAATTGCTGTAGGATTCAACTCCAACACAACGTTCTGTACCGTGTTTTCAAAAATTGCAGGTGAATCACCAAGCCATTACAGAAAACAGAAACTTAACGGGTAGAATTTACAGAGATTTAACAGTATACTTTATAAAAGGAAGGTGTTTAATGAAAAGCATAATAGTAACAGTCATCGTGGGAGTTTCCGCAGGTTATCTCTCAGGCTTAATCTGGAAAGGGAGAGGTTTCGGCTTTATAGGGAATCTTCTTCTTGGCATATGCGGCGCTTTTATTGGAGGATTTCTGTTTAATCTGGTCGGATTTCACATCAATGGTCTTATAGCTCAGATTATTTCGGCTCTTGCCGGAGCTCTTCTTCTGCTCTGGATCATCAGCCGTATTAAGTAATGGCACCGATACTTGAGATTATAGACCTGAAAAAAACTTTTCCCGGCGTAAAAGCCGTGGACGGAGTATCATTCAGTATCGAACCTGGAATCTGTTTCGGGCTTCTCGGCCCGAACGGTGCGGGTAAAACCACGACAATCGAAATTATTGAGGGAATACTGAAACCTGATTCAGGCAGGATCCTTTACCGGAACCAGAAAAGAGGAAAGACATTCAAGGAGGAGGTGGGAATCCAGTTCCAGAACACCGAGCTTCCTCAATACCTTACTGTTTTTGAAACCCTTAAAGCATTCAGGACACTCTACACAAGAAAAGCGAAACTCGACTGGATTGTAGATGTATGCAGTCTGACGGAAATTCTCGATCGCGATAATAGAAAAATTTCCGGCGGGCAGAAACAGCGGCTCCTCCTTGCGATAGCGCTCACTAATGACCCCGAGCTGATCATCCTCGATGAACCGACAACCGGGCTTGATCCTCAGGCGAGAAGGCATCTCTGGGATATTGTAAACGGAATCAAACAGTCCGGCAGAACAATAATACTGACTACACACTACATGGAAGAAGCCGAAATTCTCTGTGACAACATAGCCATAATGGATTACGGAAAAATTATAGATAAGGATTCTCCGAAAAATCTGCTGGCAAGGTATGGAGAAGGAGCAACCATCTCAATAAAATCGGAGACACCGGAAAAAATCATTAATGCTGTTTCGTGCAATGTTTACATGGTTGATGACACAATTGAAATACACACAGACTCATTGAATGAATGCATACAGAACCTGGCGCATGCCGGGGCGGATCTCTCCAATATGACAGTACGGACTCCGAACCTTGAAGATGTTTTTCTCAAACTGACCGGGCACACTCTGAGGGCGTAGAGAGGAATAATTAATGCTTAAAAGAATATGGATAATATTTCTGTCAAGAAACAGAGAATTTTACAGGGACAGATCAGGTTTCGGATGGAATATTATCTTCCCGTTTTTTATCATAATAGGATTCAGCCTTATATTCAATCAGAATGAAAAATCTGAATACAAGATAGGTGTTGTCGGAGGGGAGAATAACATAAAGAAAGAAATTTCTCTTCAGTACAACAATTTCAGGAAATCAAAATTCATAGAATTTCTTCATATAGAAAGTATCGAATCCGGTAAAGAAAAACTGGGCCACCATAGGATTGATATGCTGATAGACCCGGAACATGGTGTATACTGGAAAAGTGAATCTTCACCAAAAAGTTACCATGCAGAAAAAATCCTTCAGGCCGGATACTATCAGCCGGGTAAAGAATCATTCATTGCCGGCACAGTTGAAGGAAGAGAAATTCCGTATATCGAGTGGCTCTTCCCCGGGGTGCTTGGCATGAACATGATGTTCAGCGCGCTGTTTGGTGTCGGTTATGCCGTAGTCCGTGACAGGAAAAACGGCGTGCTTAAAAGACTGAGCGTTACTCCTCTTGTTCCCTTTGAATTTTTAACTGCGCATATAATGTCCCGGATGTTTGTTCTGTTTATAACAACTTCAGTTGTATATGCCGGATGCTTTCTGATTTACGGTTTTGAGAACAGGGGATCATACTTTTCTCTTATACTTATTTTTTCTCTCGGCGGATTCAGCATGATTTCTCTGGCACTGATAATTGCAGCGCGAAGCAGCAGTGAGGAGTTTGCAGGGGGAGCATTAAATCTTCTGTCATGGCCGATGATGCTGTTGTCAGAGGTATGGTTTTCACTTGAAGGCGCCAGGCCATGGGTAAAAAATGTCGCTCAGCTTTTTCCTCTTACTCATCTTACCGACGGGGTAAGAAAAATCATGAACGATGGCGCGTCACTTTATGATATCAGATATCACATTATAGTACTTACTGCCATGTCGGTACTTTTTCTGGCGGCAGGATCTATCCTCTTCAGATGGAGAAAAGCGGATTGAAAGCATTCTATTATTTTTTAAGCCTGTAAATATCCATCCCGTTTATCTTTTTATCAAAATAATAATTCTTTTCAACATATCCATATAGAACTTTTGCTTCTTTCAAATTCACTTTAAAATTAGACAGCCCGTTTTCCGAAACGTCAACTATAAGTACAGGTTTCTTCCTTGACAGCAATGATATTAATGAAGACTCCATCGCACTGGCTTTCTTTAATGATTTTTCATCACCTGTAGTATACAAATCCCTTATCATATACGCAGATCCTTTCATCCAAAGGCTATGGCCGCCTATTCTTCTGTTGGAAAAATAATTGATATACGGCCCGTCGCCCCAAACAAAAACCGGATCATCTTTTCCCGTAGTATGAATTATATAATCAACTGTATCTCTGTAATCTTCGTGCGGCAAAAGATAATCATTAAAAGTCCCGAGTAAAACTCCCCTGGTCCAGTAAAGAATTTTACCCTCTTTATAAAAAGCATCCGGGAAAAAATGTTTTATAACAATATCTTTTGTATTCCATACAAGAAAAAAAACAGCAGGAATCATTACTAAAACAGTCAGATTCTTTTTTACGTTATTTATAACACGGTTGTTTTGTAATTTTTCAATAGCAAGAGCAGAAACTATAACAAGCGATGGATAAGCGGCCATAAAATAATGAAAGTATACTCTTGCTCCTCCACCCAGAACCATAAGCCAGGTACATATAAAGAATAGTAAAACTGCGGATTCTTTTAACTCTGCAGATTTGAATCCAGACTTTATAAATCTCCATATATAGATGAATGCAGGTATCCAAAGAACATAATGCCAGAGAGAAAGAAGCCCCTGCCGGAACGAAAATCTTGCGATAAAATCTAAGAATGAAAAACTTCTGCCCGGAGCTGAAGCATAATATAATTTGGAAACAACTTCATTAACAGCTTTTGCTGCCGGAACATTTCCTGAATAATATCCTGCAGTTAATCCAATCAATACAAATAAAACTGCCGAACAGAGTATACCGAAATAAAAGCTGAACAATCCCCATCTTCTAAAAGGGATGTATAAAACAATAAAGAATAAAACAAATAAAGCAAACATCAAACCATGGAACTTTATACTTACAGCCCCAAGTGACATTAAAACAACAAGAAGAGCAAAAAATATTTTTTTTGTAAAACCTGATTCCAGAAATATTATAAAGAAATAAAGCCCCATTGCGAAAAAAAGATTATATACAATTTCACCATTCGTCGCCATAAACTGCCTGTTAAATGATGAAATCATCACAGCATAAAACATTGCCGCAAGCGCACCTGTCTTGAATGACCCTATTTTTTTTCCTGTTAAAAAAATAAAAACTGAAGTAAGAAAAACGATGAGTATGGTAATAAAATGTACAATCACCCATCCGTATTCATAAGAGAGGTTATACGAAAATTTAAAAATCGAGTGGTAAAGAAAATTTTTGCTCTCTGCGAAATCAACAAGAGGTGTATATCCGGCGATATAATCCCTCGTTTGAGTTATTGCCGCAAGCTCATCAGCTTCATAATAATCATTGAATAGAGTCGGGCCACGCAGGATAAGTACAAAAGAAAAAATTATCAGGAAAAAAATAAATTTGTTACCTGAAATTTTTTCTAATAATCTGTTTATCATATATTCCTTTTTAATTTAACCGTTTTATTCAAATTTCAATGCATCAATAGGCTTAAGATTTGATGCTTTTCTGGCGGGGTAATATCCGAAAAACACCCCTACTGCAGTTGAAAAAATAAAAGAAAGTAATACAGAGATCAGTGAAAAGATAAAGAGCCACTTCAGTACTATTACTATTATCAGATAGATTAGAAGGCCCAGCATGATTCCAATCGCTCCGCCAACGGACGTAAGAGTTATTGCTTCAATCAGAAACTGAAACAGAATATCCCTTCTTTTTGCGCCTATTGCCATTCTTATTCCTAT
>Ga0116170_10005052_pt1 | contig 11917 bp, 18 predicted proteins | sample AD_JPNHW1_MetaG_FD_89797 | JGI IMG/M metagenome (GOLD analysis project Ga0116170, IMG submission 89797) | Active sludge microbial communities of municipal wastewater-treating anaerobic digesters from Japan - AD_JPNHW1_MetaG | ecosystem: Engineered > Bioreactor > Anaerobic > Digestate | place... | reverse complement strand
CTGGGTTCCGTGGAGAAATGCCTATCGGATTAACTACGGCGGAATGCCCACCAAGAGATAACAACTATTTTTTTCGCTCGCTGCAAAGACTTTACCGGGCCGCAGCCCCCTTGCCAGCTTGGTATTAAAGACTATCTATAACGCTAATACTATATAATAAGCGGGTCCGGCTTCGTGTAGTGACCTACATAAGCCGTATTATAGGGGCCCCTGGACTACTATAAGGACGGGCCTGCATATCGAAGGCACGCCCGTTGTCGGTATATAGGCCCCTGCTGGCAGGTATAGGCCGGTATAGGACCGCCAGGGCAGGATTCAACTGTCCTGCGCGTCAGCCACTATCTTATAATCTTCCTCGGCCTCCAGTGCTTCGCCCTTGGCCCGCCTGGCTACCTGTCTCTTGCCGATCTCCACCTTCATATCAAAGCTCTTGTCATTCATCTGCTCAAGGGGCTTGCCCATGTACTTCTCCATAGTCCGGATATATTCGGCCAGACCAGGGAAATGCTCCTGGATAAACAGGGCCTGCTCTCCCTTCATGCCAGGGCACATCCAACAGGCTGTTCTTGCAGAGCCCATCTCATAGCCCCACCAGATTGGGACATTGGCATGCTTGAGGATGTTCTCGGATGCCTCCCTGGAAACATCGTACCTGGGATGATAATAGGTATATTCGTGCATCCTCTTCTCGGTGCTCTTGGAGGTCTTGGTTTTCTTGCTGAGGCGTGTGACCTGATCACCGGAGCTGCCATCCATCACGACAGTCTCAGCCGCTTCCAGGTTGGCTAATATCCAGTCGTTGATTGGGCCATAGACAAAATCGCCCTGGCGCCAGGGGAATATGGTCGAAGGCCAGCCTCCTTTCTTGACCATCTCAATGAACATGTCACTCTTGGGCTTGACCAGGACGAACTCAACCTCCAGGGCCATGCAGACCTGATAAGCATGCAAGGCAGCGCCTGGCAGCTCTACACCAGGATCAGAGAAGATGCCTATTACCCGGCGCTCTCCGAAGTTCTGTTTAGCCCAAAAGAGGGAGAAGGTGCTATCTATCCCGCCCGAGAATATCACCACCACATTCTTCTTACCCTCGAATAGGTGGGCATCCTCGGCAGGAACCTCCAGGGCCTTCTTCTCGTCCTCTATGAAATCGATCTTGGGCCTGGCATTGGTCACTCCTGGCTGGAACTTATCGTTATGCCTCTGGACATCCTTGAGGAGCTTGTCCATTTGCACGCCGGCATAGCCAGTTAGTTCAAGGTCTATATCTCCCCGGATCTCCTCCAGAATGTCCTTGATCAGCTGGTTATCCGGCTCTGCCAGCTCTGCTATCTTGTTGTCGGCTATGATGTCGGCCCATTCAGCCGCCGGAGTCTCATAATCCTGATAATCTACCGGGATGCTCTTAACCCCTAGCTTCTGAGCAGCCAGAAGCCGGCCATGCCCTTTAGTAATGAACCCTGATAGCCTGCTGATTACTATGGGATTCCTCCAGCCCTGGACCTTGATTATCCGGGCCAATAGCTCGATCTGAGAATCAGGGTGCCGGTTAGGATTCCTGGGATTAGGTACGGCTTCTATTATATCAGCTATTATATCATGGGCACAATATACCGGGATGCCATCAGCCAAAGCCTTATAGAGAGGCTTGCCCTGAAGATCGACCTGAGCGCTAGGCTCCTCGATATTATCATCTTTATAATGGTTCCTAAAAGCTTCACCGACAGAAATTTTAATCACCTTTTAAGGGTTAAGAAATATGAGCATGAGACCGACGCTTTCAAGCGCCGGCCTGGGATCGTCGCCGAGTATCTATATTTTATTCAACTCGGCTATTCATCATCTTGCTCTTTGGCAAGAATGATATTGAGATTAGGCAATGGGGCATGGTCGTCATTAGTGGAAGGTCGAGCAGGTCCAGCCACCAGATACTCATCGGCCATAATTTCCTTCTTCCCGTTGTAGTTCCACATCGATACCCTATACAAAAAAGTACCAGATTGCCCCGGTCTGGTCCGTTTATTTACACGCCTTGAAGAACTTCTTAGGCATGTAATTCATCCCAGGAGCCCCTTTCTTCTTCCGCTTCCTGGGAACCCCATCATTCCAGACTGTGCATCTGCACGCCTGGAACCCCCGAGGATCTACCCGAGGGATTTCGTGACACTCATCACATTGGGCAGTGCCTAGCTCATTGATCCAAACTTTCTCTCTTGTGTCTATATCATAAGCCAGAAGTCTGGCAACAACAACTTGCCGTTGCCAATTCTGGCCTGTCTTATTGAGCTTACCCTGCCTGCCGGGCCTTCCTTGATATCTTGCGAGACTTTTATTCAATTCGGCCATCCTTACTATTTATGATAAGCTCGTATTGTATTATATTATTATACCACTTTCGGTCAGTATATGACAGTACATATACGGATCTATACCTGTCGCACATAACCCTTGCGTCGCCTGCGCCCCTTTTTACCTTCTTCGTCAATGTCAACCTTGACAACCAGGTTCAGGCCCATCATATCCTTAAGAATACGTCTCAGGCTAGAATCCGCACGCCCAGTGACCTCTCTGAGATCGGGCATAGAAATTGGCTGTCCTATTGGCATACGCTTCTGTACTTCTTTCATTAAATCCGGACTAGTCATCTTCTCCTCAGTTTTTTACCGTAATCGGTCAATTTCCATATTCGATACCTGTTATCATGCCCTCCCCACCCCACCGGAGCAAGGCAGTCATGATCTACCAAATACCTCAAAGTAGCCCCTGGGATCTGTATCCCCAACTCTGAGACCAGAAAAGGTTCTTCGGGGAACTCCTCAATGAGCTTTTGAGCATGATACTTTATCTTACCACGCATTTTTGCATAGCTACAAATTCCTCAAACGATACTACCACGTAGGCCCGCTCTCGATTCTTAGAGAATACTACCAGCGGCGATAGCTTTTCTTTATCAGCATGCTCCTCAGCCTGCTTTATAGCGGCCCATATATTGATCCGCTCTTGGTTCTTGACCTCGGTAGCATAAGGCCAAAATGCCCTGGCTTTCTCAGAGAGCCGTATGTCCATCCCATTACCGCCCATCAACATGGGCCAAACATCAGAGGCAGGGAGCCCGAAGGCTTCCCTTATAGCCCCTGCGACAGCATCTTGCAGCCGCCGTCCTTTTGCCTTACATGATGCAGATTTCAATTCCTCATCTCCTAATTGAGTTCACACATAGCATTTTCCAGGACTCGGAGCGTATGATTCAGCTCTTCCAGTTTATCAGATTCCAGCCCTGGGGATCTTTCATGGACGCTCTCCATGATCTCAACCTCATCGCTAATTTGTGTATGGAGGCGGTCCAACGCCTCATACACATCTTCCAGGGAGTGAGCTTCGACCGCAAACCCTGGGACTCCCATATAGGTTTTTACGCCCATGCCTAAAACCACTGGCTGAATATGGCCTTTACGAACTTTTCTAGCTGCTCTGGAGTCGGTTTCTCCAGGGCTTCAGTGGCCTCATCACTGAGATGCAAGACTTTGCCAGTGTCGGTCACTATTACATAACTTTTGATCCGGCCCATATTATACAATTGTTCCTCGTCTACCCCCATTACAAACCCTATGGTGCCCCCATCCCACTCGGCTGGAAGCTGCAACAGATCACCGCGCTTGAGATACCTGGCAGGTGGGCAGGGTAATGCTTCAGCAGGTGGCTTATCTTCCAGGGCTAGGGCTACACTCTCCAACCGTTGAAGCGAGAATTGCTGGAAGTCTAAATCATTCAGGATCGATGCCATGCACATTCTCTTCAGGTCGTCTTTCAAATCCGTTTGCGGTATATGGTTCAATACCGTCCGAGTAGCTTCCCATTTTTTATCTGTCATACTATAATCACCAGGTTCATTGGTGCTCATCCAGCATGGCCCGGAGCTGGCCCGCGTGCTCGTGGATATCTCCCCGCCCGGATTTGGCATATGCATACTCCAGGTAATCCAGCCCCATCTGGATCGCCGCCTTCCGCTCATCCGTGATCTTCCAGGATCGCGGCTTGGCATCCGGCTCATTGCACTTCATCTATCCACCTCGCTGTGTTTTGTAGCCATATCAATCCTGGACTGTAACCGGGCCAATTTTCGATCTACAAAAGCTTGTAAATGTTCATCGATATAGCCTTCCAAGAAATTGCTGTCAACTATAATCTTTAGCTGTTCCAAGCAGATAGATACGTCTGCTATTTCTTCTATTAGATTGGGGGATTTGTATGCCGTGCCCGCACGCCGGCAGTGAATTATTGCTTGGATAAGTTCCCCCATCTCTTCAATAAGTTGATCGGTTTGTTTATCATTCCCCCATTGCTCGATTGCTGCCACCAATACTTCTTTATCATAGACAGTCATTACCAGTCAACCTCTTCGTGCTCGTTTTTGAGAAGCTTTTTCGCGTGTTCTTTGCCGTGCGGACCTACGAGCGCCGCAGCATCCGCCGCAGTCAGACAGTTACCATCTCCTAGCATGGCCCGGAGCACCGCGATGCCTGCATCTAGATAGCAGTGGTCGGTGTCCGTGTTCACTTTTTTCAGTCTCTCTAGGACTTTCAGAGATGCTGATATTGTGGCTATCCGCTCTTCCGTGATCTGCCAGGATCGCGGTTTGCTGGTGTCCGGCCCGATCTTGCCTTCTGGATCTGTCCACCCGTTAGGTTCCCCTAATCTTCGGCAACGTTGGTCTTCTGGTTCGCCGCTCTCGATTTGCTTTTTAGATTCGGCCAGATACCAATCAAAATCATGCTTCAACCCTTTCGATTGCCAATCAGGATCATTGGCGACCAATTGTAATTTTTCAATGAGCATGATTACTTTTGCCCGCTCTTCCACCAGGGCATCCTTCGCCTGGATCAGTTTTATTGCTTCGATGAGATCTTTCACGGGAGGGACATCCCATCGGCCAATGTAGATCCAATCGGCAGACGGCACAAAGCGCCCATCTTGTATGGTCGTTAGATTTGGATTCTGCTTCCCAAATCCAATGATATCACCCTCTTTCAGAGAGGGTGAATGGGATTCTCTGACCACATACCAGTGCTTCATCTTCATTGCCCCGCCTCCTCTAGCAACCACGCTAAAATCATCAGTATGAGAACAATCCCATTTGCACAGATCATTACACCGACCAAATTGAATTCTGTCATTGTTCCTTTTCCTCCAGGATGGCCTTGATTCTGGTTAACTGATCTAATGTAAGGCTGCTGAAAACTACATTACCCATTTCGTTGGATAGTTTTCTTCGCTTCACCTCATCAAACAGCTCCGGAGTCGCTTCAACCAGGTGCCTCCTCGTGTACCAATTGCAGCACCGCTCATGGCCGTCTGGATTAAACGTAATCCTATTATTGTTTCCAGTGCATACTATTATCCGGCCCGTTGGTGTTATCCTTTTTATTTTATGTATAGAGACATCATAAAAAATGTTGCCACTAACCCCAACATCATCTCCCGGCTTTAGGGCCTTCAGCCAGCTATCGCTTGATTCGTGTGGGCTCATCTTTGCACCAACACGAATATACTCATTTCTTTGGAATCTCTACGATATGGGGATTGTATCCAGTCAAATGTGATATATAGCCACCACAACCCCAAATGCAAACTGAACAATTGTGGGCGGCATATTCCAACCGCCCGGTGGCCTCTTTCGAAATAGGTCTTCATTTGCCCATCTCCCCTACATAATCACTTACTGGCATCGCTTACCTCGGAATAGTATTCTCGTTTACCTGATATCAACGCCTCTCTGCCACTCTTGAACTTGATATGCAGTAAGCCAGCTTTTAGACCGCTGTCATAAGACATTCTCAGAGTGACTGTATTGGATTGGTCAGAATTCAGCACGCTTAGCAGCCTTTCCCGGTCTACTATAACGCTATCGCCGTAAGTGTCCAAATTAATAAGCTTCTCCATCATGGCCGCCCTGGCAGAACCAACCTGCACGCCTTCAGGGCATTCGTGACCAGCTGGGTGGGCGATAGCTACAACACTGTCATCAGATACTTCCAGTATCCGCCCGTCCGGCATTTCATAAAACGCCATTATTCATCATCCCAATCTATACCGGCCTGAAGGGCTTTCTTAGCTAATATTCCCATAATATGCATATAGCAGGCGAATTCTACACCGCCTAAAAATATTGCTATTTTTATAGTCCACTTAAACCTTCTCGAAATCGGTTTACATTCGACAGATTCCATTTTACTTTCTACCTCCTAAAATTATAGAGGGGCCTTACTGAGCCCCTTCCTTCTGAGATTCGATCCAGTCTTGCCCGGTGGGTGCTTGTGCCGGAGCCTGAGCTGGTGCAGCCTGGGGAGCACTAAGCATCATAATAAACCAGGCCCGGTTCTTATTGTCCGTGCCAGAGGTCTTTACGATCAGGTGAGCGCCCACGAAAGACTGCAAATGGTATTGCCTAGCTATGGCAACCAGTTGCTGCATGATCGATCTATGCCCAAACTCCCATAGGAGTTCATCCTGGGTGCCTTCTACCTGCACCTTAAGCCTGAACACGGTTCTTGGAGGCTTCTGCTTACCGTCTGGAGTAGTCACCATCCCATCAGATCCAGGCTTGTCAAAGTTGCTAATGCCTTTCTCGGGATCTGTGAGAACCACTATCCTCTTCTCATCAGTCGGAGCCATCTTAAAGAACGCTCCGCCCTTCTTGCTTTCTTCATCCATCTCATCCAACATTGACTTAAATCCGTTTGCCATCGTCTTTCACATCCTTGTTCCTCCGAGCAGGGCCCAGAGGATACGTTTTATTTCACCTCCCTAAGCGATAGTACTAGTTATGCGTATACGTATATAAGGTTAACGTTATAGAGGCTTTAAGCCTCCAGGCCATAAGCCTGGAGTACTTTAGCCGGTGCCCAAAATATCCTAATACCAGTAGCGGGCACCTCGCTGCTATCCCAACCAGTCGCCTTCAAGAGCTCCTCTGCGCTCGGTGCATCCAGTCCGGCGCTTAAAACATCTTCCAGGACTATGCCCACCCGCTTGCTATCTTTGTCTTTCCGAGGGCGCTTTCTCAGGGCATAGCCTACGTTTTCCCATACCTTCTTTTTTATTTCTGGTGATATATCGCTACCAGTAGACTCTACTTTGTCTGGAGAGGGCTCTACTGATAACGGTTTAACCTCTTGTGTGATGGTTGGGATAGGTGTGTGATCAACTGTGGGATTAGAAGAATCAATATCTATAACTATACTATTACTATATACCATACTATCTATCCCACTATCACACTCTTTATCTATAATGTTTTGTTTCTCTTCCTCCTTCCTAACACATAACATTATACCTTTTTCAGAAATAGCGTGATTTGTGGGATAGGTATCTCCTGATACCGTTTCAGCATCCCTATCTGATACCATGCTATCCCCAGATTTGTGGTATAGGTTCTCTTCTATCGGGTTTTTACCGTCTGGCTTGTGGGATATGTCATCTGCGACTGGCAGATCATCGTCCCAGCCAGCCTTTAACCACCATCCAGAGACCTTTACACCGTTTATCATAGTGGTGTTTAGCCTTCTTCGGTCCTTGATCTCCCTGAGATAGCCATCTTCTTTCAGAGACTTGGTGATGCTACTCTCAGATGGGACCTGGGTGAATACCCCCATTTGCTTGAGCAGCCCTAAGGTCTCCTCAGGCAGGAGGAATAGTCCAAGATCGTTCTCTCTGCCAATGATCCGATCTGAGACGCTTGGTAACTCACCGACCATGAATAGATCCGGCCTAGATGCCCTCAGGTTGGCTATAGCTGCCAGGAACCTGGCTATCTCGGTCTCTGCTGTAACCTCCAGCCCTTGCGCCTCTATGGCCTCATCTAGGGCCCCTACGAAGGCGTCCTGGTGCTCCCTGGCTATATCGCCGAAGGGGCCATCTTCTATTAGGGTCCATATGCCCCTAAGCAGGCAGTAGATGTTTGCCAGCCTGCCTGGGTTGACATACCCCCTGGCGGCATACATGGCCGCCAATTTGGCCCTAGCCTGATCAAAGCCTTGTCTCAGGTCGTGGTTAGTGGCTGTCAGGTATCTGAGCCAATGATAGCCTATAACGGGTAGGTATTCAGTCCTCTCCTGGATGCACGTTAGTTTGGCCGTATCCTGGGTCTTATCCCAGGACAGATTAAGCATCCTGGCTGATGTGCTTGCCTCGGAGACCTTGATCTCCCCGGTAACTATTGGAGTCACCAGGTACTCATTTGTGTGCCGCAAGCCCCCAACTTTCACGCCCCGGAGCTTCTCGCCTCCCTCCATTATGGCCTGGATGATGGCTACATAGGCCATAGCGTCCTTTTGATCTGTGGCTTTGACGTTATCTATGATCCTGGGGAGAATCCCGGCGTTTAACAGGGCTTCCAGGGCTCCAACCTGGGTGGCTCCAAGTTTGCCATGCTTCAAAAGGGTCCGATCATCCAGGTATCCTATACCATATATGGCCGTGAACAATTGAGCGATGGTGGTTTTATTGCTGCCTGTCTTACCCCATAGGGCAATTCCAAATCGGTCGTTCTTGAACCACCGTGCAAGAACTGGAGCCCCTAGAATAGTGGTGAGCACCAATGGCGAATACCGGCGGAGTCTCAGCATATCCCTGAAAAGCTCTTTGGCCGTGTTGATATCTCCCTCATAGACCGCCGCGGGTGTCTGTTGGGCTAACCTAAACTCAACATCATTAGCCAGGCCCACGCCGGGCACCAGAGGTATATTTTTTCTCCACCTCGGAACAGTGACTCTCTCCTTCATTATGGTGTTCCGGCTCAAGCGTTGGGCGGTCTCGAAATCTATTTTGCCCACTCGATTGCGGGCCCCGAAATTGTTTATCAGCAAGCTCTTGAACTTGCGGGCATCTGCCATGTCGGATGCATCCGCGGTGAACAGGACTTTGCGGCCATCTTTCGCCCCTTTGCCGGCGAAAACAAATTCTGTCCGGCTGTCCTCCTGGGTCTCAGTGCAAATTCCTATAGCGCAATCGGATACCCATTTGAACTCTATATTACCCTTAGCGTCCGTGACCACCATTTGCACCGTACCGTCCGGTGCTATCCCGATAGATCCCGGCGTATCATCCGGCCTGAGCAATCGAATCTCAGGCTCCCGGATTACATCCTCAGCATTGACCAATTGCCGGCTAACTGCATAAGCTACCGTCTTTTCGACAATTGTCTTATCTTTGAGTTTGCCCGCCCCGGCCTCTTCCCAGGGCACCGCCCCACATTCGCAGGCGAGCCATAGCCAGGCATCTCCGCCCGAGTTGATGCCATTGTGCATGTAGGCCCAAAGGCCGGCCTCGGGATTGACCACCAGGTTATGCCCGGTGGTACTTCCCAGGATAGGATGAGGCCCTCTCAATTGAGCCCCGCTAATTTCCCATCCCCGAGTATCTATCACATCCAGGATGTTCAAGGGAGGCAGTCTTTTGCCGGCGGCGGCTTTAGCCATCTCAACCGCCCACTCCGGCAACCCTGAATCTCCCGAAGGCCCGGCGTTATGCCGGCACATCCCGAGCAGCTCTGAAAGAACCTCGGGCCGGTATTCCACTTCAGACGAATACTCCGGCACCCGGCTACCAGTCATAGCGAAATGCCGCGGGCCATCTTCATAGATCTCAATGGTGTTGCACCTGGCAGCAGATTTTTTAATCGCCTTGATGAAAGCCCATACGTCTGGAGGGAGCGTTATGGGCTCCATCCCTTCGCTTTCGGCGTTATCCATGCCCTCAGGCAATTTCCCGAGAATCCAAACATGGAACCCCGTTCCTGATAAGGATAATTCCGTATAACTATTGAGCTTTCGCAGGATATCGGTAGCCCAAGGGCTGACCCACCCATTTCTAGGGTCTCTGCAAGCATCCAGGTCTACACCTACCAGCTGTTTATTTTCCCTCTCCAGCTGCCTGGCTATAATGAACCCTAGCCCTGAGAACTTCCCAGGGCTGGATTCTATGCCGGCCTTCGCTTCCTCAAAGCTCAGCCAGAAATCTGGGCTCTGCCATCCACCTGAGCGCCCCTGCAGATCGCAAGGCTTCTTTTGCGTTCTGGCAACCCATTGCCGGGCAGCCTTCAGGTATCCGGGCACATCTTCAAAGCTCATGCCGTCACCATTACAGATCTCAGAAAGTCGGTCTTGAATGCCGCCCTATACCTCCGGACAAACCACCCGAAATTGGCATCCAGGATATAACTCTTAGAGAAGTCGTCCGGGCCTCTGGTGGTTCGCCCTACGGCCTGCTGCAAGGCTATGGCAGTGCTCATTATGCCATATTGCTTATGAGCTGGATTCTTCTTATCGTGCTCCTCTCGCTTCAGAACCCATTCATCCCCCCGGAAGGGGAATGGCACCACGCAAACAATGTTCAGAGGGAACTTAGGGCCTTTGAGGTCTAGCCCCTCCTCACATCCCACCGATGCCAGGATAGTATCGTCGCCTTTCATCCAGGATCGGATGGTCTCCTCTTTGTCTTGCATCTGGTCCTGGATCATCACACGTACATCATAATCCATGATAGCGTTACCAAGATCAGCCGCTACCTTATAGGAATGGCAATGTATCAGGGTGTTATGCCCATGTTCCTTATGTAGCTCTGCTATCCTGGGAGCCATCTTATCAATGGTCTCCTCCCTGCAGGCAGCGCTCATTTTGCCTATGGGATCGAAATATACCAGTCTCTTCTCTGCCGGTATTGGATTGGGCATCGAGACTGTTGTGTATTCACTGGCTATCATCTGAGGGCAAGGCGTACCGCTTGCCAGTATGGTTATCCTGGGATACCAGATCAACTTATTAAACTGTTTTTTACCGTCTATGGTCCGGAATTTATTTTCTTTGTCGATTACGTATCCCTGATCTTCAGACTGTACAGTATCCAAAATATATTCTATCTTGGATACTTTCCTCTCCTCTGCCTGCAGATCCCTGGCTATCTTCCGGGCCTCAAGCAGAGTCTCGGGATTAGGTTCTTGCATGTCCAACGATAGCTCAGATTGCCGTTCTTGTAATGCTTCTATCCTGTTCATAACATGGCTGAGCCAATTTGTTAACCCTTCTTCCAGGTTCTCAGGCAGGATATTAGCCGGTAGCAATATCTCGGAGTGGTTGATTAGTCTAGCTTCCAGGCCCGAGCTTTCATCTACCACCAGAATATCTGGGCTCTGCAGGGACTTATCATAGAGGAGCTTGTCCAGGGTGATGGCTCCTAAGACTGCTTTGTTAAATCTCTTCTTGGCCGCTTCATATTCGCATTGCGGGCAAAGGATAGCTCTTTGGGCCTTGGATAGTGGGCACATATCAGCTGAGAAATCCGGCAGGCAGCAAGGGTAATTGGCTTTACCGACTAATGCAGGTATCCGCAGATGTTCATCTTGCCGGAGCTGTTCCACCAGTTTAACCTGGGGCGTGGTGTAAATGGCTTTTACTGCAGGTCTATCTCCATCCACCGGGCCTTTAGATCTAGCCCATTCACCAGCTAAAAGCTTTGCTACAATGGTCAAAATCCAGCTTTTGCCCGATCCCACCCCAGCATCCAGCTGAACAACTTTAGCTCCGTTTTCAGCCGCCTGGAGTGTTTCCTGAATGGCTTCTTTCTGGCCTGCCCGGAAAGAGAGATATGGGTTTAGCCTATCTATCTTATCCATTTAGGCCATCCCCCTCAGGCCATGAAAATACAGATCAAATATTCTCCATAGCTCCAGCATCTGAAGGAAGGCTCGCCTTTCCGATGAGCTTTTCAGTACCAAATGCGATGCTTTATGATCAGATCGGGGCGTCTGGATGAGATTGGATTTATTCCTCATCCTCTTTCACCTCAAAATTCTTCAGCGGGCTTTGCTTCTGCCCATCTCTAAGGGCTCTGCCCGACCTGTCATAGATATGATGAAGCATAT
>Ga0116170_10005048_pt1 | contig 11920 bp, 10 predicted proteins | sample AD_JPNHW1_MetaG_FD_89797 | JGI IMG/M metagenome (GOLD analysis project Ga0116170, IMG submission 89797) | Active sludge microbial communities of municipal wastewater-treating anaerobic digesters from Japan - AD_JPNHW1_MetaG | ecosystem: Engineered > Bioreactor > Anaerobic > Digestate | place... | reverse complement strand
CGAGTTTGTTTCAAATGTTTGGTATGACATTCACCGTTTAAAACATAACAGTCGTAGAGTTGACCACCCCTGCCAACTTCCACCAATGTTTATGTATCGCTTAATTTCTCTCTTTACAAATGAAGGAGAGTTTGTTTTAGACCCTTTCAATGGTGCAGGAACCACAACATTGACAGCACAGCAACTAAACAGAAAATATGTTGGTATTGAGATTTCAGAATATTATCACAATATAACAACTCAACGACACATTGAACTTACAGACGGACTTGACCCATTCAGAAAAGTGAATGACGACAAACCAAAAGCTAAAAACAGTCCTGTTGAAAGACTTAAAAAGCAAAAATATGAAGTGAGTAAAAAAGTGCTTCAACTTGAAATTAAAAATATTTCAAAACAACTCGGACATATTCCGTCAAAGGACGAAGTAAAGCAATTGAGCAAATTTCCTATTGAATATTTTGAAAATTACTTTATCAGTTGGGGTGAAGTAACTGCAGCAGCAAGGACAACAGGCATGACAGAAAACAGAGTTAATGACAATGTTATTTATAAAATTCCAATACAACTGCAACTATTTGAACAAAAGAAAACTAAATATAAGAAAACAGTAATACATACTTAATCATAATATTTGCTTCGCTGTAGCCAAGCACATTTGCAGGTTGCACAAGCCAATATTAAGTTCAAAACCTGCAAAAGAGCTTGCCTACCCAAACGCACGGACAGAAATTATGCAGCAAAAATGAAAGACAGAAAAACGAATAAAAAGAACGGCCAGCTTGTAACAGGCGTTTGCTGTCAGTGGCGTGTCAGTGCATCGTTTGACAGTGATTTGAATATAGAAACCTCTGTTCTTCGTGGAAAGTTCAGGAATAAAATCGCCACCGAACAGCAACCGCCGGTCCGTTATAGGGCATTGTAAATGACACGACAACTAACATTCATATTGACACTTTTTCTCTTTGTTGCTTGCCAAAACAACAAGACAGAAAATCATTTGACCAAACTTGAAGAGTTAATAATAGAGACCGACAGTTTAACAAAGAACACAAAAACGTTTGACCAAATTGTGACTTTCATTCAAGCTAACAAACCTTCATACTTAAGAGAAAAATTAATAATCCCAACAAAAGAGACACCTAATCTTTTAAGAGAAATCAAGTTTGATTATGACTATGACACAACGAGTAAATACAAGGACAGAGTTTTATTTTCTCTAAGAGTTAAGGAGTTTAATTCTGATAGACAAGCAGCAGAAGCATTTAAGAAAACAATTGAATTTTACGCTTGCTGTATTCCGGACGAAGATATTATTAGACTCAAAAACTTTGAAAACCTTAGCCATTTCAAGAATAGTGCGTCAACAACAATTTTGAGTGAGAAAATACTCATTGAATTTCTACCTGCCAATCAGACAAGTATAAACAACGAAATCATTAAACTTATTGACGAATACTTAAAAGATAGAAAATATTTAAAACTTGAAATCGGACACGGTGGACCTGCAATTTGGACAAGAAAATAAAAGAACAACACTAATGACAAGACAACTAACATTAATGACATTTGCATTGACACTTTGCCTGACAAGTTATGCACAGACCATTACCGATACTAAAAATAAAGAACAGCAACATAGTGTTTACACCGTTGACACTTCAGTAGTTGCCATTTTGCCATTTGACAAAACTCAATATTGGGTATTTAAAGACAGTAAACCAACTGACATGACAAATGACGACTTACAGAAAATCGAGACAATTCTTAACAAATGTATCAGTGACTATAACCCTGACCAAGAAAGACAGTTCAAAGAAATTAATAACAAACACCCAGAATATAAACTTAATAAGAAAAATTACATAATTGATTTGACACGTTACAAAAGACAGTATGTAGCGATTTTAAATTCCAAAGGAGAAAAAGAAGTTTGGGTAAATTGCTTTTGTGACACTTGGAATTCAGATTGGAAAAAAGACTTGATATTTGTAAAAGATGGTGGTAATTGCTATTTCAATTTAAAAATCAACTTAACCACAGGACAGTATTACGAACTAATGGTGAATGGTGATGCTTGACAAACAAAGAAAAACGCCCTATAACAAAGCCTTGCTTTCAGCGGGGGTAAACTGGAAATTGAAACGACAAACAAATTAATAAACGTCAGCGGTAAGCGACAGGAAAATGGGGTTTAATCCCCGCCGAAAAGCAAGCCTCGGGCGTTAGCGTTCATGCTAAGAAGCCGAATCATCGCTTCGAAACTCGGCTGAAAGAAAGCAATCTTGATACAGAAAAAAAATAAAAAAAAGATGTGAAAACAGAATTATTTGCGTATTTTTGTTGCTTAAAGTCAGCATGGCGATGATAAAAAAGGGAATACTAAATCAGCTTATACAATCTCACGACTTGTCAAATCTTGAGAAGCATTTAATATATTCCTACTTGACAAACAACAAAATAGATTTTTCTGAAAATTCAATATTGGCAGACTATTTCAAGGACTTTGAACAAATACCACAACTATATTTCGATACTTCGGCACTTCCTATTTCGACAATAAAGGAACTTGAAAATTATCTTGAACTTATCATTCCTGTTACCGACCGAAAATTTAACGGTGCTTTTTTTACACCCGATTATATTATTGATTTCATAATAAACGAAGTTCAACCACAAGAAAACCACAAAAACCTTGACCCAAGTTGTGGCTGTGGTGCTTTCTTAGTTGGCTTGACAGACTATTACAAAAGAACTTATGACAAACCAATTAAAAAAATAATTCAAGAAAATATTTATGGTTCAGATATACTTGAATACAATATTCATAGAGCCAAACTTATACTAACTATTTACGCTCTGCAAAACGGAGAACAACTTTCAAATAGCGATTTCAACCTTTATCATCAAGACAGTTTAAAAGCAAATTGGGAATTCCAATTTGATAATATTGTTGGCAATCCACCTTATGTAAAATTTCAAGACCTATCAGACGAAAATAGAACCTATTTAGCAAAGCATTGGACAACGGTTGAAGGTGGAACTTTCAATTTGTATTTTGCTTTTTTTGAACTTGGTTACAAGTTATTAAAACTAACAGGAAAACTTGGCTATATAACGCCTAACAACTATTTTACTTCACTTGCTGGGGAAGCAATTCGCAAATATTTTCAAGACAAAAAATGTGTTTCAAGGATTATAGATTTTAGCCATAAAAAAGTTTTTGATGCTCAAACTTATACAGCACTTACGTTTTTAAACAAACAAGAAAACGAAGCAATTACATTTGACAGAATTAAGGACGGATACAGCCCCGAAGAGTTTTTACCAAATGCCAACGGTTCGCTTAATTATATTAAAGACCTCAATTTTAAAAAATGGAGATTACTGAAGACAGACGAACAACAAAATATCAAAACTATAGAAACAATTGGCAAGCCAATTGGTAAACTTTTTGACATTTGCGTAGGTATAGCAACTCTAAAGGACGAAGTGTTTTTTATTGACGGTACTAAAACAAAAAATAATTGCTATTTAAAAACAACAGACAAGGGTATATTTGAAATTGAAAAAGGAGCTGTAAAACCAGTTTACAAAATTTCCGATTTCAAAACACAAGAAGAAGCTGAGCAAAATACAAGGAAAATTATTTTTCCATACATCATTAAAAAAGGAATTGCTACCGCAATTCCTGAAAATGATTTTAAAAATAAATTTCCTAAATGCTATGCTTATCTTTTGACTGAAAAAGAAAATTTATTAGCAAGAGATAAAGGTAAGGTAACATTTAATCCTTTCTTTGTTTGGGGCAGAACACAAGGACTTACAAGGATTGGAAAGAAAATTTTAAATCCTACATTCAGCCTACACCCAAGATTTTTATTGGTTGAAGAACAAGATGCTTTTTTTACTAATGGTTACGGGCTTTTCTTTCGTGAACCCGAAATTCAAGGTTTGTTCAATGAACCTGTTAATCCAATTAGCAAATTAGAAAATATAGACATTGTTCAGAAAATTTTGAACTCTTACGTAATGGATTATTATGTTACAAAAACAAGTGTAGCTATTGAGGGCGGTTATCCTTGCTATCAGAAAAATTTTATTGAGAAATTTACTATACCTGAATTAACACAAGAAGAAATAAATACTATTAGAAGTATTTCCAATCCACAAGAAATTGACGAATTTTTAGTTGAAAAGTATCATTTGAATTTGCCTGTCCCAAACCTTGTAGAATAAATTTTCAGTAAATCAGAAATGAAATTCGGAAAACTTAAATTTTGTATAGTGGCGATTGAATTTGAAGGCAGCAAATTATCTTGCTTTAATTCTGCGTCAGTATTGTAAACTTTAGGAACGTTCTGGCTGAAATCAACTATTAACAAGCAAACTCTTTCATATTTGAAATGGTCGCCTGTTGTTGTTGCTCTATTATTTACAGCAGCAAAAGAAAGTAAGTATTTCTCAATGTGCTTTGCAACGCCCTTTACATTTTTGTATTTTATTTGTTTGTTATTTGCAGATGTACTATCATATTCATTAACCGCAATCATGTAAAATTCACCCAAAACCATTTTTGGACAGCGTAAATGCAAATTTAATGCTTCAGCAAATGTTCTTTCGTAAAGCGTATCAAAGTTTTTTGCTGAACTACTCAATTGACTACGAACATTTATTGATAATGATTTTTCAGTTAAATCAAAACCGAATTTATCTTCCTGTCCATAAAGTATTCCTTGAAAATTAAGAATTTCCTTTTTTTGTTTAACATTATTAGGTGTAACGCAAACATCTTGGTCTTTTTTCTTAAAAAAACCAGAAAGGGACAATTCACCACTTGATTGGTCGTAAGGTGGATTAAGTAAATCAGGATTGACTTTATTGCGAATTAATTCTGCTTTTACTACTTCGTGAAGGAGTTTTATTGGTTTCTGACTTCTGATAAGATTATTTTTTCCTTCTGTGCCAAATTTTTTAATAGCAGTTTCAATTGACTGTTTAATTTCATTTATTGCTTGTTGTAGTGTCATCAAATTCATCATAGTTAAAAAACTCTTTAAGTGTAACATTAAGGGCGGTAGCAATTTTTTCAATATTCATAATAGAAATGTTTCTTTGCCCATTTTCAACACTTGCTATATAACTCCTATCTAAATCAGCTGTGTAAGACAAGTCTTTCTGTGACATACTTGATACTTCACGAAGTTCCTTTATCCTTTGGCCTATTTTTATTTTTACATCCATGTTTACAAAAGTCATAAATTGTTGACTATAAATCAAAGACTATAAGTAACATTGAAAAATATTATTATCTTTGTAGATGAATGCAGATTAAGAAAAATGAAATATTGAAAGACAGAAAAATAAAGCACGAAACGCTAACAAGTTGCTTATTCAATGCGGGGTTTGGTGTTTAGGAAAGTTCATTTATTTTAATTAATTTTGGTTCGGTTGAAAGTTTTGTGCTTCTAAAACCCGCACTGAAATAAGCAACCGACCGTTAGCGTTCATTGGACAGAAGCATGACATCATCAATAGTAAATTATTGAATATTAACTTTTAAATTTTTAAAAAATGAGAAAAAAAACAAAAATTTTGATTTACCCGTTCATTATAATAGGAATGCTGTTTATGCTTACAAATAGTTGTAAGAAAAATGACAACAACAATACTACTGGACAACTACCGGTAGTAGCGACAACCATAGTATCCAGTATTACACAAACAACAGCAAGTTGTGGAGGAAATATTACAAGCGATGGTGGAGCCACGATAACAGAACGCGGTGTTTGTTGGAGCTCTGGCCAAACCCCCACAATTGCAAATAGTAAAACCAGCGATGGTACGGGAGTGGGTAGTTTTACAAGCAATATTACCGGTTTAACCATAGGTGCAACCTATTACGTGCGTGCTTATGCCACTAATAGTGCCGGAACAGGTTATGGAAGCGCCATGTCATTTACAACACAGCAAGGAAGCACAGGTACCGTAACCGACTATGACGGTAATGTTTACCATACAATTACCATTGGGACACAGGTCTGGATGGTTGAAAATCTGAAAGTAACACATTATCGCAATGGTGACCCAATACCAAATGTAACGGACAGTTCTGCTTGGGGTAATCTTACCACAGGCGCATATTGCAACTATAATAACGATGTGAATAATGTTACGACTTACGGCAGGCTTTACAATTGGTTTACAGTAAGCGACAGCCGTAATATTGCCCCAACCGGCTGGCATGTACCCACTGATGCAGAGTGGACAACTTTAACTACCTATTTAGGTGGCGAAAGCGTAGCCGGCGGTAAACTAAAAGAAACTGGAACAACACATTGGGCAAGCCCCAACACTGGAGCAACCAACGAAACCGGATTTACAGCCCTCCCGGGTGGCTACCGTTTCCCCATTGGATCATTCGACCTCATTGGAGTCTACGGTTTCTTGTGGAGTTCTACCGAGATAAATTCCACAGGCGCTTGGGAAAGGTACTTGCCCTTTGATGGCAGCGATTTAAGCCGAACTAGCGACAGTAAGAATTATGGTAACTCTATTCGTTGCTTGAAGGATTAAAACCCAACGAAACGCTAACAGCAATGCTTGGCACAATGGCGGTGTGGAAACAAACTTGACAGGTATGGACATGTTTATTAACTTTGGGCGTTGTTTGACAGGAACGTACTATTAATACCGCCACCTGTGCCAAGCAGCAAACCGTTATGGGCAAGTTTAAAAAAGAAAAAACTACAACATGAGGACACGAGCTCCAACATTGAAATTTGATACATCTTGACAAGACATACCATTAAGACAAAATAAAGCATGGAGACCATACACCATAGCAAAAACGGGACGACACCGAAAAGCCATATGAGTAGAGAAATAAAACAAAATAAAAAAATGAAAAAATTATCATCAATCACATTTATTATGGCAACGATTATTATCGCCATTTTGACTTCATGTAAAAAAGGAGATACCGGACCAGAAGGACCTGCTGGTAAAGATGGAAAAGATGGAAATGCAAATGTTATTACTTCTCAGATTACTGTTTCAAGTTGGACATGGTATAGTACTTATGGAAGATATGAATCTAATGTAACAAATACAAGTATTACACAGGATATTATTGATAATGGTGCTGTCATGGCATATTATGTTCTTAGTGGTTATTGGGTATTACCAACCACATATTATACAGGAGCAGGCTATGCTCAAACACTTTCATATTCGTATTCTTTACAAATGATTAGATTTAGGTTTGCGTATTCAGATAGAGTTGATCATGGTGACCCAGGTTCACAAGATTTTAAAATTGTTATTATACCTGGGCCATGAAATTGAAATAAACCAGCCCATAACTTTGTGTCGGCAGGCAGCGTCGGGTCAGTGTTTAAGGACAGTGCAGTGCTTTTATCAGACGTGCGTGTTCGTGGACAGAAAAGTCCTTCTATCTCGCCGCCGACCTGCCACACCGGTTCGTTAGCAACAACTGCAAAATATGAACGAGTCAAAACTTCATAAAATGGAAGAATCTACAGAATACAAAAGAAGTTTTTCATTATTCCAAGCCTACGACTTCCTTAAAGAAAGGGGGCTAGATAAGGAAAGTGACTAAATAAAAAATTCATCTGACCACTTTCAGAGTTACACAAGTACATTGAGGCGTGCAAAGATTGTTTCACTTGTACGAGACAAAGGACTTTTAGATGATTTTTTTAAAACTATTTGGCCATCAGGATTGACAGACAAAGGAATAGGCAGATTGAAGTTTTATGAAAATCTCATTATGCGGTTTAATGGGGACCAAGAAGGGACTGCTACAGAGGAGGACGACGAAGAAACAGCTATCATTACAGCGGAAAATGAATTTGCTTATGAGAACGACTTAAGACGTTATCTTATAAAGAATCTTTCCGTAATTGAGAAGGGGCTGAAGCTTTATGAAAACAACGGCACAACAGGTGAAGAATTTATTGTTCCTGGTACGTCAAGACGCATAGACATATTAGCTATTGACACTCAAGGTAAGTATGTTGTTATTGAATTGAAAGTTAGCCGTGGCTATGAGAGAGTGGTTGGACAAATACTTTTTTACCAATCAAGTATTAAAACAATATTCAAACAGGATAAAGTACGAGCAATTATTATAGCGAGAGAGATATTACCTGAAATTAAAACAGCAACGGAATATTTGCCAGACTTTGAACTTTTTGAATACCAACTTTCTGTGACATTAAACAAAATAAAATAATGCAGCAGTTGCTAACAGGCTGCTGCTTTCAGTGGCGGGGCAGTGGCTCGTTGGACAAGAAAGTAATAAAAATAAAAGGCAGTGATTCATAGAAACGACAGTAAGTAAAATCGCCACCGAAAAGCAGCAGCCGGAACGTTGGCAACAAGTGTAGAAAGACAGACCCAGCAGACAATTATCGACTAATTTGAAAGAAAAACGATAGAATTTCTGTACCTTGAAACCAGACCCAAAAGGTTTTATTTTTTTTGCCCACCCACTTTGCACCCTTCGGGATGCATTAGGATTTAAAACAACCCCTTCGCACATTGCAGCACATTTGCAAACCCCCACGAGCCCACGCACAAACCAAAGGTTTACAAAAGAGCTGCAATTTCCCCCCCCGCACCCAAAACACCTCTGATAAATATCTTCCAAATTTATATTTATTCTTGTTTTTTTATTTTACATTTGCATCTTTGTTGCAATTAAAACAATACTGCATTTATGAAAGCAAACGATATCCTTAACAAACATTCTCTCAAACGCACCAGTTGTCGAGAAGGAATAATTAATATAATGTTAAACGCAAACAAAGCTTTGTCGGAAACCGAAATCAGAGAAAGTTTAACTGGTAATTACGACCGCACAACATTTTACCGTTCATTCAAAACTCTTGAAGAACATCAAATTATTCACAAAATTGTGGTTGATAATCTAATGGTAAAATATGCCATTGATAACCCAACACACCAAAACAAGGAACATGTACATTTTTGTTGCAATGATTGTCATACGGTTCAATGTATGGATACAGTAAATGTTTGGGATATAAAATTGCCTGATGGTTATACTTCAACCGAAATAGAAATACTAGTCAAAGGAACATGTGCTATTTGTAGAAAGTAAGGATTAACAAAATTGTATAAAATCAAAAAACATATTACAGTTGTTTTATTGGGAATATTTATCTTCCCTATATTGTTCCAATCAATTCATATTGTTTGGCATCAGTCTCATGATATAATACACTCAATAAAACACCATAATTGCACAGACAAGAGAGCAGCATACTTTAATACAAACAATTATTGCCCGATTTGCGAATATCAGTTTTCAATAAATAAACAACCCGATACTTTTATTTTTGAGTCAACAATTCCAATCATTTGCAGTTTATTTATAGTAACTGAAGTTTTTCAACCCTACCAACAAAGCTTCTCTTTAATTTCTCCCAGAGCTCCTCCGGCCTTCTTCCTTTTGTAATATTTCTGTTTCTATTTTTCAGGAGAATAATCTCAATCATTTTTAATTATGAGCAAGTCTTTCATACTTTTATTGGGCATGGTTTATCTGTATGGTTTGTCGTATGGGCAAAATAAATATTCCTTAAAAGGGAGCGTTGTCGATGAAAACAAACAACCTCTGGCTGGGGCGACTATTTATTTATCGCCAACGGCAAAAGGTGCATTTACAGATGCTAATGGCAATTATATGGTAAAAGATATAATTGCAGGTATCTATACAATAAAAATATCTTTTATTGGCTACAACTCAATTGTTGATACCATAAGGATTACCGGGAATAAAGTTTATAACTCGAATCTTTCCACATCAGCCCTTAATTTACAGGAAGTAGTCGTTACCGATAATTATGCCCAAACACGAAAAAAAGAAGAACCGCTCAATATTGAAATTGTAAATGATGATTACCTGAAACAAAATTTGGGAGGCAGCCTGATGAATTCTCTCGAAAGATTGCCGGGAGTAACCACTATTGATATTGGTTCGGGGCAGTCAAAACCTGTTATTCGTGGGCTTGGTTTCAACCGGGTGGTAGTGGTCGAAAACAACATCAAGCACGAAGCCCAGCAATGGGGGGCCGACCATGGGCTTGAAATTGACCAGTATGCAATTGACAATGTCGAAATTATTAAAGGACCTGCTTCGCTCATGTACGGTTCGGATGCAATGGGGGGCGTAATTGATATGAAAAATAAAAAAATTCCTGCTGATAGCACGTATGGCGGCTCTGTTGACCTATCCGGAAAAACAAATAATGATTTTGTGGGCACATCCGTTTCGTTGTACGGCAGGGAAAATTGGTTTTTTGCTGACTTTCGGGCAACCATTCTTGATTATGGCGATTACAAAGTACCGACCGATAGCGTAGATATTTATTCGTATCGGGCACCATTGTATAAAAACCATTTGCGAAACACCGCCGGAAAAGAACAGAACCTGCATTTGACTTTTGGAATTTTAAAAACAAAGTTTCAAAGCAGGTTTTATATCAGCGATGTAAACAGCAAGAATGGATTTTTTGCCAATGCCCATGGATTAGAACCGAGGAATGTTGATACAAAACTACACGATAAATCAAGCAGGGACATCAACTACCCATATCAATCGGTCAACCATTTTAAGGTTATCAATTCAAGCCAGTATAACTTTGGTAAACTAAAACTTGAATCTGACATTGGATTTCAGCGAAATTTCAGACAGGAATGGAGTCAATATGTAAGCCACGGGTATATGCCGGCAACTTATCCCTCTTCACTGAATGCCAACCCTGATTTAGAACTTCAGTTCGATAAATATGTGTATTCCGGGAATCTGAAATTATCCTACAAAGCAAACGATAAGGCTCAGTTTCATTGCGGAATAAATAGCGACTATCAGGATAACCGTATTGGTGGGCGAGGTTTCATTATTCCCGCATACAAGCAACTTAATTTGGGTGGTTACCTCTTGGGAAAATATGCTTTTTCACAAAAGAGTATTATCCAAATGGGTGTGCGGTACGATTTCGGGAACATCAAAACCCAAGCCTACTCCGACTGGTTTCCTTCTCCCGTGGTAAGCAACAATGATACAACATACCAATATCTTAAAAGAGCCGATGACATAAACCGTAGTTTTTCCAATGTTTCGTGGTCATTTGGGTATAATTATAATGCCGAAAAGTGGTCGTTCAAAGCCAATGTGGGGAAAAGCTTTCGTATGCCTACAGCAAAAGAGTTGGCAGCAAACGGTGTAAACTATCACAATTTCAGTTACGAGGTTGGCAATTCGGAATTATCACCGGAAGTATCCTATCAGCTTGACGTAGGGTTGGAATATAATTCAGAAAAATGTGCAATTGGAGCTACACCATTTCTGAATTACTTCACCAATTATATTTACCTCAACCCAAGTGCGGAGCACGACAGGCTTTATGGCAACGGGAATCAGGTTTACTATTACACTCAATGCGAGGTTTTACGCTACGGTGCTGAAATACATGCACACTATCAGTTGTTAAAATCTTTGCAGGTTGGAGTCATTGGTGAATATGTTTATTCCGAACAACAATCTGGCGAAAAGAAGGGGTTTACCCTACCGTTTTCGCCACCTACTTCGGCTATTTTAAATGTGAAATACCAAAAGCAGAAAATAACGTTTATCGAGAATGCTTATGTATCGGTCGATTACAAACTAACAGCTCCGCAGAAAAACATTGTACCACCCGAAGAAACAACAGACGGTTATCAGGTTATCAATATCGGATTGGGCGGAGATGTAAAACTGAAAAATCAAAAAGTAACTATTTCATTACAGGTTCAGAACCTGTTAAACACCAAGTATTTTAATCATACCAGCTATTACAGGCTGATAAATGTACCTGAACCGGGGCGAAATTTT
>Ga0116170_10005047_pt1 | contig 11920 bp, 10 predicted proteins | sample AD_JPNHW1_MetaG_FD_89797 | JGI IMG/M metagenome (GOLD analysis project Ga0116170, IMG submission 89797) | Active sludge microbial communities of municipal wastewater-treating anaerobic digesters from Japan - AD_JPNHW1_MetaG | ecosystem: Engineered > Bioreactor > Anaerobic > Digestate | place... | reverse complement strand
CCGAGCAGAAAAGTACAGCTTGCTCAAAAAGGTTCAGATGCGAGGAAGCAAGGGTGGCAAGGGGTTGAGCTTACCGTTTGTAAGTGATACCCCCTTGCCATCCCGCGGCTGACAACGCAGATGGGCCTTTTTCAGCAAGCTGGGGCGTCGGTCCTTTCGGACCGACGCCCCACAGGGTTGTTCGGAGATAGATTACAGGGAATCCTTGGTGAGTACGCTTACGCCGGTATCGGTCACAGCGCCGCCCAGAGTCTGGCCTTCCAGAGCCTGCACGCAAGCTTCCACGCCCTTGGCGCCCATCACGTCCGGGTTCTGCGCCATGGTGGCCAGCAGGTACCCGTCTTTGATCAGGCCGAGGATCGCGTCGGACTTGTCGAAGCCCACGCCGATCACGGTTTTGCCGGAAGCCTTGATGGCGTTGCCGGTGCCGGTGGTGGAGCCTTCGTTGGCGCCGAAGATGCCAACCACGCCCTGGGTGATGTAGTTTTCGGCAATGGTCTGGCTCTTGGCAGCGTCGCCTTCGCCATACTGTGTTTCGAGGATGGTGAACTTGGTGCCGTCAAACGCGGAGCGGAAGCCCGCTTCCCGTTTCACGGTGGAGTCGGTGGCAGCGTTCACGTTCACGATGCCGATGGAGCCTTCGGTTACGCCCGCCGCGGTCAGCGCCGCGATCATGGTTTCACCGGCGGTCTTGCCGGCAGCCTGGTTGTCGGTGGAGAAGGTCGCTTCGGCAGGCACGTTCGCGGGGCTGTCCACGTACACGATCTTCACGCCCGCAGCCTGCGCCTCTTTCAGCGCGGAAGAAATGGCGTCCGGGCCGTTGGCCGCGACCATGATGGCGTTGTAGCCACCGGCGACTGCGTTGTTAACGCACTCGATCTGCTGCGCGTCATCCTTGGTGTTGGGGGACATGAAGGTAACGGTTACGCCAAGCTCGGTCGCTTTCGCCTGGGCGCCCTCGTTGAGTTTTACCCAGTGCTGGTCGATGGAGTCCATGGTGATCAGGGCGATTTTCCACGCCTGGGTAGCCTTGACGGTCTCGGCGGATGCCGCGAACACGCTCAGGCTGAGTGCGAGAACACAGAGAATTGCGAGAAACTTTTTCATAGTTTTCCCTCCTGATATATTTTCTCTATAAACAGCCTTACGGCCGCTTACAAATTCACTTGGAGCGTTTGCGGGCGCCGCGGCGGATCACCACGTCCAGCAAAACGGAGAATACCACGATTACGCCGATCACGATGCGCTGCAGCCCCACCTGCGCGCCAACCATGTTCAGGCCGTTTTCCAGCGTCTGCCACACGGCCGCGCCCGCGAAGGTGCCCAGCAGCAGGCCCGTGCCGCCCAGCGGGGAGATTCCGCCGATTACGCCCGCGGCGACGGCGTACATCTCGTACATGTTACCGGCTTCCATGTTGCCCATACTGGCCTGCGCACACAGGATCAGGCCCACGACGAACGCGCAGAACGCGGAAACCAGATACGCCTTGGTGGTGGTGGCAAACACGCTTACGCCGGACAGCTTGGCCGCGTCCACATTGGAGCCGATGGCGTAGATGTGGCGGCCCGTACGTGTTTTGGAAAGCAGGAAGAAGAAAACGATAAACACCACCAGCGCCACCAGAAAAGTATTGTAAACCCCAAATGTCTTGCCGTAGTAGAAGAAGTTCTGGAACCGGTCGCCCGCATCCGCGCCGATACCGGAAGCGATCGCGTCGGTGTTGCGGTTGCCGTTGATCATGTAGCCCACGCCGCGAGCCACAAACATGGTGCCCAGCGTCGCGATGAACGGCGGCAGTTGCGCCTTGCCCACCAGCAGGCCGTTGATCAACCCGATGGTCAGGCAGCAGGCCAGCGCGATCAGCGAAGCCAGAATCGGGTTGGTGCCGTGGGTCATCATTGTGGCGGAGATCATGGCGCTCATGCCCACCAGCGAGCCGATGGACAGGTCAATGTTGCCGGTAATCAGCAGGTAACTCTGCCCGATGCCGATAATCAGGTATTTGCTCATGGAGCGCAGCAGGTTTTGGATGTTCGCCCCGGAAAACACATTGGGGTTGCTTAAACCGAACACCACGTAGATCACGATCAGCGCGGCGAAGGCGATCATCGCCGAGGCCATCCCGCGGATGGCGAAAAAGCGGCGCGCGGGGTTCAGTCGGGTAGTTTGCATGAAACAGTCCTCCTCATTCGTTCGCGGCGGCGACTTTCTTTTCAAATTGCGTGGCCAGGGTAAGAATCTTTTCCTGCGTCGCTTCCTCGGCGCTCAGTTCCCCCGTGATTCTGCCGTCGCACATCACGATGATGCGGTCTGAGATGCCCATGATCTCCGGCATTTCGGAGGAAACGAACATCACCGCGATCCCCTGCTGCTTCAGCTTGTTCATCAGGTGGTAAATTTCCACCTTGGCGGCCACGTCGATACCGCGGGTCGGCTCGTCAAACATCACTACACGGGAATTGCGCGCCAGCCACTTTGCCACGACCACCTTCTGCTGGTTGCCGCCGGACAACGTAGCCGCGTCCTTGTCAATGGAGGGGGTTTTAATCATCAGCTCTTCCACGGCGCGCGTGCACATGGTTGTTTCCCTGTTGCGGCGCACTACGCCCATCCGGTCGCAGAGCATATCCAGATTCGGCAGCGCGATGTTCTGCCGCAGAGACAGCTTGGTACATAACCCGTCCTTTTTACGGTCCTCCGGAGCCAGCACGATGCCCGCGCGGATAGCGTCCGCCACCTTACGGATACGTACGGGTTTACCGTCCAGCATGATTTCGCCGCTCTCCTTGGGGTCCGCGCCAAAAATCGCGCGCGTAGTTTCGGTGCGTCCCGCGCCCATCAGCCCCGCGAACCCTACAATTTCGCCCTCATGCAGTTCAAAGCTGATGTCGCGCACCATTCGCCCGGCGTTTAAATGTTTTACCTCAAAAACACGTTTGCCGCGCTGGCAGGTAACGCGGGGAAATTTCTCTTTAATTTCGCGGCCCACCATGTTGGCGATAATTTCGTTCATGCCGATGTCGCGGAAATTCGCGCTGGTAACAAACTGTCCGTCCCGCATAATGGTAACCCGATCCACAATGTATTGCAGTTCCTCCAGCCGGTGGGAGATATACACGATGCCGCATCCCTTGGCTTTCAGCTCGCGGATGATGCGGAACAGGTCGTTGATTTCGCGGGAGGTCAGCGAGGAGGTCGGTTCGTCCATAATCAGCACGCGGGCGTTGGTGGACAGCGCTTTGGCGATTTCCACCATCTGCTGCTTGGAAACCGGCAGTTCGCCCACCACCTGCTGCGGGTTCAGGTCCATCTTCAGCTCCTGCAGAATCCGGCGGGCTTCGCCCTCCATCTCCCGGTTGGACAGGGTGGCGAACTTTGTTTTTTCCCGCCCGAGAAAGATGTTTTCCGCCACGGAAAGGTGACGGCACATATTCAATTCCTGATGGATAATCGCAACGCCCAGCTCCTGCGCCTGGCGTGGGGTCAGGTCGCCCTGCTCTTTGCCGAAAATCTCCATCCGGCCGGAATCACGGGTATACACGCCGCTTAAAACCTTCATCAGCGTGCTCTTGCCCGCGCCGTTTTCCCCCAGCAACGCCATTACTTCGCCGGCGCGCAGCTCAAAATGCACGTCGTCCAGCGCCTTCACGCCCGGGAAACTTTTACAGATATGCTCCATGGACACAAGGATTTCGCCCATCAGCGTATATCACCGTCTTTCCGTTTGCTGGGCTTAGTATAGCATTGCGGATGGGCGCGCAAAAGGGCGGAAAGTTACGAAACAGGGGGGGTAAATACCTGTCTTTTCCGGTCGGTACCTTTCCGTATCGGGTAGGCAAAGCATCGGAATAGCCATCAAAAAACAGGCGGGGCAACCTGCCACGCGCCTGTTGGGAGAATTTACTTCCGTCCGTTCAACCTTGTTCCGCCGCCTGCCGGGCCAGCGCCAGCGCCGCGTAATCGCCGATCCGGTCGCCCAACGCCGCAGGCACGATGCGCGCAGCCGCCAGCGCCCGGGGCAGCGCCTCCCGTTCCAGCGCGCAGCGCATGGAAGCCGTAAGCAAATCGCCGCTGCGTGCAAAGATGGAACCCAGCACCACGCAATCCGGGTTGAAAAAATCAATCAGCAGCGAAAGCCCCCGCCCCAGCGCCTCGCCGCAGAGAGCGTAGGTTTCCAGCGCGGCGGAGTCGCCCGCGCGCGCCGCTTCCGCCACGGTCTTCGCGTCGATTCTGTCAGCCTGCCAATAGGCGGGAACCGCGCCTTTCTGCCGGTACCGTTCCCCCACGGTCAGCGCCAGCTGCCGGATGCCGCCGCCAGAGCAGAACCCCTCGAACGAGCCGAGCTTGCCGTATCCGGCGGGGCCGTGATCAAAAAGCCGCCAATGGCCCAACTCCCCCGCGTCGCCGGTTGCGCCGCGCAGGATGCGCCCGTCCAGCACAATCCCTGCGCCCAGTCCTGTGCCGAACGTGAGAAAAACCAGGTTCCGCGCGCCCTGCCCCGCGCCCCAGCGCCACTCCGCCAGCGCGCAGGCGTTGGCGTCGTTTTCCATCACACAGGGGGCGCTCAGTCTTTCACCCGCCAGCCGGGTGAGCGATACGCCGCTCCATCCCGGCAGGTTGGGCGGGTTTTGCAACATGCCGCTTTCAGCGTCCATCGGCCCGCCCGCGCTGATTCCCACACCCACGGCGCGTTCCCCCGCCAGCAGGTTTTCGGCCAGCGCAAGCAGGCGGTTCATTGCCTCCCGCTGATCGGCAGGCGTGTCGATCGCCTCCCGCGCAACAATGCGCAGGGCGGTTCCATCCTCCACGCCGACACTGACGGCACATTTGGTACCGCCGATGTCCAGCCCCACATAACGGTTCATGCCTGCGTACCCCCGAACAATTCCTGTTCCACCGTGATGCAAAGAGCGTGATAGATGGGCAGATGCAGTTCCTGTACGCGGTAGGTTTCTTTTTCCGGCGCTTTCAGGCAAACGTCACACAGCGCCGCCAGTTTTCCGCCCGTCACGCCGGTCAGCCCGATCACCTACGCGCCCCGTGCGCGCGCCGCAATCGCCGCCGCCCGCACATTCTGCGCGTTGCCGGAGGTGGAAATGCCCAGCAGCACATCCCCCGGAACGGCATAGGCGAATGCCTGCTGCGCATAGGTCAGTTCCCCGCGCACGTCGTTTAAAAACGCGGTGCTCATGCCGCTTAACCCGTGCAGCACCAGCACCGGCAGCGCTCGCTGAAGGCTGGCGGCAATCATGCCGTCCTCATCCCCCGCGCTTGCCAGCGCCGCCCTCTCCCCCGCTGAAAGCGGGCGCGGCAGCAGAAATCCCTTCATCAGTTCCCCGGCGATATGCTCGCAGTCGCAGGCGCTTCCGCCGTTGCCGCACAGCAGCAGTTTACCCCCGTGACGGAAGCAGGTAAGCAAAATATCCAGCGCGGCCTGCAAATCCTTCCCCATGCCCGCAAGCGCGGGCCTCTCCCGAATCAGCGTTTCCAGCGCGGGATGCAGTATGTTCATAAGCAATTCCTTTCCCAAAGCGGTTGTCGGGGGATATTACCCCATTTTAAAGGGCGCCAGCGGCAGCCCGTTGGTTCCGAATACGTTCACACAGCCGTAATTCACCCACGCGTAACGGGCCGCCAGCGGCCGGGCCATCCCCTCCGCCGAAAGCCGGATGCGCCGCCCCTCCAGCGTCGCGTCCGCGGGCACAAACACGCCCTTTTCGTCCGCCAGTTCAAACAGGGCAGGTTCGCCGCGGGCCGTTACCGCCGCGGTCAGTTCCACCACCAGTTCCGTTCCTTCGCGCCAGACATACCGCGCGCGCGGGCTTTCCGGCGCGTCGGCACGCCCGTATACCACCCGCAACGCCTGTTGGAACAGGCGATCCCCCACGGTCTTTTTATCCGTCGGGTGGATGTTGTCCAACTCCCCCGCGTCAATCAGCACCGCCAGCCCCACGTTGCGCGCGGCCAGCCATACCTGTTCCTGCGCCTGCCGCAGTTCCGCCCAACGGTGATCGTCCGCCTCGTAACTGTTGCGGAACATCGGCAGCTGCGCGTACAGAAACGGCAGTTCCGGATCGCGGAACAACCCGCGCCAGAACGTAATCAGCGAGCCCATCAGTTCCCGGTACAGCCCGGGATGTTTCGTGTCTTCCTCGCCCTGATAATACAGAATTCCCGTCAGCGTACAGGGCGCCACGCGCTTCACCATGGTTTCGGCCAGCCCTGCCGGGCGGAAACCGCTTTTGCGCGACGCGGGCGGGTTCCACGGGCAGGGTGCGACAAGCGCGGCCACCTCCGGCCAGGGGATGCCGGGATGCTCCGCCCGCACCTTTTCCACGCTCCGGTTCCAATCTTCCAGCTTCTCGTCATGGGCGCGCACCTCGGCGTCGCACTCCGCGTCCGATTTGGCGGCGATACTTGCGGTAAACTCCGTCCACAGTGCCTCGCCCGCGTCGGTGGCGCGCAGGGCAGCTTCGTCCAGCCAGCAGGCGACCGATGTGCCGCCCCAGTAACAATCAATGATGCCCACCGGCACATCCAGTTCCGCCCGCAGCCTCGCCGCGAAATGGTATGCCACGGCGCTGATGTCTCCGCAGTCTCCCGGTCGAACCGTTTTCCATCCGCTGGCCTGTTCCGCGGCCAGCAGCGCCACGTCCGCTACCGCCAGTTTCGGCACGTTATAATAGCGGATCAGCGGATCGTCCGACGTCGCGGTCAGCCGCGCGCCGTCGTCGCTGTCCTTCAGTTCCATCTCCATATTGCTTTGGCCGCCCGCAAAATAGACGTCGCCAATCAGCACATCGGTAAAGCGCCGCTCGGTCTGGCCGTCCGTAAGTGACAACGTGTACGGCCCGCCAGCGGGCATGGGGGCAAGCGTAACCTCAAAACGCCCATTCCGGGCGATCTCACAGGCCGATTGCCCGTTGATGCGCACAGAAATTTCCACGCCGTTCCGCGCGGTTCCAAAGATCGTTATGGGGCGGTTGCGGCAAAGCACCATCCGGTCGCCGAACACCGCCGCCGGAGAAAAAGCCGGTTCCATTAATTCATTCCCCTCCTATGGCCATAGCCCCGCGTTACAGCCGGGCCATCAGCTCCATGCACATACGGCCGTTATGATACGGACACTTCCACGGTTCCACAATCGGCTTTTCGCAAACTGTTCCGTCCCCCGCAAGGCTCCAGAACCATTCCGAACCTTCCCGCGGATCAACCAGCCGGGTAGTAATGAACCGCCAGGCTTCCTCCATGTCCATCTTCCAGCGGAGGTCGCCCGTTTTCTGCCACAGATTGGCAAGACCCACCATCGTTTCCGCCTGCACCCACCAGATACAGGTCGGGTCATTTTCCCCCTCGGTATTTTCGTTGAGCAACCGACCGCCTTGAAACGCCCGGTCGATCACGCCGCAGGCCAGTTCGGTCGTCCATCCCCGTACCCGCGCGCAATCCTCGGGGGAAAGCGCGGTCTGCGCGGCCAGGTCAATCAGCCAGGAGGCTTCGATGTCGTGACCGTAGCTCTGCATATCGAAAATAGAGTTCAGGTCGTCGTCGAAGAAAACTTCCAGCCGGTTCCTCTCCCGATTATACACCCTGTTTTCCACCACCCACAACAGGTTTTGCAGGCTGTTCCGCACCCGGTCGTCGCGCCCGACCCGGTACAGCTGGGTATACGCCTCCACCAGATGGAGGATCGTGTTCATCGTGCGGCGGGCGATCACGCCGCGCGCCAGCAGCTTGGGGTTATCGCTCAATTTGGCGTTTTCCAGTGGTTCAAACTCCCGGGAGAACGCCTCCAGATAGCCATGCCCGTCGCGCATCCGGGTTTCGATCAGCGTATAAAGCGCCATTGCGCGCTCCAGCGCCTCCCGGTCGCCAGAAGCTTCGGCATAGGCAACCAGCCCGTAAATCGCAAACGCGTGAACGTAGGTGTGTTTCATCGTATCCAGCGGCTGGCCGTCGTACGTGACGGACCAGAACAGGCCCCCGTTGTCTCCGTCCACAAAGTGGGGAAAAAAGTCATACGCGCGGCGCGCATACGCAAGCAGCCGTTCCTCCTTCAGCGTCTGCGCGGCACGGGAGAAGAACCATAAAATCCGGCTGTTCAGGATGCACCCCTTCGGGGCGGACACATCGGGCCGCAAATCAAACCCCACATATCCGCAGTACCCGCCGAAACGTTCGTCCGCAAGCCCTTCCCAAAACGGAATCAATTTCTGTTGCAAATGTCCGCGCGCTTCTTCTTTCAAGTCCATTATCATAGCGTTCCTTTCCGGTCGGCCCTCGGTCGCCGCTGTTTTTTCTTATTGTACACCGGGAACGGGCGGGCGGATTATGCTTTCATCGTCAGATTTGCGGAGCGCCCGTAAAATTGCTCAAAAAAAGCAAAAAAGCGGGGCAAAATACCAGCGCCGTTGTATAATGATACGGATGATCGCCCGGCAGGCGCGCGAAGCGCCCCTAAACGCCGGGGAGGGGAAACGGGAAGGGAGCCACTGCATGGAGCAAGAGAACCTGTCGATGCTTTGTGATTTTTATGAGTTTACCATGGGCAACGGATATCTGAAAAGCGGGATGCGGGACAAGATCGCCTATTTTGACGTATTTTTCCGCAACGTGCCGGATGACGGCGGGTTTGTGATCGCCGCCGGGCTGGAGCAGGCCATCCGCTATTTGCAGGCCCTGCATTTTACCTCGGAAGACATTGAGTATCTCCGTTCCAAAGGGGTTTTCGACGAAACCTATTTATCGTACCTGCGTAATTTCCGCTTTACGGGGGATGTGTACGCCGTGCCGGAGGGCACCTGTGTGTTCCCCAACGAGCCAATCTTCACGGTGCGCGCGCCCATCGCGGAGGCACAGCTGCTGGAGACCTTTATCCTGCTTACGCTCAACCACCAGTCCCTGATCGCCACCAAAGCCAACCGCGTGGTGCGCGCCGCGCAGGGCCGCCCGGTGCTGGAGTTCGGGTCCCGCCGGGCGCAGGGCGCGGACGGCGCGGTGAAGGGCGCGCGCGCCGCCTTTATCGGCGGCTGCAAGGGCACAGCCTGCGCCCTTACGGACGAGCTGTACGGCGTGCCCGCCGGGGGCACCATGGCGCATTCCTGGGTGCAGGCCTTCGATACGGAATACGAAGCTTTCCGCGCGTATTGCGAACTGTACCCGAAGAACGCCATTCTGCTGGTGGATACCTACAACGTGCTGAAAAGCGGCATTCCCAACGCCATCCGCGCCTTCCGGGAAGTGCTGCTGCCCCGGGGGATTTCCTCCTTCGGTATCCGCATCGACTCCGGCGATATCGCCTACCTTACCAAAAAGGCTCGCCGGATGCTGGACGACGCGGGGCTGCCCGGCTGCAAAATCGTCATCTCCAATTCGCTGGACGAGTACCTGATCGCGGACCTGATCCGACAGGGCGCGTGCATCGACACCTTCGGCGTAGGCGAACGGATGATTACCTCTAAAAGCTCCGCCGTGCTGGACGGGGTCTACAAACTGGTCGCCGTCGAGGGGCCGGGCGGCGTGATCCAGCCGAAAATCAAGATCAGCGAAGATACCGCGAAAATTACCAATCCCCATTTAAAAGATTGTATCGCTTTTACGACCGGGACAGCGGCAAAGCCATGGCGGACCTGCTGTGCCTGCGCGACGAAACCGTGGACGACACGAAGCCGTACGCCCTTTTTGACCCCATCGCCACCTGGAAAACCAAAACGCTGACAAACTTTACCGCACGGGAACTGCAGGTGCCCATCTTCCGCGCCGGGCAACTGGTATACAAGTCTCCCTCCATCGAGGCGATTCAGGCTTATTGCCTGGATCAGGTGGATACGCTGTGGGATGAGGTGAAGCGGTTTGAAAACCCGCACAATTATTACGTGGATCTGTCCGAAAAGCTGTGGACGCTGAAACGCGACCTGTGCGCGCGCGGAAGCGCGCAGGGATAAGCCCTGACAAACGGCGAGCCGTCGTATGAATTCGCCCGGGTTTCCGGGTTTGGAAAAGGATGCACTGTACAATTGAATGCTCTCCGGCTTCCCCTGCGGCGCGCGGTTGATTTTTCGCGCCGCGATCCCGTGCTTTGCGCGGCCGCGCTCGCCGCGGCCCTGTCCGCCTTTTGGGTGCCCCCTTCGGTAGACTATCTGGACTATCTGGACTGGCGGGTGCTGTGCCTGCTGCTTTCGCTGATGCTGGTGGTGGCGGGGTTGAAATCGGCAGGCGTTTTCGACGCCGTCACCGGTCGGTTGCTGCGCGCCGCGCGCAATACTCGCACGCTTGCCGCTGCGCTAACCGGGCTATGCTATTTTGCCAGCATGCTGATTACCAACGACGTGGCGCTGATTACCTTCGTTCCGCTTGCCATTCTCACGCTGACGCGCGCGGGTAAACCGCGGCTGCTGATCCCGGTCATCACCCTGCAAACGGTGGCGGCCAACCTGGGCAGCATGTTTACCCCGCTTGGCAACCCGCAAAACCTGTACCTGTACTCGTACTATCATCTGTCCGCCGGGCGGTTTCTGGGCATCATGCTGCCGCCAACGGCGCTGTCGCTGGCGGGGCTTTGCGTATACCTGCTGCTGATCCGGCCCGAGCCGCTTGCCACCGTGCAGGCTGAACGGCCCCGTGCGGTAGAACCGGCGCGCGCGCTGCCATGGACGGGGCTGTTTATCGCATGCCTGCTGGCGGTGCTGCGGGTGATCCCTTATCTGGCCGCGCTTGCGCTGGTCGTGGCGGGTGTATTAATGATGGATCGCAGCTTGCTCCGCCGCGCGGATTACGGGCTGCTGCTCACGTTCGTGTTTCTGTTTATCCTGACCGGCAACCTGCAAAGCGTGCCCGCCATCCGCGACCGCCTGTCCGCGATGGTTTCCGGCCGGGAGGTGGCCGTGGGCGTGCTGCTGAGCCAGATTATCAGCAACGTTCCCGCCGCGATGCTGCTGTCCCGCTTTACCGCGAACGGCCCTGCCCTGCTGGTAGGCGTAAACGTGGGCGGGTTGGGCACGCTGATCGCCTCTATGGCCAGCGTGATTTCCTACAAGCTCTATCTTTCCGCGAACGGGGCCAACCCCCGGCGCTATCTGGTGGTGTTCACCGCTGTGAATATACTGTTTTTAGCCGTGCTCTGCGCGGGAGCGGCGCTGCTGCCGCCCGTGTAACGGCGAACGCACACGGCTCGCTCATTCATCATTGTAATATTATTGCTGATTTGCCATATTGTGAGTGGCTGCATCGTTAAATGTTATGAATCAGTAGGAATCTTCTATGCGGAGGAGATGATGTCCGCCTAAAATGCATACGATCCCGTATGCCCTTTCTTGCAGAAGGAGAGACAAAAAAAGTCCCTGTAAAACGAGCTTGGCCGCTGCCATCCTGTTAAGGATGGATGTTCTACAAGGACAGGCACAGTTTACCACACATCCCGGAGCGTGTAAAGTGATGCCTGCTCTCCTGAATACTCACAAAAAACAGTATGATGGAGGGATTCTCATGGAAGAATTGATTCGCAAAGTACTCAACCACTATATGGGTTATGTGTCGGAAGCGGAACTCTACGAGCGCTGGCTGTCGTCCAGAGAAAACCCCGAGATTCGCGACGCGCTTACGTTGCTGCAGATGAAGATAACCACCGTGCAAAGCTGGTTCAACCTGCTGAATGCCGACGAGCGCTTCGTCGTCCAAAAGCACCTGATCGAGGAACTGGAATGGCCGCGCGTAGCGTTTACCTTCACGGAGAAGTGGAAAGGCGAGTTCAACCGCACAGAACGTACGCTTGTCCATTATCAGGCCAGCGCGCTCCATAAAATTTCCGGTTTCTGTGAAACCCACCGAAAAATCACCTTATCGCTCTTCGGAGATTTACTGTCTCTCGACCCCCCCGTTGAAAAGTAAACAAACCGTTTGATTAAAGAAGGCCATCCCGTT
>Ga0116170_10005045_pt1 | contig 11921 bp, 8 predicted proteins | sample AD_JPNHW1_MetaG_FD_89797 | JGI IMG/M metagenome (GOLD analysis project Ga0116170, IMG submission 89797) | Active sludge microbial communities of municipal wastewater-treating anaerobic digesters from Japan - AD_JPNHW1_MetaG | ecosystem: Engineered > Bioreactor > Anaerobic > Digestate | place... | reverse complement strand
GATCCCTACGAACTCACCGGCGAGGGGCCAGGGCGGGTTTGGGACAGTAAGCTCATCCCGATGATAAAAACGGGAACCGACGGCGTCCACGACTTTTGGGAAGCCGATGCCGATGCCCCCTACCGGCGGCTCAAGTACTGGTTTCTCGTCCATCGGGGCAGGGAAACGCGTGAGTACGGGGAAAAGGGACTCGTCTCGCCGGCGGACCGCCATAACTTCTGGAACGCCTTCATCTATCCCTATATCCACGACGAGGCGATCTTCCGCGCGCCCGATTGGGTGCGTGACACGGTCTGGTACCAGATCTTCCCCGAGCGCTTCCGAAACGGCGACCCTTCCCGCTCGCCGAGCGGCGCCCGCGCGTGGCAAACGGGAGCGGTGACCAACGAGGAATTCTACGGCGGCGACCTCGCGGGGATCATCGAAAAGCTCGACCACATCGCCGACCTCGGCTTCAACGGGATCTATCTCACGCCGATTTTCGCGTCGCCCTCGGCGCATAAGTACGACACGACCGATTACCTCGCCATCGATCCCGCGTTCGGGACCGAGGGCGACCTTGAAAAGCTCGTGCGGGAATGCCACGCGCGCGGGATCAGGATTATCCTCGACGCCGTCTTCAACCATTCGGGAACCGGCTTCGCGCCCTGGAAGGACGTACTCGAAAAAGGCGAGGCGTCCCGCTACCGCTCATGGTTCGCGATCGACCGGTTCCCGCTTTTCCCGGAAGGCAAAGACTCGGGCGACTCGCACGGCGCGGGCTTCCATACCTTCGCGTTCACGACCGGGATGCCGAAGCTCAACGCCGCGAATCCCGAGGTTGCCGAATACCTCATCTCGACGGCCGTCCATTACGTCGAGCGATTCGGCATCGACGGATGGCGGCTCGACGTCGCGAACGAGATCGATCACCCCTTCTGGCGGGAATTCAGGCGGCGGGTAAAGCGGGCTAAGGGCGACGCGTTCATTGTCGGGGAGATTTGGCATCACGCGATCGACTGGCTGAAAGGCGACGAGCACGACGCGGTGATGAACTACCACTTCGGGCAGGCGATCGCGAACTTTCTCTCGAGCGCCTCCGAGATACCCGACGGCGTCGCGCTCGCGCGCCGCGTGTCCGCGCTCGAGGCGGCGTACCCCGAGCCGGTGATCCGCGCGGGGTTCAACCTTCTCGACTCGCACGACACCGAGCGGCTCATCACGCGACTCGGCGGAAGCCTCCCGCTCGCGCGCGAGGCGTGGCTCATCCTCTCTTTGCTCCCCGGGGCACCGTGCTTTTATTATGGAAGCGAGTTCGCCGTCGAAGGCGGGCGCGACCCCGATTGCAGGCGGTGCATGCCGTGGGACGACGTTGCGGCGAAAAGCGGCATGGTGGAGGCGAATGAGGGCGCCGAAAGGCGCGCCGAGCAATACGCGTTCATCCGCGAGACCGTGCGCTTCAGGAGGCGGCACGCCGCGCTCATCAACGGAGGCAAGCGGATCTGGATCGCGGACGCGCGGGAGCCTGACCTCTTCGGCGTCGCGGTAACCGACGGGAAGGACGCGATCCTACTCTTGGTCAACCGGGGAAAGCGCGCGATCGGCAGAAAGCGGCTTTGGAAAGCCGTCGGGAGATCGCTTGACGCGCGCGGGTACTCAGACGAGTCGCGGGCATGGCTCGGCTCGGCGTGCGCGCGAAAAGAACTCCCGGCGGAAGGCTACGCGCGCATGGCGCTCTCGGGAGACTAGCCGGCGAAGAAAGGATTCGTCACTCCCTGACGAACGGAACCCGGGACGCGGTGCGTATCTTTACCTCGCACGACATGCCGGGAAGGAGTATCGCGCCTTCGGGCACGTTCTCGAGCGCGATCTTCACCGGGACGCGCTGCGTCGTCTTCGTGAACTCGCCGATCTGGAACGAAGGGGGAACGATCCCCGCGCGAATCATCGATACCTTGCCCTCGAAGGGCTTTCGGCCGTACGCGTCGACCGTCACCGCGACCCGCGCTCCCTGCCTGACCCTCCCGATCTTCGTCTCCTCAAGATTCGCGATGACCCACACGTCCGCGAGGTTATTCACCGACACGATCGTCTGCCCCGGCTGCGCGACGTCTCCCGCCACGAGCGAGACGCGATCGACGGTGCCTGATATCGGGGTCTTAATCTCGGTATTCGCGAGCTGGGCCGCGATGACGCCGAGCTGGGCCTCGCTCGTCGCGATCTGCGCGGACGCGAGCGCGAACTGCGCCTCGGCCGCCTTGAGCGCGCTCTGCGCGTGCTCGTCGCTCTCGCGCGTCGCCGCCCCGCTTGAGTAAAGCCGCGCGGACCTGGCGGCGTCCGCCTTCGCCTTGTCGAGGCTCACCCGCGCGAGCGAGAGGTTTTGCCGCGCGTACGCGAGCGACGATTCCGCCTGCTTCCGCTGCGCCTCGAGGTCGGCGGCGTCGAGGCGCACGAGCACGTCACCGGCTGAGACCTTCTGCCCCTCAACGGCATCAACGCTCGCGATGCGCCCGAGCGTCTTCGAGCCAAGCTTGATCTGCTGGCCGTCGATGGCCGCGTCGTCGGTACTTACGTACGCGAGCGACTCCACGAGCCACCACGAGCCGCCGACGAGCGCCGTAACGGCAAATAGGGAGAGGATCGCCCGAGCGACGACCTTCGGTCCCTTCCTGATTTCCTTCTTTCCGTTTTCCATCATGACACTCCCGTTATTGTCATTGCCCATCGGTAAACGAACCGCTGAACTGGCTGTTATAGAGATCGGCGTAGAACCCGTTCTTCGCCAGAAGCTCCCGATGATTGCCCATTTCCACGATGCTGCCCTTGTCCATGACCAGGATCTTGTCCGCGTCCCGGATCGTCGAGAGGCGGTGCGCGATGACGAAGTTCGTCCGTCCCTTCATGAGCGTCCGCATGGCATTCTGGATATATGCCTCCGTCCGCGTATCGACGCTGCTCGTCGCCTCGTCGAGGATCATGATCGGCGGATCCGAGAGGATCGCGCGCGCTATCGTGAGGAGCTGCTTCTCGCCCTGAGAGAGGTTCGACGCCTCCTCGTTGATCATGGTCTCGTAGCCGGCGGGCAGCGCGCGGATGAAATGGTCAGCGTGCGCGGCGCGGGCGGCCTCGAAGATCTCCTCGTCGCTTGACCCCTCGCGGCCGTACGCGATGTTCTCGCGAATCGTCCCGTTGAAGAGCCAGGTATCCTGTAGGACCATGCCGAAGGTCGTGCGAAGCGCGCCGCGGGGCATCGTCCTGATGTCGACGCCGTCGACTTCGATCGCGCCGCCTTGGATCTCGTAAAAGCGCATGAGCAGGTTGACGAGCGTCGTCTTCCCCGCGCCCGTCGGGCCGACGATCGCGAAGGTCTCGCCCTTCCCGACCTCGAGGCTGATGCCGTCCATGAGCCGTTTCTCGGCCGTGTAGCCGAACACAACGCTTTTAAACGATACCTCGCCCGAAACGACCTCGAGCCTCCGCGCGTCCGCGGCGTCCGGCTCGTCCTCCTCGCCGTCGAGGACCTCGAAGACGCGCTCCGCCGACGCGAGCGCCGACTGAAGGACGTTCGCGATGTTCGCGAGCTGCCCGATCGGCATCATGAACTGCCTCGAGTATTGGATGAACGCCTGAATGTCGCCGAGGGTTATGGTCTTGTTCGCGGTCATCACGCCGCCGACGACGCAGATCGCGACGTAGCCGAGGTTGTTGACGAAGCTCATCATCGGCATGACGATTCCCGAGATGAACTGCGCCTTCCACCCGGCCTCGGTGAGCCGAACGTTGATCTCGTCGAAGGTCTCGACCGAGGTTTCCTCGCGGGAGAACGCCTTAACGACCTTGAAGCCCGAGTACATCTCCTCGATATGGCCGTTGAGCGCGCCGAGTTCCTTCTGCTGCGCGCCGAACTTCCCTTGGGACTTTCGCGATATCAGCATCGTTATCCGCATCGCGACCGGCAGCGTGAGGATGCTGATGAGCGTCAGCGCCGGGCTGATCGTGAGCATCATGACGATGACGCCCACGATCGTGCAAAACGAGGTGATGAACTGGGTGAGGCTCTGCTGGAGCGTCGTCGCGATATTGTCGATATCGTTCGTCACGCGGCTCATCACCTCGCCATGGGTTCGCCCGTCGAAGTACTTAAGCGGCAGCCGGTGTATCTTCTCGTTAATGTCCTTGCGCATGTCGTACACGATGCGCTGCGCGACGCTCGACATCACGAGCTGCTGGGCGTACGAGAGCGCGGCGCTCACGAGGTACAGGACCGCGACGAGCGCGACCATCCGCTCGATGTACGGCAAGTCTATGGCCGGCATCGGGGAGCGGGTCATGTACGCGGCGTACTTCGCGAGCACGCCGTCGAAGAGCTTCGTCGTGATCTTCCCCTGCAGCTTCGGCCCTACGATCCCGAATACCGTGCTCAGGATCGCGAGCGTTAGCACGACCGCGAACTGAAACCGCTGCGGCCTGAAGTAGGAAAGGAAGCGGCGCAGGGTCTTCTTCATGTCCTTGGGCTTACCCCCGGGGCCCATCGCCATGCCGCCCGGTCCGCGGCCGCCGGGACCGCCCATCGGGCGAGGGCCCATCGCGGGCCTGCTTCTCGCGTCGCTCATGCTATCTCGTCCTCCGAAAGCTGCGAGGAGACGATCTCGCGGTATACCGCGCACGAGTCGTACAGTTCGCGATGAGTCCCGATGCCGACGACCGAGCCCTCGTCGAGCACGATAATCCGGTCCGCGTCCAGTATCGTCGCGACGCGCTGCCCGACGATGATTACCGTCGCGTCCCCTGTTTCCTTCCTAAGCGCCGCGCGGAGCCTCGAATCGGTCTTGAAGTCGAGCGCGGAAAAGCTGTCGTCGAACACGTAGATGCCCGGCCTTTTCACGAGCGCGCGCGCGATCGAGAGCCGCTGCTTTTGCCCGCCCGAGACGTTCGTGCCGCCCTGCGATATCGGCGAGTCGAACCCGCTTTCCATCGCCTCGACGAACTCGAGCGCCTGCGCGGTCTCAGCGGCTTTCCTGACCTCCGCGTCGGTCGCGTCATCCTTTCCGTACCGGATGTTCTCCGCGACAGTCCCCGAAAAGAGCAGCGCCTTCTGCGGGACGAAGCCGATCCGCGCGCGGAGGTCGGCTTGCGTCATCGCCCGTACGTCCACGCCGTCTACGAGGACGGCGCCTGAGTTCACGTCGTAAAAGCGCGGGATGAGCGAGACGAGCGTGGACTTCCCCGATCCCGTGCTCCCGATAATCGCCGTGACCTCCCCCGGGTTCGCGGTAAACGTTATCCCGCGGATCGCGTCGGACTCGGCGCCATGATAGCGGAACGAGACGTCCCTAAACTCGACGCGACCGCGCGTCGAGGGATCGGGCGTTACGGGAGACGCGGGGTCCGAGAGATCGGTCTCGAGGTCGAGGATCTCGTTGATACGGCCCGCCGACGCGCCCGCGCGGGGCACCATGATAAAGAGCATCGTCGCCATGAGGAAGGCGATGAGAATCTGCATCGCGTACTGGAGGAAAGCCATCATGTCGCCGATGTTCGAGACGCCGCGGTTCACGCGGGCGCTCCCGAACCACAGGATCGAGAGCATCGTCGTGTTCATGATCAGCATCATCACCGGCATCAAGACCGCGAACATCCGGTTGACCTTGATCGACTCCTCCATGAGGTCGGCGTTGCCTCGGTCGAAGCGCGCCTTCTCGTGCTCGATCCGGTTGAACGCGCGGATCACGCGGATGCCGGTAAGGTTCTCGCGAAGGATGAGGTTGAGTCGGTCGATGCGCCGCTGGATCCCGAGGAAAAGCGGGAACGCGCGGCTCGCCACCGTTCCGATGAAGACGCCCATGATCGGGATGACGGCGACGATTATCCACGCGAGGCCGGAGTCTTTCCTGAGCGCGAGGATCATGCCGCCGATCGCGGTGACCGGCGCGCTCACGACCATGCGGAGGATCATCATGACGGTGTTCTGCACCTGCGTGACGTCGTTCGTGCTCCGCGTGACGAGAGAGGGCGTGCCGATTCTGTCGAACTCGCGGAGGGAAAATCCCGATACCTTGACGAAGACGCGGCGCCTGAGGTCCTCGCCGAAGCCCATCGCCGCGTGCGCGGAAAGATAGCTCGCGATGACCGCGCACGCGGTTCCCGAAAGCGCGACGAGCATCATCTTGAAGCCGGTCTGGGTGATATAGCCGATGTCCGAGCGCGTGATGCCCTTATTGACGATATCAGACATCAGCGTCGGAAGGTAGAGGTCGCACATGCATTGGCAGAACACGACGGCGATGAGGGCGATGATCGGCGTTCGGTACGGCTTGAGCATCTTAAAGAGCTTGAGCATCGGCAGTTACCTCCCGGACCGGGAAGCGATATCCCCGATCGGCGCGATTCCGCACGCGCGCGCGAGGTCCGCCTCGGCGATCCGCCGGTCGATCTCGCGATTCGTCACCGCGTACTCGCTCCTGAGGCGCGCGACCTCGGCGGCGAGTAGATCGACCGCGTTCGCGCTTCCCGCCGCGACGCGCTCGGCGGTAACCCGCTCGTTTTCCCGCGCGGGGGCGACCATGCGCCCAAGGAGCGCGAGATCGCTTTCCGTCCGCCCGTACGCGATGAGGCAATTCCGCACGTCAAGCTCGACGAGTTCTTCCTGCCGCTTCCCGTCCGCGACGCTTTTCTCGACCGACTCTCGCTGCGCGTCGCGCTCCGCGAGGTTCGCCGGTATCCCGCCGACGTCCCACGAAAGCGCGACGCCCAGGCTCCAGGTCCCGGTGAACTTCCAGGGATCGGATTGGAAATAGACGCGCGAGTTGGGGTCGGCGTAGGTATAATTTCCGGAAACCGCGAGGGTCGGATAGAGCGGCGCCTCGGCGACCTTCTTCGCCGCGCGGGACGCCTCGACCGAAACCGCGGCGGCTCGCGTCTCGGGCCGGGCGGAAAGCGCGTACGCGATGAGCGCGTCCGCGTCGAGCGCGGGGGACGATTCAGGGCCGTTCGCGGGTGACGAATCGGTATCGTTCGCCGGCGTCGCCTCGGCGTCCTTCGGGGTAAGGGCGGCAAATCGCGTGGGGACAGGCGGGACTGCGGGATCTGAGGAGAGCGCGAATCGAGGGCTGCCCTGGGTATCCATGCCGACGAGAAGCGCGAGGTTCAGGAACGCGCGCTCCTTCGCGGCAGTCGCGTTTCCGAGGTCGATCTCCGCCTGGTCGCAGCGCATACCGGCGACGAGAAGGTCGGCGGCGAGCGCCGATCCCTCGGCGGCCTGGCGCTCGGTAATAGCGCGGTTCCGGCGCGTCAGCTCAAGGTTCTCCGCGAGCATCCGCTCGTTTCTCGCCGCGCGCTCGGCTTCCCAATACGCGCGCTCGGTCTCGAACGCGATGGCGCGAAGCGTCATCTCCTCCGCGATTTCCTTGCCGCGTTCCTGCAGTCCCGCCAGTCGGGCGGACTCCGCATACCGGAAGCCGGCAAAGATCGGGTACTGCGCGTTCGCCTGGAGCGTGAAGATGTTATCGAGGGAATCGATCGACATGGTCGTCGGCCCGAGCGATATCTCCGAGACGACGTTGCTGAGCCGGGTATATCCCGCCGAGAGCGAGAGGGACGGAAGTTCGCGAAGCCGCGCCTCCTCGGCCTTCGCCGCCGAGGCAAGCCAATCGCGTCGGGCGCTTTCCGCGCGCGGGTCGGCCGCGAGCGAGCGGGCTACGGCATCCTCAACCGAAAGCGGCGCCTCGCCATCCGAAAGCGGCGCGTCCTCGGCTCGAGCAGGAAGCGAACGCAGCGAAATGAACGCAAGGAGAAACGCGACTGCGATACCATTTGCCGAAAACGACTTTTGTCTCATATCATGCCTACCTCTCGCGCGGCTTATCCCCATCCGGCGCGTCACGGGTTTCCTCGTCCTTGAGCATCTCGGTAAAATAACGCTCGGTTTCCGCGAGATAACCGCAAAAACGAACCGCGTCCTCTTCGCCCAAGTGCCCGATGAGGCCGGAAAAATGATCCTCGACGCGGCGCAGCGCGGGCAACAGGACCGACTCTCCCTCCGGCGTCAGGGAGACCAGGATCGCGCGCCGATCCCCGGGGTCCATATCCCTCCGAACGAACCCACTCTTTTCAAGGGCCGTTATGGACTGGGTTACGGCGGGTACCGAAACGCCCAATAGGTCTGCCAAGGCCGTGACGCGAAAGCTCTCGATCCCGTTCCGCTTTGCCCGGTGAAGCTTCATCAACACGAAAAGCGAGCTCGCGTTGAGATTCGTTTCGAGCGATAGGTGCATGTCTTGGTGGAACAGATGATGGAGATGCTTGAATTGGGTCATCAGTTCGCGCGTTAATTCACTCTTTTCGATCACTTTCGCCCCTTAATATCTTAGATACTTAACTATTAACAAGATTAATAAATGTGCAACAACGAGTCAAGGGGATTCAAGTATGTGAGACTTTCACCGCCTCATCCTCAATGACGCCGAAAAGCGCATTTTTGTATACGAATTTCAGGAAGAACTCCCATGTTTCAGTAAACACTGAGAGGAAAAACGTTAATTCTCTTGACGATTCTCGGAAATACCGCCAATCTACTATAAAAGCGTAATAAAAAAATGGGAGAATCGCTAAAATATGAAAGTTGGCATCATTTCCTATTCCCTCACGGGGAATAACGAGGCCCTTGCGAACGACCTCGCGTCCATCTATAAAGCCGAACACATTCGAATCAGCGAGGTAAAATGGCGTTCGATGGGAAAGACCGTCAGGGACCTACTCTTTAATCGGGTTCCGCCCATTCAGTTCCATTTTACCGAGGCCGCCTCGTACGACTTGATTCTCTTCGTCGGACCGGTCTGGGGAGGCAAGGCAGCAACGCCGTTTCGGGGATGCTTTAAGCAGCTTCAGCCTATTATCGAAAACTACGCATTCGTCTCGATTAGCGGCGGAGCCCTCGGCCCCAATTTGAAGCTTCAGGATGATCTCGAAAAACGGCTGAAAAAGCCCCCCGTGTCGGTCATCGATCTCCACATCACCGAGCTCCTGCCGCAGACCCCAAAGCCCCGCGCCGCCGATACGAGCGCGTATCGCATCACGAAGGATGACGCGCGTAAGCTCACCGACGCGGTCGTGACGAAGCTTCGACCGCTTTTCGGCTAAGGGGCTCACCTCAGGCGGCCGCTCAGTCGCCGCGAAACAGCCGCTCAGTCGCCGTCAACCTCAAGTTCAATCGCGTTCAGCGCGCTTCGCCTCGTCCCAAAATCCGTCCATCTCGGCGAGATGCGCCTTATCCATGGGGATGCCGCTCGCCTTCATCGAGCGCTCGACGTGCTTGAAGCGCCGGGTAAACTTCGCGTTCGTGCGGGTAAGGGCGACGCCGGGGTCGACCTTGAGATGGCGCGCGACGTTGACGACCGCGAAGAGAAGGTCACCGAGCTCATCTTCCATAGCGCCGGGATTTCCCTCGATTACCGCCGCGCGAAGCTCGGCGAGTTCCTCATCGACCTTCGGCCATACGTCGTCGAGGGTATTCCAGTCAAAGCCGGCCTTTGCCGCTTTCTTCTGCAGTTTAGCCGCGCGCTCGAGGGCGGGCATGCCGCGCGACACCTCGTCGAGAATCGAGTCGGCCGCGCGTCCCTCAACGCCGCGCTTGATGACGTCCCACTGGGCGAGGACCTTCTCTGCCGTGTCGGTCCTACCCGCGCTATTGGGGCCCGCGAAGCCCGCCGTCTCGCCGAAGACATGCGGGTGGCGGCGGATGAGCTTGTCGGATACCTCGGCGAGCGAGTCGGCGACGGAGAAGTCCCCCGTCTGCTCGTACATATACGCGATCATGGTCGCGTTCAAGAACACGTCGCCGAGTTCCTCGCGAACGTGGCCGGCGAGTTTTGCGGGATCGGCGGACGGGGCGACGTCGACGTGCGCCTCGGTGATCGCCTCGACGGCCTCGTATGATTCCTCAATGAGGGTTTCGCGAAGGGATACCGGCGTCTGCTCGATGTCCCACGGGCAACCGCCGGGCGCGCGGAGGCGCTTGATCGTCGCGTAGAGGCGCGCGAAGGATTCCTCGACCGCTCGCGTATCCTCGCCCGCGCGGGCATCGGTTGTATGCTGACTCATGTTTCGCTCCTTTTCGCTTTCGCTCGCGCTCATATCTCGACGACCCGCTTCTTTCCCCATTCCTTCACGAAGGGCTCAGGGCCCTCGCGGATGATCCCGTCAAGAAGGCTCGAGGCCTGTGGCCACACGAGGCCGAGGGTAATCCGCTCATCGGAGGAGAAGTCCGAAAGAACGTACGCGGCGACGTCGGGGTGCTCGGGGCGGCCGATGCCGAAGCGGAGCCGCCAGAAGTCGGGCGTGCCGAGCGATGCCTTTGTCGAGCGAAGCCCGTTGTGCCCGCCGAGCCCGCCCGACCATTTGAGGCTCACGACGCCGAGCGGAAGCTCGAGCTCGTCGTGCACGACGAGGACGTTCTCCGGCTTCAGCTTGAAGAACGCGCACGCCGCCTCGATGCTCTCGCCCGAGAGGTTCATGAAGGTTTCGGGCTTGATGAAATGGACGAGGGAACGTTCCCCCGAGGCGCCGGGCGAGTCGAACTGCGACGACGCGTACTGCGCCTTGAATTTCTTTTGCCAGGAAAGGCTTCCCGCGAAAGGAAGCGAGTCGGCGAACTGCCAAGCGACGTTATGCCGGTTGCCCGCATACTGTTTGCCGTAATTTCCGAGAAAGGCTACGAGGGATATCATGATGGATTGGGATTATACCGTAAGCGGCGAAAATAGTGTATACTTAGCGGATAACCCTATGGAAAACACCGAAAAGAAAATTTACGTCATCGGCCACCGAAACCCGGACACCGACTCCGTTGTCTCCGCCGCGGCCTATACCGCGTTTAAGCAGGCGCAAGGCGCCAAGAACTGCGTGGCCGCGCGCGCGGGAAAGCCGACCCCGCAAACCGAGTACATCTTCAACCGCTTCAAGGTCCCGCTTCCCGAATTCCTGCCGGACCTCGTGCCGAAGGTCGCGTACCACTACAACCCGAACATCAGGACGATCGGGGCGGAAACCTCCCTATGGGAGGCGATGGATATCCTCGAAAAGAGCGAGATCCGCGTCCTGCCGATTCTCGACGCCGAGGGGAAATACCACTCGCTCCTCCACTACAGTTCCTTCGCGCAGAAGGTCCTCAAGATGATAAACCCGCAGCAGAAGACGGTGATCCAGACGAGCATCGAGCTCCTCGCGTCCGTCCTCCACACGCAGGCGCTCGTCGTCCACAACGAGAAGGAGATCCGGAAAAGCCCGATCATCATCGGCGCGGCGGAATACGAGACCTTCTGCGAGCACCTCGGCGCGCATATCCCGGAGAACACGATCGTGATCACCGGGAACCGCGTCGACATCCAAAAGTACGCGATCGAGTCGGGGGTGCGCGCGCTCATCGTCACCTCGGGCACGATGATCGACAAGGGGCTCCGCGAGCGGGCGGCTGCCAAGGGCGTCTCGATCCTCGTGAGCCCGTACGACACGGCCTCGACCGCGCTCCTCATCATCTACTCGATGCCGGTCACCTGCATGTCGAACACCGACGTGCGCCCGGTCAACCGCAACGACACGACCCGCAAGGTCGCGCCGCTCCTCGCGACCGCGCCCGGCAAGAGCCTTCCCGTCGTCGACGACGCGGGCTTCGTCGTCGGCGTGATATCGGAGAGCGACCTCTTCGGCGAGCCGAACATCGAGCTCATCATGGTCGACCACAACGAGCAGACGCAGGCGATCGAGGGATGCGAGCACTACAAGGTCCTCGAGATCATCGACCACCACCGAATCGGGAGCGTCTCCACGCGATACCCAATAACCTTCATCAATAAGCCCGTCGGCGCCACGAGCACCATCATCACGAACCTCTACCAGGAAAACCGCATCCCGATACGCGCGGAGATCGCGTCGATCCTCCTTTGCGG
>Ga0116170_10005044_pt1 | contig 11925 bp, 9 predicted proteins | sample AD_JPNHW1_MetaG_FD_89797 | JGI IMG/M metagenome (GOLD analysis project Ga0116170, IMG submission 89797) | Active sludge microbial communities of municipal wastewater-treating anaerobic digesters from Japan - AD_JPNHW1_MetaG | ecosystem: Engineered > Bioreactor > Anaerobic > Digestate | place... | reverse complement strand
CAAGTGCACAAGGGTCCCATTGGGAATAAAGGCGCACGTATGACAGGGCAGATCTCGATTCCCGGCAAATACCTCGTATTTTTCCCCAATAAGAACCGCATTGCCTTATCCCGCAAAATCTCCTCTTCTGCTGAAAAGGGACGCATCAAGGGAATCCTGAATTCCATTAAGGATGACAATGTAGGTTTGATCGTAAGGACGGAAGCTGAAGGTTGCTCTGAAGAAGATTTCACGAATGAATATCACGCCCTGGCAAAGACTTGGCGTTTAGTGGAAAAACAATTAAAATTCGTGAAACCGCCTGAGTGTGTTTTCGATGAGAATGACCTTGCAAACACCCTCATCCGTGACCTATTCTCAAGTCATGTGGATAGGTTGGTTGTCGATAGCAAGCAATTCGTGAAGATCCTGAATTCGCAGCTCGAAGATGCTGCTCCTGAACTGATGGACAGGGTGGAATTGTACCAGGAGGATTCTCCCATATTTGATGCCTTCGGCATTGAAAAGAAGATCGAGACCATCTTCCAATCGAGACTCTACCTGCCCAGCGGTGGAAATATCCGCATTGAACAGACGGAAGCGCTGGTGGCTGTGGATGTGAACACGGGAAGTTTCACCGGACACTCCAATTACGAGGAAACGGTCAAGAAGACCAATATAGAGGCAGCAGTCGAAATTGCACGCCAGATACGATTGAGAGATCTGAGCGGTATCATGGTGCTCGATTTCATCGATATGGCACATGATTCAAGCAGGGAAGAAGTGCTGAATATCCTGCGCCGTGAATTGAAGCGGGACAGGGCAAAGAACAAGGTTTATCCGTTTGGACCACTCGGCTTGGTGGAAGTGACTCGTAAGCGCATGAGACCCTCTCTTGTGCTGAGTTATTCAGAACCATGTCCGCATTGCAACGGCACGGGGAAGAATGTGTCCAGGGACGCAGTCGCCATGAGAATTCACAGGTGGTTGAGCCGTTCCGAGTATTTTATCGGCAACATGAATGTGCGTGTTATCGTTCATCCCAATGTGAGAAAGTTCCTGTTGGATCATCCGGATTATATGATCAGTTTCAAGAATCGTGCGGAGTTTGTAACGGATGAGAATTTGAAGCCTGACCAGTTCAAGGTATTCCCACAGGGAGAAGATAAAGAGATTACAGAAAAATATAATCCTTGACACAATAACCGTCAAAAAATACAATGTCCAAACCTTGAAGTGAGTTAAGGAAGGAGTATAGAGATGTACGCGATTGTTGATTTTAAAGGTGTGCAACTGAAAGTTGAAAAAGATACCTTGATTAAGGTTCCTTATTTAGGCGAATTAGAAGCCGGAACCCGCATCGAGATGGACAAAGTTTTGATGATCCGTCAGGATAATGATGTCCAGATTGGACAGCCTCTTGTTCCAAAGGCAAAAGTGATTGCCGAATTCGTAGCAAATGGAAAAGACGAGAAAGTCATTGTTTTCCATATGAAGAGAAGAAAAGGCTACGCAAAGAAGAACGGACATCGTCAGCGTTATTCACAGATTAAGATCTCCGAGATCAAGAACTAAGAAGGGGACGGTAACATGGCACATAAAAAAGGTGTAGGAAGCAGTCGTAACGGTAGAGACAGTAATCCCCAGTACTTGGGCGTGAAGAAGTATGGAAGTGAAGCAGTAAGAGCGGGAAACATCATTATTCGCCAGAAAGGTACGAAATTCAAGGTTGGAAACAACGTTGGTCTTGGCAGAGATTACACGATCTATGCACTTATCGACGGTTTTGTTAAGTTTGAAACTAAAAAGGCAGGAAGAAAGTTCGTCAGTGTATATCCGACATTGGAAAACTAAGCATCTGCCTTGAGTATATGAACGCCCTCAATCGAGGGCGTTTTTTATTGTTGATCAATTTTCGCATTGCATTCTGAAATCACATTTCCATTGACTTATATTTTCCGTTTCTTTATTATGCTAAACAAAAAAATATCCCTTAGGAGGAACCATGAAAGTCGTACATGCAAAAGATGTGACTCTCGAAGAAGTCAATGCCGAAGGAGCATCTGCCACCAAAATTCGTTGGCTGATATCCCAAAAGGATGACGCCCCTAATTTTGCCATGCGTTTGTTTGAAATTGAACCGGGCGGGCATACGCCATTACATAAACATGATTGGGAACATGAAGTATTTATCGTGGATGGTGAAGGCGTCCTGGTTTTTGAAGATGGAGAAAAACCTTTCATTACTAACGATGCCATCTATGTTGAATCGGGCAAAATGCACCAGTTCAAGAATACAGGCAGCAAACTGCTGAAATTCCTGTGCATGATCCCTCATGAGAAGCCGGTTGTGAAAAAAACCATCAACCCCTTTGCAGGTGGGAAAGCGAATAATTGCTAAGAGATGGTAACAGGTAACAGGTAACAGGTAACAGGTAACAGGTAACAGGGTAGAAAGGAATTGGAAGGTGTAAGAGCGAGATACAATTAGCGTAATGTCTTGTCCTCTTATCCCTAGCACCTAGTACCTAGTACCTAGAACCTACATAATAGGAGACATAATGGATGCAAAGTATATAGAATTCTTCAAGCAACTGACCTCGACCCCGAGTCCGTCAGGACACGAGGAGAAGGCACAACGCATATTCATGGATTTCACGAAACCATTTGCGGATGAAGTAAAATCGGATATCAATGGGAATGCCATTGCTGTCAAATATGGAACTGGTCACGGCAAAAAGCCGTATAGTGTAATGCTCAGCGGGCACGCTGATGAAATTGGCCTGATGGTTTCCCATATTGACGAGTCCGGGTATGTCTATGCACGGATGATCGGAGGAATGGATATCTCCCTTCTTCCGGGGTTACGGTTGGATATTCATCATGAAGGCAAAACGGTACGTGCCATAGTTGGCAAGAAGCCCATCCACATGCTGCGTGATGGGGATGAAGCCAAGCCAAAACTCGAAGACTTATGGCTGGATATTGGTGCAATTGATAGGGAAGATGCCCTTAAGAAGGTAGCTGTGGGCGATGTGGTAACGTTCATTCCCCAATTCGAGTATCTGAATGGTGATTTCATCGTGAGTAAGGGAACAGATGATAAAGCCGGTGTCTTTGTCGCAGCAATGGTCATGAACCTGATCCATAAGTCAAAAAAGATATATCCTGATGTATATGCTGTTTCAACAGTGGGAGAGGAAGTGGGTGCCAAAGGCGCTAAGACAAGTTCCTTCGATATCAAACCCATGATTGCGATAGCCCTCGATGTGACCTTCGTATCTGATCACCCCGGAGTGGACAAGAAAGTATATGGTGACGTTGGTGTTGGAAAAGGTCCTGCGATCACAATAGGTTCGATGATCAATAAGCAAGTACTGAACCTGTTCAAAAAGACCGCTGAAGAAGAGAAGATACCGGTTCAGTTTGAAATATCTCCAACCCGTTCAGGGACAGATGGAGATGTCTTACATAATAATCTCTCGGGAATCGCTCTTGCCATCATCAGCATTCCAAACAGATATATGCACAGTCCCAATGAAGTCGTTTCTTTAAATGACATGGAAAATGCCGCGAAATTGATCGCCGGATTCCTGAAGAGATTGGGGCCTGATTTCAATCCATATCCTGTTCAATAGGAGAAATATGATAGTCGTAGATCGGTTGGTGAAAGAGTTCCAGCAGAAAAGTGGGGAAATGCTGCGTGCTGTGGATGAACTCTCATTTACTGCGAATCATGATGAAGTCGTATGTCTATTAGGTGTCAACGGAGCAGGCAAGACTACGACCATGCGCATTCTTTCTACTGTATTCATGCCTACATCGGGAACTGCTACAATTGAAGGTTATGATGTAAAGACCCAATCACAAAAGGTGAGGGAGAATCTCGGTTTCCTTTCGGGAGATACAGGTCTCTACGCACGCTTATCCGTGCGTGAAATACTCCGTTATTTCGGTGATTTGTATGATGTCCCCGCAGATGTCTCGGATAATCGTATCAAAGACATGGCAGAGTTGCTTGATATGAATGACTTTCTGGATAAGAAGATCGAATTTCTTTCCACAGGTATGAAGCAAAAGGTTTCCATCGTTCGCTCTGTAATTCATAATCCACCAACACTGATCCTGGATGAGCCGACTGCAGGGCTGGATATCCTTACAGCAAGAAATATCGTATCGTTCATACGCAGATGCAGAGACGAAGGCAAATGTGTCCTATTTTCCACGCATATCATGCGAGAAGCGGAACGGCTTGCAGATCGAATTGTTATGATCCATAAGGGGAAACTGCTGGCAGAGGGACCTTTGGAGCAGTTGAGGGATATGGCTTCCCAGAGAGATCTGGATGATATCTTTGTCTTCTTTGTCAATCAATCCAATGAGGAAGAGGTTCACGAGCATGAATTTTAAGAAAGTCCTTCGAATTTACAGAAAAGAACTGACTGAGATGCTTCGTGATCGTCGCACTCTCTTCACGACCATCATACTGCCCGTCATCCTATATCCCATCATCTTCATTGGATTGTCGTCCATGATGAGTCGACAGGAAACGAAGATGACAGAGGAAGGTGCTACTGTCATCGTTCTCGATCAGATCAAGGATAGCAACAGCAAGCTTCTCATATCGGAATTAAAGCAGATACCGAATTTCAAGATTCGCGAACAGGCGACATTTATAGATCAGCTCTATAAGGAAAAGGCAATCCAGGCAATTGTTACCATCACTGATTCAACAACTGCTGATGGAGTTCTTATTTATAAGGCTCAAATTAAGTATGACAAGTCAAATGACCGTGGAGATATGACTTATGGCAAGTTGGTCTCTCAACTCAACGCTGCAGAAAAGAAGATTGTTGGTTTACGGCTCAGAACCAAGGGTGTACCCGAAAGTTATGTAAATGCAGTTGCCGTGATCGAGAAGAATACAGCATCGTCACAACAGATGATGGGCATATTCTTCGGTCGGTTCCTCCCCTATATGCTGATCATGATGATCATATCCGGTGGTGCATATGTTGCCACTGACCTTGTAGCGGGAGAAAAGGAAAGAAAGACACTGGAAACCCTGCTTGTCAGTTCTGCACATCGGAATGAACTTGTCCTTGGCAAGTATCTGACCATCATGACCGTTTCAGCCATCAATGTTCTGATCAATTTGTTGAGCATCTATTTTTCAGTAGCGAAATTGCTGAATGTGGCAGGTTCTTCAGGTGCTCAGTTCTCATTCCCTCTCGGGAGTTTTGCACTTATCCTTATAGCATTGATACCGCTGATCACTCTATTCGCTGCTGTCCTGCTGTCCATATCAACATTCTCTCGGAATATGAAGGAAGCACGTGCTTACGAGGGACCCATGATCATTGTGGCAATGATGCTGAGTATGATCAGTTTCCTGCCTGGTTTTGATTTGAGTAATGGACTTGCGCTCATTCCCATCATCAATATATCGCTGCTATTCAAGGAGATCATGCTGCAACAGATGCAGATCAACCATTTTCTCATAACAATTGGTTCAACATTGTTCCTTGATATCATTGCAATATTTATCACGATACGCTTATTCAATACAGAGTCTGTGCTTTTCAGGACTGAAGAGGAATCTGTCAGTCTCAAGTCTTTGCGTTCGCATAAGAAGGCTTTCTTTTCTCCGTATTACGGGTTATTATACTATATTGCAGCCCTGGCTGCATTTTACTACATAGGTTTTAGCTGGCAGAAGCATGATCTGGTGAATGGATTGATGCAGACGCAATTGATCTTGATATTCCTTCCGGTTTTCCTGATTCTTCGTCTATTCAAGCAGAATCCCAGGGAGATATTACGGCTAAAACCAGCAAAAGCAATCAACTATCCGCTGGTCATACTCATGGCATTTCCCATGTTCGTGATCGCAACATCATTAGCGCAGTTGGTGAATCTGGTATTTCCATTCCCTGCTGAATATCTCAAATCAATGAACGGCTTGACTAACATTGGGAACCTGCCGATCAGTAAAGTGCTATTGCTGATTGCCCTGTTACCCGCCATCTGCGAAGAAACAATGTTCCGTGGTTTTATCATGAGGTTTTATGAGAATTACGGGAAATGGGCTGCCATCATTATTGCAGCTTTGTTGTTTGGCTTATTCCATCTGGATATGTATCGCATGATCCCGGTGACAGTACTCGGTATCTGGCTTGGTTATCTCGTGATGGAGACAGACAGTATCCATATGTCCATGCTTGCTCATTTCATGAATAATGGCTTGGCGGTCATGGTTTCATATCTTATGGAGAAAAAGATGTTTCCGGCACTGCTGATGAAAGGGGATAACCTCTCTTGGTGGTTATTGCCTCCATCATTGTTGCTTTTCATTATGTTTTTATACATATTCCGTCAGCAAAACAGGAAATTGGTGCAGAATACGGATGATGATAAGGAGATACTATGTGCGGAATAGTTGCATACGTTGGAAAACGTAATGCGTTGCCAGTCGTGATCGAAAGATTGAAACGGCTCGAATATAGAGGTTATGACAGTGCAGGAATCGCCTTGCTTCATGAGAATCAAGTCAGAGTTTTCAAATGCAAGGGAAAGATAACCGAACTGGAGCGTTCCCTTCCTGAACCTACACTATTAACAGGACAGATAGCGATCGGTCATACGAGATGGGCAACGCATGGCGAACCAACTGAAGTGAATGCACATCCGCATATCGATTGTACAGGGAAACTGGCAATCGTACATAATGGAATCATAGAGAATTATAAACCTATTAAGGAAAAATTAGTATCATTGGGGCATACGTTCACCAGTGAGACTGATACCGAAGTCCTGGTGCATCTGATCGAAGAATTTCAGAAGAGCATACCCTCACTTGAAGAAGCGATACGAGAGGCATTGAAACTTGTGGAAGGGACATATGGCATTGCTGTCATCAGTACCGACCATCCTGATAGGATCGTGGCGGCAAGAAAGGGAAGCCCGCTGATTGTCGGTGTGGGGAATGAAGAATATTTCATCTGCTCCGATGTCAGCGCAGTGATCATTCATACGAAAAAGGTTATCTATCTCCAGGATGGTGAGATCGTGACCTTGGATCATGAAGGATTTGAAATCACAACCCTGGAGAATGAGGCTGTAAAACCGAATATATCTGTCGTTGATTGGGATGTCTCAGCACTTGAAAAAGGTGAATTCAAGCATTTCATGTTGAAGGAGATATTCGAACAGCCATATTCGGTTGAAAATGCATTCCGTGGAAGACTGATCGATAACCTTGCCGTTAGTAAACTGGGCGGTCTTCAAATGCGTCCTGATGAATTGCGTAAAGTAAAACGAATTCAATTGATAGCTTGCGGCACTTCCTGGCATGCCTGCCTGATAGGAAAATACATCATTGAATCTCTGGCACGAATTCCGGTGGAAGTGGAATATGCCAGTGAATACAGATATCGTAATCCCATCATTCCTGATGATACTCTTGTCATTGTGATCAGCCAATCCGGAGAGACTGCCGATACCCTAGCTGCCATGCGGGAAGCCCAGGCAAAGGGTGTTCGTGTCCTGGGAATAACGAATGTGGTGGGCAGCACCATTGCTCGTGAATCGGATGGGGGAGTCTATATTCATGCGGGAGCGGAGATCGGAGTTGCTTCCACCAAAGCCTTTACTTCGCAGGTCACCATTCTATATCTGTTGGCAGTCATGCTTGGCAGGATGAAGCATGTGTCTCCAACCGACGGTTTGATGTACATTGATGAATTGAGGAAGATCCCTCAAAAGATAGAGAAGATATTGTCCATGAGTGATGAAATCCGTCAGATAGCTTCTTCTATCATGAATTCAACCAATGCCCTTTATTTGGGCAGGGGAGTGAATTATCCGGTTGCTTTGGAAGGAGCACTCAAATTGAAGGAAATATCCTATATTCATGCAGAAGGATATCCTGCAGCGGAAATGAAGCATGGTCCCATTGCATTGATCGACGAGAACATGCCCATAATCTGCATTGCTCCCCAAGATCTTCTCTACGATAAGATCTATTCCAATATGCAGGAAGTCAAAGCCAGGAATGGCAGATTGATCGCCATTGCGACAGAAGGTGACTCACAACTTCGCCAAATCTCAGAACACATAATTTGTGTGCCTGAAACCATTTCTCCGTTACAGCCACTACTTTTTGTGATTCCTTTGCAGTTGTTGGCATATCATGTGGCAGACCTGCGAGGATTGGATGTCGACCAGCCCCGTAATTTAGCGAAAAGCGTTACTGTGGAATAAAGGAATTAATAACGATGCCTACGCAGAAAGGTAAATCAGAAAAAGTTATCCATGAGAAGCAGGCAACTACCTCCGGGATAGACCTTGCGCATCAGGATGAACTACGTCATACGATCCTGGAAGGCATTGTTGAAGGAGTCCTTTTAGCTGAATCGGTGATCATTACCGATAATAAGGGCGTCATTCGCTATTGGAATACACCAACCGAGCAGATGTTAGGCTTTACAAGTGACGAAATGCTGGGAAAGAATATCCGGGATCTCTTCCACGAGAAGCAGTGGCTCAAGATATATCCGATCAATGTTTCCAATTCAAGTCATTTACACGATTACTATGGAAGAATCTATGAACTCACTGCCAAGGGCAGGCTCCTGGATCATATTCCCCTCGAGATCCAAATAACTCCCATCATCTCGGGTAATGAAATATATGTGGCTTTGATTTCAAGGAATATCACAGAACGCAAACTTCAGATTGAAGAGATGCAAAAAGCCAAAGAAGAAGCCGAAAAGGCAAATCGCTTGAAAAGTGAATTCCTTTCCAATATGTCTCATGAAATACGTACCCCCATGAATGCGATTCTGGGTTTTGCTGCCATCACCCTGAATAGTTTGGAAAATGAAGAACAGAAAGAGCATTTGAGAATTATCCAAACATCAGGGGAGAATCTTCTGCGGCTGCTGAATGATATTCTCGATCTTTCCAAGATTGAAGCAGAAAGAATGGTGCTCCAGCAAAAGGAATTTTCCATTAGACGATTGATGAATGAGATAAGGGAAGTATTTTCTCTGCAGGCAGTGCAGAAGAAAATCAAGTTCATTATCGATATCAGCAATGATACACCCGATATGTACGTTGGGGATGAACACCGTTTACGACAGATACTGATCAACTTCCTCTCAAACGCTTTCAAATTCACCAACGCCGAAGGGATTGTGAAGGTTTCCTTTCATCATGCCAAGGATACGGGTTACTTCGAAATCAGGGATACAGGTATCGGGATACCGAAAGATAAGATTCATTCCATTTTCAATGCCTTTGAGCAGGTCGACGGCTCCTTTACACGTCAATATGGCGGAACAGGCTTGGGCTTGGCGATCACCAAGCGTCTTGTCGAGCTGATGGAAGGCAGGATAGATGTTACCAGCGAAGAAAATAAAGGCTCTTTATTCAAGGTGCAGGTAAAGCTTCACCTTTCCCAGGGATTGGAATCCGAAATGGAAGAGGATATAGGGGCTGACAGCAAATTCAAGCATATCCTGAAAAAGACCGAGAACTACCGGAAAGGCGTCGCCATGGTGAAGAAATGGATCCAATTTGCCGAAGGTGACAGGGAAATCGAAGACATCATTTGTGAAGCCATCACTCTTCTTCCCGATAAACTTGAAGATATCAGGGAAGCCATACTGGGACGGGATATCAAAAAGACGGATTTCCTGACCCATTCTTTGAAAGGCGAGACCTTGAATCTCCACATGAATGATGTAGCACGAATTGCCAAGAAAATGAATGATGAAGCGAGACAAACCACTACGGACTGGTTATCACTCGAGCAGGATTTACTGGATCTATCAGACGTGCTATCGATTATCCCAGGTGATTATCTTGAAAAACACCTGGCAAAGCGTTCTGCGCAGGATATAGAAAAGCAGCATACGATCCTTGTGGCAGAAGATAACGCCATGAATCAGAAACTGATGAAGGCAATCATTGAAAAACTCGGTTTTGCCTGTGATGTTGTGGAAAACGGTCTCGATGCCTTGAATAAACTGGGAGAGAACGAATATCTTCTCCTGCTCCTCGACATGCAAATGCCGGTCATGGATGGTCTCGACCTGATCAAGATCATTCGTAATGACTACCAGTTGAAAGACCTGTATGTAGTGGCTGTGACTGCTCACGCAATGAAGGGAGATCGTGAGAGATTCATTGAAGCCGGATGTAATGAATATCTCCCGAAACCCATTGACTTTGACAAATTATCCCGAGTTATAGATAATACTCTCAAGCATAAAATGAACAACAACGAGTAATCCTCCATTTCGGATCATTACTCTCAAATAGGATTAGAGGTTCATGAGGAATCGTGCTGTTATCGATCAATACTGGCGTTATGTTCTACCTACCAGTTTCCTGGTCATTCTTCTTTTTATCTGGAAAGCGATCACTCAGACGGGAAAGATCGATAAATGGATACTGCCTTCTCCCAATGAGATATTCAGCGCTTTTCACAACTCATTCACATTACTCATGTCTCATGCTGCAGCCACTCTGACCGAGACCATCCTTGGCATGATCATCGCCATTATTCTTGGTATTCTGATTGCATCCATTCTCGAGCAGATCACATTCCTGAAATACATGATCTATCCCTTTCTCATCATCAGCCAGACGATTCCCATCATTTCCATCGCACCCCTGCTCATCATCTGGTTCGGTTTCGGCATCAAGGCAAAGGTGTTCATTGTTGCTCTTGTATGCTTTTTCCCAATTACCATCAACCTGTTGGATGGCTTTCGTACGATTGACCCCGAGCAACTCAAGTTATTGAAGACCATGGGTGCAAGCTCCTGGAAGCTCTTTCAAAAGGTGAAGATGCCTTCCTCCATGCCATTCCTGTTTTCTGGTTTGAAAATAGCAGCCACTTATAGCGTCATGAGTGCCATCATCGGGGAATGGCTCGGTGCTGCCAAGGGCTTGGGCATCTACATGACTCGTGCTTCTCACTCCTATCTGACTGCAAATGTGTTTGCTGCCATCCTGATGATCATTCTCATGAGCTTCGCCTTTTACCTGATTATTGAACTTTTGGAGAGAATTCTCATCCCCTGGCATTATTACAAAGAAGAATCATACGAATAAATAAGGAGATAAAATGAAAAGGATTCCGTTATTGTTTTTGATCTTTTCAATCATGATTTTGAGTATATTCGGTTGTGCAAAGAAAAAGGTTCCCGCACCACTTCAGAAGGTGATTGTTACACTGGACTGGACTCCCAATACCAATCACACAGGTCTGTACGTAGCACAGGACAAGGGATTCTACAAGGAAGAAGGGTTGGATGTCCAAATCGTTCAACCCGGTGAAAGCATGACGCTTCAGCTTGTTGGTGCCGGTAAGTCTGAATTCGGTATCAGTTACCAGGAAGATGTTACAACCGCAAGATCGAACGAAATCCCGGTGGTTTCAATAGCTGCTGTGATTCAGCACAATACTTCTGCTTTTGCTTCATTGAAAAAGGACAAGATCAAGACTCCCAAAGACTTTGAAGGAAAACGGTATGGAGATTGGGGTTCACCCACAGCAACAGAGATCATCAGGGCTTTGATGGAAAAAGACAAAGGAAACTTCTCGAAAGTCGAGATTGTCAGCGGCATCACGGAGTTCTTCCATACCATTGGCAAGGATGCTGATTTTGAATGGATATATTACGGCTGGGATGGTATTGAGGCAAAGCGTAGGGGTATGGACATCAATTACATGATGCTGAAAGACCTCGATCCTATATTTGATTATTACACACCTGTCATTGTGACCAATGAAATGACAATCAACAACAACCCCGAACTGGTTAAGAGATTCATGAAAGCAACAGCGGAAGGGTATCAATTTGCGATTCAGCATCCTGATGATGCGGCGCAGATTCTCGTCAAGCATGCACCTGAACTCGATCCGCAGTTGGT
>Ga0116170_10005041_pt1 | contig 11932 bp, 9 predicted proteins | sample AD_JPNHW1_MetaG_FD_89797 | JGI IMG/M metagenome (GOLD analysis project Ga0116170, IMG submission 89797) | Active sludge microbial communities of municipal wastewater-treating anaerobic digesters from Japan - AD_JPNHW1_MetaG | ecosystem: Engineered > Bioreactor > Anaerobic > Digestate | place... | reverse complement strand
CATAAGATCCAGTTCCAACAATTCAGTAAACTACATCACGAAGATTAAGTAGGCGTTTATCATACAGTAGAGGGTAATCTGCCAGGGTAGTATTCCCCGGAATGGGAAAAACCAAGAACTATAATCTCTAGCAAGACAGGCTTATAGGCGAGCACGGCAAAAATAACCCTCAAAACTGTCCCTGAAAAGGGGAAACTGTCCCTCCTTATATTTGTATAGGGGGTTACAGGGATCAGGGATCAGGGATCAGGGATCAGGGATCAGGGATCAGGGATCAGGGATCAGGGATCAGGTGCTGGTGTTCATCTCCAGGAGAAGCATGATCCAGTAGGGACGTTCGCAGGTCACGAGGCGGGAGATGAGGTTGCAGGATTTGGTGATGAGATTTGCGCTGGGTGGGAACTCAGTATTCCCGCATTGAGGACAGCCACCGGGAAAGTCACCCTGATACCACTGTCCGCCAAGGCTTTGCCGTATCTTGAGCAGGCTTTGGGGATAGTCACGTACGGGCTGGCCGAGGAGGTCTTCCGCCAGGACATTGTAGCCGCTGAAGAGATTGAGAAGACGCTTACGGTGAAAGCTTTGGATATGACCATAGGCATTGAAGATGCGCAAGCACTTAGGGCATTTGACGTTCTCGGCGACCAGTTGCTCCTTGTGCGGCACCGAGATCAGCAGATATCTCCTGCTGACCCGTTTCATTTCCCTGATGGCGCGATGCAGATCGAGGCTGGGAAGATGCTCCAGCATCTGATTGGACATCACCAGATCGTAGGAATTGTCTTCAAAGGGAAGCTCCGTCGCCGAGGCAAGGATCTTTTTTGTCGTGACGAATTGCAACGCTTCCTCGGAGATATCCACCGCGGTGACGTCGAAATCCTTACTCAGGAGATTGGTGATAATGCCGTTGCCCGCGCCGATATCGGCTATACTGCGCACGCCTTCCGGGATACGCTTGCGAATCAGTTCCGCCTTGACCGTCACTGCGCCACTGGGGTCATAATTCGCCCAAAAGTTCTGATCCGTACTCAATATATCCTCTTTATGGCTTGCCCCTGCTTTGACCATAGTTGATTCATATCAGAGGCATCTGCGCTTTCAGCTTTCTCTGTTTCAGGAACTGCGGGATATAGCCACCCAGCAACGCCAGGAGGGTGATCAAGATCCCGGCAAGGCTCAGCTTGAGACTGCGGGCATAGGATGCAGGCGCGAAGACCAGTTCCAGCGTATGTTTCCCGGCAGGGATCTTCAAGCCGCGGAGAATGTAGTTCGTTGCATAAATTGGAATCTCCTTGCCATCGAGGAGAGCCTTCCATCCCGCGGGATAGTAGGTCTCGGAGAGTACGAGGAAACCTTCTTTGATGGTATCCAGAGAGTACTTCGCGCTTTGCAGCGAATAGCTTACCAATTCCGCCTTCCCGACTCCTGCCGAATCGGCAATCGTACTGACCAAGGCATTCTTGTCCTCGATCAAAGCAGTGTTGCGTGGTTCAAATGTACCTCTCCCCAGCTCGGCATAGACCGAATCCGCGGAAGAGAACAGACGCTGTTCCCGGACGAACCAGGCTTTGGGAAGCGCACTCTGATTCTGATAGACAAAGACACCTTCCTCAGAACTGAAGGCAGTGCGGTATTTCTGCAGGTACTGCGCCATAGGCAGAGAATCGGACAGAAGCACATATTTCACCGCGAGCATATCCAGCACAGGCGTGGATTTCTCCCTGCCGCCCTGCTCATAGACTCCCTTGAGATAGCGGATAAACTCGCCGTCACGCTTGGTTTTCGGGTCACCATTGACAAGGCGCAACACATCGTCGTAGCGTTTGAGCTTTGCCGCGGAATAACCACCGATGGTCTGATGATAATATGCCCATTCGCCATCGGGACGGGTTTGGGTCATGTTAAACGGATAGATGCGGTAATTGGACTTATCCGAGAGCAGGAATTGATCGTAATCCGTCTGAGCGAATTTCTCCTGATGCACCGCTGCGGGTTCGAGGTTCTTAAGATGTTTACCGGTATAGATCCAGAGATCGATAAAGGCAACGAGGGTGATCAGCAGGACAAATATCCCTCGTTTCAGTTGCTTGATCGAATACAGATATGCCAGCCCCATGCTGACCGTGAGGAAGAGCAGACTGGTGATGCCGCTCTTGTAAAGAAGCGCAAGCCGTTCAGCCTTCAACTGAGGCAGATAGCTCATGGAATCCTGTGACTTGAGCTGCTGCAGAGTGTTCTCGTTGACGAAGGGAAGTCCGCCGAAAAGCGTCTTTGCCAGAAGCAGCCAGGCAACAAACACCGCTCCACAGATCCAGAAGACGCGGAAGAGCTTCTTGCTGTAAGCTGTATTGCCTGCCTCGCCCTGATCGACAACGGTGTCGATACCCAGAGCGGCGAGGATCACACCAATGATCTGAGGCATGACCAGGATCATTGAGGGAACTCTGAACTTGTTAAAATACGGCAGATACTTCAGGAGCAGATCGGAGATAAAGGGAGCAAAATTACCAAAGGACATCAGGGTAAAGAGAACCGACGCGATCCAGAGGAAGATCGCCATCCGTTTGTGCTTGCCCGTGAGAGCGAGAAAACCGAACGCCAGAACGACTATGCCAAAGTAGTTGTAGATCTGAGTGAAGGGCATAAAGCCCCAGTAATCCTGATTTATCCCACCAAAGAAATTGGGAATGACAAAGCCCAGTATCTCCCAGGGATGGAAGCTCCAGCCTTGGGCATAGCTCTTCTCCAGCCCGGCTTCACCGCCTCGCATCGTGTAGTGGCTATATTCCATCGTGCTCATATAGGGATTCATGACCGCCAGAACCGTCAGCGCGAAGGCAACGACCAGCAGTCCGGTGAAGATCCCGAAGCTCTTCAGGTCTTTAGCGCGCCAGCTTTCGATCAGTTGGAAAAGCCAGTACATCCCCACAAAGAGATAGAGGTAATAACTGATCTGAGGATGATTCTCCCGGAGCTGAGTGATGAGGAAGGTAGCCATCAGCCCCAGGCTCAGGACTCCTGGCTTCTTTCGCAGATTCATCAATGCCCAGATAACCCAGGGTATATACATGATCGCTCTGAATTTGGTATTGTGTCCGATCTCGATCAAGCCCGCCCAATGGCAGCTGAAGATAAAAGCGATAGCACCAAAGAAAGCGATCCAGGGATCAAGCCTGAAAGACCTGAGCAGGACGAAGATACCCAGCCCACCCACGAACAAGAGGAATATACGCCAGTTGATGACCTTATCCGTGACCTTGGTGATGCTCTCCAGGAAGGGATAGCGGTTTGGGAACGAGATCATGTACGAGGGCATTCCGCTAAACATATTGGGAGTCCACAACGCATTATCCGAATGTGTTTTATTGTAATCTATAATAGCTTTTGCCGCGCCTTGCCACTGGGTGATGTCACTGGCGATGGGTGCTTTATGCTGGTAAGCGATCGGGAAATAGACCATACTCACGATCACGAACAGCAGACCTGCCAATATCCAGGGAGTATAGCGGGAATCGATCAGTGGCTTCACGGGGATCGCCTTAACCTGAGTAGGGACTGAGGCTTTGGGCTTTGTCTTATGTTTAGGATTCTTCTCAGACATCGTTCATCCTTGTCAGATACGTTTTTTTGCATCTGAATCATCCGGCTGATATTGGTCAAGAAAAAAGTCAGACGGCACTATTTCCCATGCACTTGGCGCGGGACGAGGATCACAGCCGCAATGAAATGAACTGCCAGATGCAGGGGATCAGGGAGCGTTTCTGGCTATCCGGAAACCGATCTTCCTGTCTTTATCCGTCGGCATGTCCCAATTCCTGTGAGCGACCGTGCAGTAGATGTTGTAACTCGTCCAGGCGCCTCCCCGCAAGATCCGGCTAGAGCCGTTTGCGGCTCCATGCGGATTGGTCTGTGGAGTCGTGGGATATTCCTGGTAGATATCCCAGAGCCACTCAAATTCGTTCCCGCTCATGTCATATAGTCCCAGTTCATTAGGTGCCTTGGTCGCGACCAGATGCGCCAACCCGTCGGAATTGTAGTAGCACCACGCGACCTCGTTATAGGTGTCACTGCCGCTGTAAATATAATCATGGCTCAAGGTTCCTCCCCTTGCCGCGAACATCCATTCCATCTCGGTCGGTAGCCTGTAGCCATTGGCATTCCAGTTGCAGTGGATACCGGTGTGATTCACGTCTTCCTCATCCCAGTCGGGAGCCCAGTTATCGGGATTGGTTTCCCAGGCTCCGTATGTATAACAGGGTGTCAGACCGTGCAGGAGGCTGAGTCTGTTACAATATTCGATGGCGTTGAACCAGGATACGAAATAAACAGGATATGCGGCTCCAGTCCCGTAAGTATGCGAGGGATTAATGCCCATAATGGAGGTATAGGAGGATTGAGTGACTTCATATTTGCTGAGGAGAAAACCGGAGAGAGTGACATTTGCCACGCCATTATTGAACGTACCGCCTCCAACCCGCGCCATATTGCTTTTCGAGCGGCAGAGCCTGAATCCGATAAAGCGGTTCCCGGCATAAGGCACGAAAGCAGAGCGCTTCACAACCCGGCAGCCATAAGCCTGATCCTGCCAATTCCCGCCCCGGACAATCCTCTGGCTTCCTTCCTGAGGACCGGGAGGATCCAATTGCGTGATATTCCAATACGAATCATACCAATCCCAACAAAACTCACTGATATTCCCGCTCATATCATGCAAACCCAAGGCATTAGGATTCTTAAGCCCGATCGGTTTGACGCCTCTGAGATCACTATTCCCCACAAACCAGGCGAGCGAAGCAAGCTCATTCCCACCGGAATAGACATAGTCAGGATTGTTTGTGCGGCTTCGAGCGGCAAACTCCCATTCAGCTTCTGTCGGTAATCTGTAACCGTTTGCCAACAGATCGCATGTCACCGCGTTCCACTGAGGGTTATCGGTGACCGGAATAACGCCCCACTCAGCAGGATCGGACGATGCATTGATCCGGTAAACAGGCTCCAGACCCTCTGCCAGACTGCGCAAGTTGCAATAAACGAGGATCGAATACCAGGACACGTTGAACACCGGATAGTTCGGCCCAAACTCATATTCAGTCTCCGGGATCTCTCCCATGATCTCGCTCCACTGGCTCTGGCTGATCTCATATTCTCCTATCATGAATGGAGATAGCGAAACAGTATGAACCGGCACTTCGTCCTGATTCCCAATACCAACGCTTCGCCCCATAACATAGGTACCGCCATCAACAAAGAGGAAATTCTCCGGGATATCGGACACTGTGCCATCCTCGGCGAGAACCTTGAACCGGTAGAGGTTACCATCGAGCAAAAAGGCTTCCGCACCGGCATTCCAAACGATATGCTTCCCAATTCCGGGAGCTATATTCTCACCAATATCACCGGTTAGATTCTGAAGGCCGGGATGAACGCCGAAACTACCTCCATCGTCCGAACTCAATTCCAGAGTGATGCTGCAGTGATCTCCCTCGCCATCGCTCAGGTCGTACATAATGTCGATCATTCTGCTGCCATCAGTGCGTTGATGGAAGGACACGTTCGAAACGACCGGTGCTATCGCGAAACTCAATAGGGGGACTATCGCGCATACCACGATCAGGAAAAACTTCTTCATCTCGCTTCCCTCCTTTGCTTAGCCATTCTTTCACGGATATCTCCCAATGTTAAGACTGGGTTCTGAGGATGATTGATCTCACCTGTAAGTTCCCCGAAGACATAGTCATAATCGACATAAGCGATAACCCTGTAGAACACTTTACGAAAGAAAAGCCCGCCACCCGGATGCATGATGCTAAAGCCTTTAGTGGCTCCCACAAAACTGAAGCTTTCCAGAGGATCATTGGGATTCGTGCTATAAACAACGATGTAGCCATCCGGCGCAAGTGGTTCTCCGTGAATATTTTGAGTCACCGGTTGCCAGGAGATCAGATTATCCCAGTTCGAAGTCACCGCCACTTGCACATTCTGAGGCGCGAGCGGAGGTAAATAGCTGATCTCGAAGGTATTGGCTGATGTCCTCTCGGAGGCATTTCCATAAGCATCGACCCCGCGGACTTTGATCCGGCAATGCGGATATGCCGTCTCAGGAAGAGTCCAGACATAAGGAAGCGAATCGGGAAGATCAGAGGCTAAAGGATCATAAGTCGCCCCGCCATTGGTGCTGAGCCACAGCTCGATGCCGTTCCCGGTGGGGTTATTGTCCGCGAACGTCCAGAGGATATCCCGCGCATCCTCAATATACCAAACCTCACCCCCATTCGGGCTGAGCAATGACAGTTCCGGAACCTGCGTATCCAGGATACCGGATTCCGATACCGAATACCCCGATACACCCTGTAGGGATGCGATCAGGAACATGACAAGACCTAGACTGATAAATACCTTCACGATAAACTCTCCATTTCGGGTCGATTGCCCTGACCCGGAATTACTCTTTTATCAATAATTCATTGAATTGATAGCAATACTTCTGTGTCAAGAAAAATATCCGCTTTGAATCCGCTCTCATGTTGCTGACTATCAGCTTATTGAGGCGATAGACACTGCTATCATCATTATTTTGCATTGCCTTACGCATCCTGAGCCCACATCAAGTGTCAACTCAAATCAGGAAACTACTCAGGAAAAATCACCTTTTCAATCCCTAAGCTTCATGGGACGTATCTCTAATGATCCCCTAATCATTCCCTAATCATTCCCTAATGGGATTAGGGAATGATTAGGGGAAGACTAGGGGTAGATTAGGCATGTGTAGCATAGGTCTAAGGTGGCGCAGAGGGTCATTTTATGGTGATCTTCTTCTGATCCAGGAAGGAGACCCGCTGAGAGTGAGATTCTTCGATACGGGAAATTCAACGGAGCACCGCGTGAAATACGCTAGTGTTTCCTGATCCGGGAAGACAATGATAGTGAGCTTAAAGCTAAGAAATAGCAGATATCTGTACTTTTCTATTGCCATATTTTTACAGGCGAAAAAAATGGCATTCATAAGAGAAATAATGATAGAAGGGAGGTCGCTATGATACAGCTGTTTAGCGTGTCAAATCAGCGGTTCACGCCAGTGCAGACCATGGACGAAGCCTTTTGGATCCACCTTCAGAATCCAAGCGTCGAAGAAGTGACTGATCTGGTGCAGAAATACGAACTCCCCGCGGACTTCATCGAAGATCTTGAAGATACCGATGAGAACGCCCGTATGGAATATGAAGACGGAGCAATGTGCCTGATCATCAGGGTCCCGCTCTTTTATAAGCACAAAACGGCGACGGTGCCTTTTGCCACTTCTCCTCTGGGGATAATCGCCATACCGGATAAACTGATCACCATCTCGTTCTATGAGAACGAAGTATTGACGCTGTATCTGGATTGCAAACACCGTCCCTTCGAGATCACACAGCAGAGTTTCATCCTGCACATCAACCTGCGGAACGCGACTTATTATCTGAAGTTCCTCAAAGAGATAAACCGCAGGACGTCCAGGATCGAGAATGAATTGCATCAGTCGATGCGAAATAAGGAACTCATCCGTCTGCTCAGGCTGGAGAAGTCTTTGGTCTATTTCAACACTTCTCTGAAGACGAACGAGATCATATTGGAACGTATGCAGAGATCGCGCTGGCTTCAGATCGATCCCGAAGCGGAAGATCTGATCGATGACGTCATCATCGAAAACAAACAGGCGATCGAAATGGCGAATATCTATTCCAGTATCTTGAGTGGAATGATGGACGCCTTTGCTTCGATCATCTCCAATAACCTGAACGTGGTGATGAAGTTCCTCACTTCGATAACGATCATGCTTACTTTGCCGACTCTGATCGCCAGCATCTATGGCATGAATGTCGAGCTCCCATTTCAGCATCGTGAGCATGCCTTCATCATCGTCATGGGCATCGCGGCTATCCTCACCTGCGTTCTGGTATTCATCTTTATCCGCAAGAAGTACTTCTAAAAGGTTAAAACTATGTATAAACTGAATGTTACGGACACTTTCAGCGCTGCGCACAGGCTCTGTGGCTATGATGGCGCTTGCAGTCAATTGCACGGACATAATTGGAAAGTAAGAGTTGGTATCGCTTGCAGTTGCCTGGACGAAATCGGCATGGCGCTGGATTATGGGATCATCAAGAAAGCCCTGCAAAGTATTCTGGAAGAGCTGGATCATAAATATCTGAACGAACTTGAGGTTCTGGGCGGGCTGAATCCCACTTCTGAGAACCTTGCCAGATATATCTTTGAGGAGATGAGCCTGGTTATCTCCCAGCCGACCTGCAGGATCGCCGAAGTCGAGATCTACGAATCGGAACGCTCTTCCGTGGTGTATACTCATGATTAGGCTGGTTGAGTCCTTTTACGTCAAAAGCGCTGTCGAACCCGCTGATTATCCGGCTTCTGCCTATCCTGAATTTGCTTTCGCTGGGAAGTCGAACGTCGGTAAATCGACCTTGATCAATCTGCTGACCAATCATCACGGACTGGCAAAGACCAGTTCGCATCCGGGTAAGACGCGTCTGCTGAATTTCTTCCTCATCCGCTATAAGCACGATGAGAGCGATACTCAGGGCTTTATGCAATTCACAGACCTCCCAGGCTATGGATTCGCGGAGGTCTCGCTGAATGAACAGGAGAAATGGCGCAAGATGGTCACCAAATATCTGGAACAGAGGAATCAATTGCGTTCGCTGATCGTGCTGGTCGATATACGCCATCCCGCTGACAAGAAGGATCTTATGATGCTGGAAATGCTCCGTTTGAGAAAGATCGATCACTGCATCGTAGCCACCAAGAGCGACAAGATCCCCAAGACCAAGATTCCCAAGACAGTGCAGCTTTTAGCCAAAGATCTTGGTATCGGCAAGATTCCTATCTTTCCGGTTTCAGCTCTCAATAACACAGGGTTTGACCCACTCCTCGAATGGATGTACGAGCGCTCCCTTCTGGCGCAATGAAACAAGACTTTGACATTATCGTGATCGGTGCCGGGCATGCCGGCTGTGAAGCCGCCTTAGCCGCGGCAAGGATGGGCGCCAGAACCGCGATCTTCGTGATCAAGCTCGAATCCATCGGCAGAATGAGCTGCAACCCTTCTGTGGGTGGGCCGGCAAAGGCACATCTGGCTCGTGAGATCGACGCGCTTGGCGGAGAGATCGGTTGGGTCGCAGACCTCACAGGTATCCATTACCGAATGCTGAATCGCAGCAAAGGTCCTGCCGTTTGGGCTCCCAGAGTTCAGAACGACCGGCAGCGCTATTCTCTGGTCATGCGGGCGCATCTGGAAGACTGTCCCGGCTTGCAGATCATTGAAGCCAATATCTCTTCCCTGATCCTCTCTAAGGACGAGGTGATCGGCGTGCGCAGTCAGCTCGGGAAGGAGTATTTCGCGCCCAAGGTCATAATCGCCACAGGCACCTTCCTCAGGGGTACGATCCACGTCGGCAACGTTCGCTATAGCGGCGGCAGGAGCGGAGAACCGTCTTCGGATGACCTCAGCCTATCCCTGATCGAAGCCGGACTCCAGACCGCACGGTTTAAAACAGGCACACCGCCCAGGATCGACCTGCGTAGCCTGGACTACTCCAAGCTTGAAGCTCAGCCGGGTGATGAAGATCCGGAAGGGTTTTCGTTCTACAGAGACGTCACTCTCCAAAACAGCGCTTGCTGCTATATCACCAAGACCACTCCGGAAACACATCGGATCATCGCAGAGAATATCGGACTTTCCGCGCTGTATTCCGGAATGATCACAGGCATTGGCCCTCGCTATTGCCCTTCGATCGAGGATAAGATCGTGAAGTTCCCGGCGCGAGAGTCGCATCAGGTCTTCATCGAACCAGAAGGACTCGACACTCATGAAGGCTACGTCAACGGCATCTCGACCAGTCTTCCCGCGACGGTGCAGGAAGCGATCCTGCGCTCGATCCCGGGGCTGGAAAAGGCAAGAATCATGCGTTATGCCTACGCCATCGAATATGATTACGTCTCTCCTGAAGAACTGCTCAGCAGCCTCGAGACCAAGAAGATCAGGGGCTTGTACCTAGCCGGGCAGATCAATGGTTCTTCCGGTTATGAGGAAGCAGCCGCGCAGGGCATGATAGCAGGGATCAACGCCTGTCTCTCCCTCGAAAGTAAAGATCCTCTCATCCTGGGACGTGATCAGGCTTATATCGGCGTTCTGATCGACGATCTGGTCACCTGCGGCACAAATGAACCTTACCGTATGTTCACCTCCAGAGCAGAATATCGTTTGCTCCTGCGTCAGGACAATGCGGACGAACGTTTGATGCCGGTTTCCAGGAAGTTGGGGCTGGTCAGCGAAACACGCTGGAACAAGTTTCAGACCATGCTGGAGATCAAATCCCGTGAGTTCGAACGGCTTCATCAGCTGAAATGCGCTCCTCACGCTGAACTCAGAGAACCGGTGAAGTTCAGCGCTCTTCTGAAACGTCCTGAGATTAGCTTTGCCGATCTGGCTGCCTATGGTTATGAGCGTCCCGCTGATCTTACTGATGACATAGCCCGCCGTATCGAGCTGGAGATCAAGTATGAAGGCTATCTCAAACGCTCTTCGGAAGAGCTCGGACGGTTTCAGGCTCAGGAAGATATTGCCCTTCCCGAAGAAATCGACTACTTTAACATAGAGACCATTGCCTACGAAGCCCGTGAAAAGCTGGATCGCATACGTCCCTCCAGTATCGGACAGGCGATGCGCATACCCGGAGTTAACTTCACCGACACCTCCGCGTTGCTGATCTGGCTGCGCAAACATGGAAACAAACAAGGATAGAGTTTATGAAAAAGCTATGCGTCTGGTTGCTGTTGCCGGTATTGTTCTTGACCGGCTGTTCGGTCTTTCGTCCCAAACCCATCGTGCCACATGTGCCGGATATCAAGATCCTCCCCTTCGATGCCCAGCAATGGCTCTGGCAGATACCTCAGGGTGATTATGCCGTGGGGATCAGCTATAGCGACACGTTCTATACTGATGGCGCGGACGACGCAGCGAAGGACTTTGCCGCTGTGGGGCTTTCGCGCAACCACTCGTCCTATATCGTGGACAAGGACAACATCATCACCATGGCGGAGGATAAGGAACTTGATCTCAAACAGGCTTCTTTCAACGTCGTCGTGAGTGAGGATCTGGATTATCTGCGTCGTGCCTCCAAGGAACTGAAGCTTGTCGGTCAGTTCGATACCAAAGGTTATTTTCTGGGACTCTATGGCTTCCTCGATACCAAGGCTGATACGCTTCTGGTGACCATGAATCCCGCTCAGCCCCCTGCCTGGATCTCCCGTACCGGTGTCCGCAAGGAAAAGAAGAAGATCCTCAGCGTGGCTTCCTCCCGTCAGGTTTCCCTGATGGATGCCTTCAGCGCGGCTCAGGAACTGGCTCTGCGCTATCTGGGGCAGTATATTTTGAGGGATGTGACCGGAGAAGTTCGTGCCGAAAACAACGTCATTCAGCGCAATCTCATCCTGGAAACAGTCACTCGCAGTCGTTCTGTTTTCTTCGATAAGGTCTTCATCCGTCAGATGAAGATCGATGGCAACGAAAGCTATGAAGTTTTCCTGCAATTGATGCAGGATCCTGCCACTCCATGACCGCCATAGCGATCATCCCTGCCCGCTATGCTTCGACCCGCTTCCCGGGTAAGCCTCTTGCGGATCTTTTTGGTAAGCCTATCATCCGCCACGTCTATGAACGGGCAAGTCAAGGCGATCTCTTCCGGGTTGTGTGCGTCGCCTCGGACGATGAACGCATCGCGCAGAGCGTTCTATCCTTTTCCGGCAAATGCTGCCTGACCTCATCCGATCATGCTTCAGGCACGGACAGGGTTGCGGAAGCCACGCTCGTGCTGGAACGTGAACTTGGTCTGCAAGCGGATGTTATTGTGAACATCCAGGGAGATGAACCGCTCAT
>Ga0116170_10005038_pt1 | contig 11939 bp, 9 predicted proteins | sample AD_JPNHW1_MetaG_FD_89797 | JGI IMG/M metagenome (GOLD analysis project Ga0116170, IMG submission 89797) | Active sludge microbial communities of municipal wastewater-treating anaerobic digesters from Japan - AD_JPNHW1_MetaG | ecosystem: Engineered > Bioreactor > Anaerobic > Digestate | place... | reverse complement strand
GGAGTGCAACGTGAACAGCATGAAGGATAATTATGGGGTAACCGGTAAAACGATTAGCCGACAAACCAGTCTGCTCGATCAGGATCAGAATCCGTTAATCTCGGTGAATGTCCCCACAACGAGTCCGACGACCCAGATTACAACTACATTCTCAACACAAAAGCCGATCACTTCATCCACGACTGTGATCCCCACCATTCCGGTCACTCCTCATATATCTACGATTCCTACTGTTGCAGCAACAACAATTTCCCTGTCTATCACTCCTTCTGCACTCACCCCCGTGGAAACAACCTCCACAAAATCCCCGGGTTTTGGTGCATTTCTGACACTGGTTTCAGTTTGTGCTCTGGCCGCAGTTATTGTCCTGAAAAAATAACATTAACCTGTTTTTTCTGATGTTCATAACATTTTTATCCGTTGTTTCTCCATATCCGATCTATGAATGTTATAACAGCAGTTATCAAAGGACGACACAGTGTGCGGAAATTCAAATCCGATCCTGTTGATGATACTCTCATTCACGATGCAATAGAGTGCGCTGTTCATGCGCCAACGGCGATGAACCTCCAACCGTGGCTGATTGGTGTAATACGTACAAAAGACCACCTTGAAAAAATTGCAACACTTACCGATCACGGGAAATTCATTGCAGATGCAGCCGTCTGTTTCGCGGTTTTTGGTGAGTGCAATGCAAAATATTATCTGGAAGACTGCTGCGCTGCGACTGAAAACCTGATACTTGGGTTACATGCCTATGGCGTGGGTTCATGCTGGGTCGCCGGAGCTAAAAAGGAATATGCTGAAGAGATTCGAAATCTCTTAAATGTCCCGGAGAAGTACACCCTCGTCTCATTGGTTCCCGCAGGATTCCCTCAGGATATTTCTCTTGCTTCAAAGAAAGACACAAAGAAAATGGTATTTTTTGACAGATTCGAGCAGGACTAACCTCAACGCAATATTTTTTTCAGACCTTTTTTCGATTTACCTCTTCTTTAGACCGCATCCATATTCTGGTCTCGCAATCCTTAAGCATCCCTCACAACCCATTTGTATTTATGAAAAAGGTGGTCCTGCAGGTTGCACTGGATCTTCTCGAATTGAACCGGGCCGTGCAAATTGCAAAAGAGGCACTGGCCGGCGGAGCGGACTGGATTGAAGCCGGCACACCACTTATCAAGAGCGAGGGAATGCAGGCTATTCGTACCTTGCGCGAGCAGTTTCCCAATGCTGTCATAGTGGCAGATATGAAAATTGCTGATACCGGGACAATGGAAGTCGAGATGGCTGCAAAAGCCGGTGCCAATATTGTTTGTATTCTTGCCGAGGCAGATGATACCGTCATTAAAGAAGCTGTACGGGCGAGCCGGTTATACGGGACCAGACTTATGGCAGATCTCATTAATGTCAAAAATCCCGTAGCCCGAACCCGTGCCCTAGAATCTCTGGGTGTCGATATTATTGTTGCTCATGTCGGTATCGATCAACAGATGATCGGAAAGAATTCCCTGGATCTTTTAAAAGACATACAGGGAGCTGTTCACATTCCGGTGGCGGTTGCCGGTGGACTCGATGCTGCAACTGCCGGAGATGCAGTAAATCATGGTGCAGATATCGTGATTGTCGGGGGATGGATTGCCCGCTCTGCCGATGTGACAGGATCGACCCGGTTGATCCGCCAGTCCATTGATTCACCCTCAATTCAGGCCCCGGAAAAAAAGAGTCTTGATGAAGAGATTCATTCGCTCTTTATGCAGGTCTCTACACCCAACATCAGTGATGCAATGCACAGAAAGGGTGCACTTCCGGGACTGGTATCTGTCTGCGGAACCGTAAAAATGGCGGGCAAGGCCGTAACAGTACAGACATTTGCCGGAGACTGGGCAAAACCCGTGGAAGCAATTGAGGTAGCAAAAACCGGTGACGTCCTTGTGATCAACAACGATGGTGGCATCCATGTGGCACCGTGGGGAGAACTTGCGACATTAAGCTGCATGAAAAAAGGGATTGCTGGTGTCGTAATCGATGGCGCCGTGCGTGACATCGATGACATCCGTGCGATGAAGTTTCCCCTCTTTGCCCGGGCCATTGTCCCCAACGCGGGCGAGCCAAAGGGCATGGGGGAGATCAACGCTGAAATTGTGTGCTGCGGCCAGTATATTCGCCCGGGAGACTGGGTTGTCGGTGATGAAAGCGGGGTTGTCATGATCCCCCATGAGAGGGCCTATGAAGTTGCACGCAGGGCACTTGAGGTCAAAAAAACCGAAGCGAGGATCCGTGAGGAGATACGGAGGGGCAGCACCCTGTCCGAGGTCTCTGAACTGATCAAATGGGAAAAAAAGTAAGTGGGCAGAGGTTTAGTGGAAGACTGTATGCTCAAGGAGTGTTGCACCGGATGAGAGGATTTTCTCGATTGCAGCATCCACCAGGTCTACACGGATGATGAGCACCGCTGCCTTTTTCCCAGAATATGCATAGGAATATTCGATATTAATCCCGGCATCCCCCAGAACTTTTGCGATCTCAAAGAGTCCTCCGGGCTGATCTTTCATCTGCACGGCGATTACCTCGGTAAAGGCAACATTATACCCGAGCGAGGACAGTTTCGTATAAGCTTTTTCCGGGTGATCTACCAGTGCCCGGATAACACCAAACCCGTTTGCTTCGGCAATGCTGAATGCAAGAATGTTGATCTTCTCTTCACCCAGTGCGTGGGCAACCGAGGCCAGTCTCCCCGGGCGGTTTTCCGAGAAGATCGAGATTTGTTGAATGATATATTTTTTCGTGTCCATATCTATAACGCCCTCTTATCGATGACTTTCTTGGATTTACCTTCAAACCGTGGTAATGATCCCGGCTCCACAAGTTCAACGTCCACGGCGACGTTCAGCGCATTTCTGAGTCGGTGTTCTACAGTCTTTCGGATATGCATCAGGTCATTGATCTTGTCACTGAAGGATCCCTTGGTCAATTCCACTCTCACGAGCATATCGTCAAGAGCCCCCGTCCGTTCGACAACAATCTGGAAATGCTGGCCTACCTCGGGAATTGACATTAAGGTGAATTCCACCTGTGAGGGGAAGACATTGATGCCCCTGATGATCAGCATATCATCTACGCGGCCCTGGATCCGTTTGACCCGTGGGCTCGTCCTGCCGCAGGGGCAGATCTCCTCCTCGATCGAAGAGATATCCCCAATACGGTAGCGGATCATCGGGAGTGCCTCTTTCTGGAGCATTGTAATGGTCAGTTCTCCTTTCTCACCGGGTTCGAGTTGTTCTCCGGTCTTGGGATCGATAACCTCAACGAGAGCGATGTCGGACCAGATATGGAATCCGTTTTGCTCTGCACATTCGGTAAACATCGGGCCGGAGAGTTCGCTCGTCCCATAGATATCGTATGCCGTGTTGTGCAGGCAGAAATCTATCCTTGTACGCATATTTTCGGTCCAAGGCTCAGCCCCGAGAATCCCGGCTTTGAGATGGGTATCCTTCTTGATATCGATCCCCATTTTTTCTGCAACTTCCCCGATATGAAGAAGATAGGAGGGCGTGCAGGCAATCGCTGTTACCTCGAGATCCTGCATCAACTCAATCTGGCGCTCGGTATTCCCGACACTAGTGGGGAGCACCGTTGCACCGATACGCTCTGCCCCGTAGTGCATACCAAGGCCCCCGGTAAACAAACCGTACCCGTAACTGACCTGAACAACATCTCCCCGGCCCAGACCAATTGCAGTAAGACCCCGGGCAAGTGACGTACTCCAGTTGTCGATATCCTTCTGGGTATACCCGACGACCGTCGGTTTCCCGGTTGTCCCGGAGGATACATGATAACGGACAAGCTCTTCCTGGGTTGCCGTGAAGATCTTGTTTGGGTAACTGTCCCGGAGATCCTGCTTGAACATAAACGGGAGTTTTTTGATATCGGATAACTCCCGGATATCATCCGGATGAACCTTCTGTGCTTTCATCCGGTCATGATAAAACGGAGAGAAACTGTAGAGCCGGCAAACGAGACTTTTCAATAATTTATACTGCATTATCTGGAGATCCGCTTTTGGCATCTCCTCAATTCTCGGATCCCAGAACAGCATCAGGTATCCCCCCGGCGATCGGTAACCCGTTTGGCTTTCCCCTCAAATCTGGGTAGCGAGCCCGGTTCAACCAGTTTTACGGTTGTCCGCAATTCGAGGGTGTCATGCAGTTCTTTTACCACTTTTTTCTGGATCCTTGCAAGGTCTGCAAGTTCCCCGCTGAAATGGCTCCTGTTGATCTCAACTTCCACGGTCATCTCATCCAGATGATTGATTCTGTCAATATATACCATAAATTGATTGCCTACTTCCGGGATCCTGAGAAGCACATGTTCTATCTGGGAGGGGAAGACATTGATACCCCGGATAATCAGCATATCGTCACTTCTTCCGCTCAGCCGCGTGATCTTTTTCCCTCTGCCACAGAGACAACCATCTTCCATGAGCCTGGTGATATCCCCCGTCCGGTAGCGTATAAGGGGCATAGCCTCTTTTACCAGTGGTGTCACCACCAGTTCCCCCTTTTCCCCATCAGAAAGGCGTTCTCCGGTTTTCGGATTTATAATTTCGACAAGGTAACTGTCGTGCCATATATGGAGACCATCCCGTTCCGGGCATTCAAAAGCCACCCCGGGACCAAAGAGTTCGCTCATGCCATAGGAATCATACGCTGTAACCCCCAGCCGGTTTTCGAGGGTATGTCTCATGGTATCTGACCAGGGCTCGGCACCGAAAATACCGGTCTTCAGACTTTCAAGGGTTTCACCCATTTCCTCTGCAACTTCTGAAAGATGCATTGCATAACTTGGTGTACAGTGGATGGTTGTAACTCCAAAATCGCGGATCATTTCGATCTGGCGTCGGGTATTTCCCGTTGCGCTCGGGATTACGGTCATTCCTATTTTTTCAGCCCCGTAATGGAATCCCAAGCCGCCGGTGAACATTCCGTAATTGACCATATTCTGGAAGATATCATTCTTTCCAATCCCGATCATGGTCATATTGCGGGCAATAAGATTAGCCCACGTATCCAAATCCTTGCGGGTATACCCCACAACCGTAGGTTTTCCGGTCGTGCCGGAGGTTGTGTGGATCCGCACAATTTTTCGCATCGGAACTGCAAAAAACCCGAAGGGATAGCCATCACGAAGATCCTGTTTTTTCGTGAAGGGAAATTTCTGGATATCATCAAGCGTTTTAATATCGGCTGTCGCTATTCCTGCGTTGTCAAACTGTTTCCGGTAAAATTCAACATTTTGTACCGAACGGAGAGTTTTTTTCAGGCGTTTGAGCTGAAGAGCCTGAAGATCAGCAGGTTTCAGCGTCTCTATTTTTTTATCCCAGAACAACCGCATCACCTGTTATGCTATTGCATGACACTATACCTGTGGGACGTTATATCCTTTATACTTCATCGTTCATTTCTACGCTTTTTCAGGGATGAACAGATGCCCTTTGTATGGCCCTCGTCGGCGAGCATAAATACCCCTTACAAAAACGATGAATTAATCAAGAGGAAAATGGCACTAATTAGATTAAATCAAGCATTTTCAAGTGGGCTTTTATGTCAGGTTCAATCCCTTGGTTGGCAGTTTATGGGTTCGGGGCTCATATTAAGTCCACACAAAAAAAATTAATCATCCTCAATAAAGGAACTGTCGAAGAGTACCCGCTCGAGGAGGTCCGGAATCTTCTCATTGTGGGGGGTCATACCCTTAACTCGACGACCGTTTTTCATCTGTTAAAGAATGGGTCATATATCTCGTTTTTTGAACCGGATGGTACTCCCGTTGGGAGCATACGACCGTATGGAAATTTTCAGGATACGGAGATTCAGCACCTCCAGAAAGATTTACCACGTCAACGGTATGCAATGATGATTGCACAGGCATCCCTTCGATCTCGTCTTATTGCAATTGAACGACTTCAGGATCAGTGGGGGTCTGATCTTTTATATGATGGGGAACTGCAGGTTCTGCACAATGCCCTCAATGAGCTTGAGTATTTGGTAAAACTGGATGAAATTCGTCGATTGTCAAACCTGACCACCGACATGTATTATGAAATTCTGTCCCGGAATATTACGGAATGTTTCAATTTCAAGAGACGTACTGTACGACCACAATGCGATCCCATCAATGCCATGCTCTCTTTTGGCTATGCGATGCTCTATGGGAATTGCTGTGTCTCGGTAATCGGTGCCCGGCTGGACCCGGATATCGGTCTCCTGCACGAGGGACAAGGGGCGCTCGTTCAGGATCTTATTGGACCGTTCAAATCTGAAATGATCGATCCCGTTGTGTGCAGTACTGCTCAGGAATCCCTTAAACGTAGTGACTTTGAGCAAACCACCTCCCGGTGCATGCTTTCAGATGTGCTGATAAAAAAGCTGATCTGCTCTTTCAAAAAATCCATTGATAATCAGAAAATCGACAATCAGGTAAATAATTTTTTAAAAGCAATACAAAAACTGGAAGACTTTACAGTGATGTACTAATTCTCCCATCGTTTTTAATGATAGAGAATTCATCATATGATCGTACCATAATTTCCGTAGTTTTTACATCCCGTATAACCGCACGGGGACAACTGTAGACCATTGAAATAAATTTTTCAAGTATTATCGGATCGGCAGTTGCAAAGATCTGCACTTTACCATCATTAAGGTTCATAACCGTACCGGTCACGTTTAAATCCATGGCGATCTTTCTTACACAAGCACGGAATCCCACTTTCTGAACTCTGCCCGTTATAATGATCTCAAGGGTTTTCACTCGTGCATCCCCTGCATAACATTTATTGCCAGTCCCAGCTCATTGAAGACATCATCCCTAATGGTTGATTGCCGGATATTTGTTGCAGCATCTATCGCATCGTCAAGAAGATCTTGTGCGACATTCTCGTATCCTGCAGCATACATTTTCATGGCCATGTCGCACCGTACATATGCCCGTTTTGAAAGTGGTCTGATGATCCCTGATTCTTTTATTGCATTGTTTAACATACGTTTCGAGGTTTTCAGATCACCCTTGTCCCGGAAGAAAATTGAGAGCCTGCAGAATAAAAACGCCCTTTTTCCTCGTTCAGTCACGGAACGAACTGTTCTTTCAAGTGCTACGATCTGACTTGGCTGGCCTCCTTCATGTATCACTCTCATCGAGAATGTTGTAATTTTTGCATACTGATTGCTCTTTTCGGGTCTATCCTCATAACCGAGCTGGGACAGATGGTACTGACGCAATTCGTCATCTTCTATAAGTGTGATGATCTCAACGGATTTTTTCATGTATTGTGATTTTTCCTGTTTTCTTGAGAGATCAGATAGCACTTTTACGATTGCATCACGGATGGTATCAGCAATGTGTTGAATGTTAATGGTTTTTGATAGAGTTTCTGCTTTTTTTAACAGGAGCAAAGGCACATCATCATCGCAGTTCTGTACTGCAAGCGGTACTACATCCAGAATAAGGAGCACCTGATCGTACGGCGAATCAATTTTTTCAATTGCCTCGGAAATAAGGTGCATGGCGGATTTACGTCTATTTTTATCTTCATGTACTAGGGAGTATGCCGAAATGAGTGCTTTCACATTCTCTATGGGATCTGATATTTTTTCGATGACTTTCAAGACAAGATTTATCCGCTTGTCATCAGGTAGGATACCATTCATGCTGATAATGGCAAACACAATCTGGCGGCGCGCAACAGCATCTTTGTCAGATTCCACATCATATAGTCTTTTCAGCCCCTCCTCAAGACATAGTTTTGCTTTTTCGGGGTCGATATGGCGATAACTTATTGTTAAGTCAGCCATGATCAATATCTTCTGGTACTCCGCGGGAAGTTTTTGGGCTGCTGAAAAAACCTCATCCAGAATTATTTGTGCCTCTTCCTCATTTATCCGAATTGCCGAATCTGCAAGCGTGTTCAAGCCTTTGAGTCGTACGAATGGATCTCGTGTCAGATCGAGAAGGCTGTGTATCAGAGCAATAATTTCCGGTGCTGACTGTGCATTGTAGTGCGTCTGAAGGATATATGCCAGTACTTCATAAGGATCTGCAGAGTCCGGATGGATGAGATCCTCATTGAGATTTGCGACAATCCGGGACATCATGGCATTGCGTTCCAGAGGGTTCTCTATCTCGATAGAATACAGTGCCAAAGGTAGAATGTAATCTGTACTGGTGCTCTTTTTTGAGGAGTACAGAATGATATCGATCATTCCGGCAATTTTAAGTGAAATCTGGGGTTTTTTAATCTCTGATTTTAATAACTGTAAACCTTTTTTAAAGGGCTTCAAAGGAATGTTTTTATCCAAACGGTTCTTGTGCAAAGTGGTTTCTGGTATGAGGCTGCACCCAATCCTCACAAACGACTCCGCAATGCGCTCGCATAATTGCATCCTTAATGACGGATCTTCAATATCCTGTGCAATCCGGTATGCTTCGTCAAGAGCTTCCGGCACTTGTTTACCGGTTGCATATTTTATCACACCCTCAATAATGTTTGTCATTGCATAGGCAACGAGGCTCGGATCCAGCAGCGAACTACTCCATACCCGCATCCGTAAAAGAAGATCCAGATCACCCTGAGATGCAGCAAGAATTGCAGCGTCATCAATGATGCTGCTCAGCGTTGAAGATCTGGTTGCCTCGCCTTCAATCAGGCAGGTGATCCCAACCGCCTGCTGAAGAAAATCCCGGTTTCTGGTCCTGACCCCAATCTCTGCAAGTTTCATAACTACTGTTGAAATTGCCTGTTCCCGGATGGATTGATCGTGAATTGATTTTGCAAGATCCACGAGAATAGAAGAATCCCATGAATCGAGAAATCCCCGATTTATCAAAGTTGTAATACTATCGAGGATGAGGGAATCACTCCCGGAGTACAAAATGAGGAGCCGCTTTAAGGAATCACAATGTTTTACGATATCCGCAAATGGAGTGACATGACTTATTTGGTAAACCGTCTGATATATCGCATCAGAGGAAATAGTTGGATCGGTTTTTCCGATGATCTCTTTAAATTGAGAAGATTGTTGATCGTGAGAAACACCGTTCTCCAGTAATTTTGCCAGGCAGTTACTGTACTGCGGTAACCTTGCTGTCAATTGTGGTATTTGTCCAAATACTTTGGTGGCATTATCAAAATCTCCTAAAAGGAGCATGATTTGCGAAAATTGGAGATAGATCCGTGTTGAATCTTTTTTGTCGCATGTTTTTTCAATATATGGTATCAGATTCACCAAAACCTGGGTGGAGTGGGAATGTCTGGCAATAGCAATCCCTGCACGCACGATCTCCCTATTCGGATACTTCTCATTTGGTGGAAGGTATCGGAGAATGTCAATTGCGTTTGAAAGGTACCACTGGTTCCCGGATTGTTCGGCCTTTAAAAGCAGATTCTCTACGACAAAACCACTTGCAAAAGGAAAATCCCTGCAGAGGAAATTCAGATTATCGTTGATCAGATCTTTATTTTTCACACGATCAAGAAGTTGTTCGGTAAGGGCACTGATGAGATCTCCAGCGATCTCATCTGGCAGAGATTTGAAATTGAGAATAAATGTGCGAATCTCCAGAACATCCTTTCCAAATGCCGATTTAACACCCAGGTTGAGGATATTTGCAAGGCACTCTCTTCTTCGAAGTTTCTGGTGAATCTGTGATGAGAGACGTATACTTTCCAGAAAAATGTGCAGATCTTTTTTGTGGATGGAAATGGTAGCTAGTGCTTGGGCTATTTCTGCATGTAGTACCGCACGTTTTGATATATCCGAAATCTCACCAATGAGATCTTGGGCCTGGTTCAGAATGGTAATGTTGTCACTTATGATGGTCCATCGGGTAAGTCCGGGGATACATTCGATAATAGTATCCGACTGGTACTTCCTGAAGGTGATCTTGTTCAGTACTGCCAATCCCTGTTCGATATATATTGGATCTGATTCAGAGATTCCTGTTGAGATAAGTGTCCGTGCGATATAGGCAATTATCTGTGATTGCGAACTTTTTTTCCCCAGTTTTTCCGGGAGGACAATGAGGGCAGTAAACCATCTTAAATCTCTGGTCGAGATATAATGCCTTAAAATCAAAGAGAAGAGATCTTCAGCACCTTCCTGAGGGATATCATGAAGTGCTGCTGATAAGGACTCTGGCTTATTTTCCCGAAGTGCACATTCTACAATGATCGAATTCACGGCACATTGCACCAGTAATCGTGCATGTTTCCCTTTAAAACGGGATGCATCAGTAACCATGTCATCAAGCTCGTTCCAGTCATCAGTTACGAGTGCCCTTTTTATTCTGTCGGTAATAGGTGCAGATAAAATCATTTTTATACCATATGTATGCAGATATGAATGAGCAAAGTCAAATTAATCAAAATAGTAGATATAATTTTTGTTTTTAGTAAATGGCAAATTTACACTTATTTTAAATTTAAAGGGAATATTTCACGAAATTCAAAATTTAAATGATTTTTTAGATCTTTCCCTCTCGTGCTCTGTTCAAGTTTGTGTTTTCCTTGTTTTTATTATTCTAATCAAATGGTGGTATGATTTTATAATCTCGTCTTTCAAATCGAGCCGGTTAATCAGGGTACTGTTATGAGAATGTCAGATACTGATTTTTTTATCTCATCAAAGAGTGCAGAACCTTTTGTTCTGTCATCGGCATCCACCATGATGCGGATAAGTGGTTCCGTACCGGACGCCCGGATTAAGGCCCATGAATTTTGTCTTTTAATTTTCAGGCCGTCAGTGAGGTCAATGGATTCATTTACATAGCGCTTATTGAGCAATCCAATGAGACGTGCCCCGTATGGTGTCGATATCTTCTCTTTTATCATATGCCGCGGCGGCAACTGCCCAACAAGTGATGAGAGACTCTGGCCGGTTGCAGAGAGAAGTGCGACCATAGTGGCGGCGGTCATTCCCCCATCACGGCAGAACTGGTGCTGCGGGAAGATCAAACCGCCGTTTCCTTCACCACCAAATATGACCTGCTTACCCCCAGCAATAAGTTCCCTCATGGTACGGGCGACATAGATACTCCCGACCGGGGTGTACTGGACATTACATCCTTCCTTATCGGTAACCATCTCGACCATCTGGGACGTGCTGACGGGTGTAACAATAGTGCCCTTCGTGTTCATGCAGATATGCAGCGCAATCAGTGCAAATTCCTGATTCTCCTCAACGAAGATACCTTTCTCATCGATAAATACTGCCCGATCTGCGTCTCCGTCATGGGCAACACCAAATGCCGCTTTGCTTGCCACAACCAGTGCTGCCAGTCCTTTCAGGCCTTCCGGGGAGGGCTCAGGCAAACGTCCGGGAAATGTCCCATCCATAATCCCATTAATGGTGAGTACCCTACACCCTAATGCCTGCAAAATTGCGGGGGTTGTCTGGCATGCCGGGCCGGACCCGGGATCAACCACAACGGTCATTCCCCGGCCGGGTTTCCCTGCGAACTGGCTGACAATCGCTTGAACATATTCATCGATCAGATTGTGTGCTGTCACTTCTTTTCCAACTTGATCCCAGGGTTTGACCGGAACAGATTGGTCTGACAATAATGTTTCAAGCCTGATGGTTTCTTCATCACCCATCTCGGTACCGTCAGGTTCGATAATTTTTACCCCGTTATACTCCGGGGGATTATGAGAGGCTGTGATCATTGCCCCTCCATCGTAGTGCTCTTTTACGATATACTGGAGAGCGGGTGTTGGGAGTACTCCACAATCGACAACATCACACCCTGTGGCAAGAAGTCCGGCCTTGAGTGCATCGGCCAGTGTCGGACCGGAGGTTCGGGTGTCCCGTCCTACAGCGATGCGTCCCGGTCTCATCGTGCCAAGCGCCTCGCCAATATGGAGCGCAAGTTTTGGAGTAATTTCT
>Ga0116170_10005037_pt1 | contig 11941 bp, 9 predicted proteins | sample AD_JPNHW1_MetaG_FD_89797 | JGI IMG/M metagenome (GOLD analysis project Ga0116170, IMG submission 89797) | Active sludge microbial communities of municipal wastewater-treating anaerobic digesters from Japan - AD_JPNHW1_MetaG | ecosystem: Engineered > Bioreactor > Anaerobic > Digestate | place... | reverse complement strand
GCGCCCAGTCCGACCGGAATGCTGCACATTGGCGGCGTCCGCACGGCCCTTTTCTGCTGGCTCTTTGCGCGCAAGCACGGCGGGCGTTTCATCCTGCGCGTGGCGGACACGGATCTCACGCGCTCCACGGATGACAACATCCGCATCATCGAAGAGGGCATGGCCTGGGTGGGGCTGGACTGGGACGAGGGGCCGATCCCCGGCGATCCCACGCGCTGGGTGGGCGAGCATGGTCCGTACCGCCAGATGCAGCGCATGGAGAGCCACTACAAGCCCGCGGTCGATAAGCTGCTGGCCGAAGGGAAGGCCTACCGCTGCCGCTGCACGCGCGAGGATCTGGACGAGCGCCGCAAGGCCGCTGAAGCCGCGGGGCACCCCTTCCAATACAACCGGGGCGTGGACGCCGGGAAGGGATGTCGCGACAAGGGCCATGACGCCAGCCAGCCCTTTTCCGTGCGCCTGAAGATGCCCGAAGGTCAGGAGTCCTGGCTGGAGGATGGCGATATCGTGCTGCACGATCTCATCAAGGGCGACATCCGTTTCCCCGCTTCGACGCTGGACGATTGGATCATCGCCCGCACCGGCGAGGGCGGCGAGAGCGGCGTGCCCACCTACAACTTCTGCGTGGTCATCGACGACACCTGCATGGAAGTGAGCCACGTCATCCGCGGAGATGATCATGTCTCCAACACGCCCAAGCAGATCGCCCTCTATCACGCGCTGGGTTACGAGCTGCCCGCCTTCGCCCACGTGCCGATGATCCTCGGCCCGGACGGCGCGAAGCTCAGCAAGCGCCATGGCGCCACCAGCATCACCGAATACCAGGCCATGGGCTTCCTGCCATCGGCGATCCGCCTTGCCTTGGCGCGCCTTTCCTGGACCCCCAAGGTGGATGGCCAGGCGCCGGAGACCGCCGAGGATGAAATCCTCTCCGATGAGGAGATGGTGCGCCTGTTCGATCTGGGGGACATCCAGAAGAGCCCGGCCCGCTTCGATATGGACAAGCTGGCGTGGATGAACCAGAAGCTGGTTCAGCGCGCCACTTGGCAGGAACTGGACGCGCATCTGGTCCCGTTCATGCCGGAAGCCTACGCCGCCAAGTCCGACGACTGGAAGCGCATCGCCATCACCAGCACACAAAAGGGCAAGTCGCTGAAGGACATGGCCGAAGCCCTTGCGTTCGTATGGGAAGCGCCTGCCGAATTCGACCCCAAGGCCGTGGAGAAGTTTTTGACAGAAGCTGTCAAACCCGCTCTTCGCGACGTCGTAGCCCTCTCCGACTATGAACACGATGCGCTGCAGGCCGCCTTCAACGGCATCCTGGAGCGCTACGGCCTCAAGCTGAAGGATCTCGCCCAGGCCCTGCGCGTGGCGCTTGCCGGGAAACCCGTCAGCCCACCGATCTTCGACACGCTGTTCCTGCTGGGCCAGGAAGAAGTCGCCCGGCGCATCGGGAAGTGGCTGTAGCGTGGCTCTGGGAAGAATCTGTGCTTGCCCACCGTCACTGTTCTGATAGAATTTCATTTCCCCTTTCCGGAGTAGCTCAGGGGTAGAGCGATCGGCTGTTAACCGATTGGTCGGGGGTTCAAATCCCTCCTCCGGAGCCAGACGAACGCCTCGCGAAAGCGAGGCGTTTTTGGTTATGTGCCGAAGAGGGATTTGAACGGCAGTGGCGCGCAGGTAGGCTCAGCTTTCTGCATCTGATACAAAGTAGCTCCTGTCGTTCAGGGTACGGACGTGCTTGATTCTGAATCTTGGCTGTCTGTGGCGGCTCGGATCAGAAGACTGCGTCGCGGCGTTTTGGGTAGACGTTTAGGCGCATATGGAACTCTCCAGGCTTACTTGGATAGCGAAAAATATTGGAGATGGGTCGAGTGTGATTGATTCCTGCCACCGCAAAGGATTCGTCATGGCCGGGTTCCCAGACGCTGACTTCTGCCTGTACCTCGACTTCGAACGGGGCACCGAGCAGCCAACGCGAGTTTTCCAGGCCATGATCAACCTGATCAATACGCTCCAAGGCATTGAGAGTGGTCTGCTACACAGCATTCAGCCGGAATTGAACCCCGTTTTCATTCTGGAGGATCTTGAGACTAGTTCACTCAAAACCTGGATCAGACGGAAGATAAATGGGACTTTGAAAACTATTGATTCTGAAGCGCTCAAGAGTGGGGACTGGAAGAAAGTGCTTGGTTCTTATCTTTCCAAGGGAGTGAACAGACTGATCGCGGCAACGGGAGAACCCGAAGTCACACGAGATTCGCTCCGAAGCATTTCATGCGACATCGCCACTCTGGCAGAGGAAACCGGCCTCAGTGCCCTAACGCTCTATGAACCAATGGGCATTAGCGAGGTGGCGACTCATCTACAGTCCATCTCATCTGCAACAGTCCCACTGCTCAGTGGCGACCGCATCTCGTTACTAACTGAATTCGGAGAGACCCCCGTGCACATTGGGTTTAATCTCACCCCGGATCGACTGGATGAAATCCTGACAGCGGAAACTATTACCAATGAATCAATCGAAATCCTGAAGATCCGAAAGCCGGATCTTTTGGGAGATGCACAGTGGGAATTCCGTCTCGGGAAAGACCCTTTTACGGCCAAGCTCTGTGATGTGGAGTGGCTACATCGGTTCAGGGCACGGCATATCGTCCTCCAGTCGGGTGATGCCCAGCGAGTAAAGGTCAGAACGACGACCAAATTTGGTCACGATCGTGAAATTGTCTCTTTGCATCGGGAAATTCTGAATGTTTTGGAGGAGCAACATCTTCCCTCTGAGCCCATTCTGGAGCCCCTTCTGCCAACTTCCGACCCCATTGTTCAGACATAGGCTGGGCGATACCGTCTCCTCAATACTCGAAGACGCTCCATTCCCGAAGTGCCCTGATCTCATGAAGAATCCTGTTCCAGAAATTTATCTGAACCTAACTTCCCACCCGCAGCCTGGAAACGGCCCTTTGGGCCCATAGCTCGAACAAGAACTATCGGGCCGTGAACGTCGGGCGCTAGGGCAGCTTGCCCGCGGTTAGTTGGCGGGTTCGATTTCCTGCACGAAAGCTTCCAGGAATTCCACCACCTGTCGTTCGAACAGGGCTGGGTTCAGCTCGCGGCCCTGGAGCTTGAAGTGGTTCACGCCCAGGCGGAGTAGTTCCTGGCGGGCGATGGGCGAGATATTGAAGGCCCCGCCGCCGGGCAAGGTCTTGAAGTCCTTGATCGTGCCGAATTGCTTGTCCGCAATGGCCTCGACGCGGCGGCAGGTCGCAGCGTCTACGCCTTCGGGCAGGAGCGTTCGGTAGTTGTTCGGCATATGGCGGAAACAGGTTGGGATGTTCTGGACCTGGAACTGTTCGTCAGCGGTGTTCATGCCCGCAAGGCTGTTGCGGCTCAGGGCTCGATAGTGGTCTTTTCTCTGGCAGAAGAGGGCGCAGGTGTCGTTCAGGATGAAGGACAGCTTCTCGATCGGCAGCTTGGCGAGCAGTTCGGGCTGGTAGGCGAACACGGGGATCATCACGACCACGTCGTAGATCTCGCATGCGCGGATGTATTCCTCCAGGGTTCCGTAAGCGAAGCAGATGGAGCCCATGACCTTGAACTTGGGGTAGTTCTGCTTGACATGCCAGGTGAGGGCGCGGGTGGCCACCGTGACGCTGTTCATGTCGTTCTCGAGATGGCGCAATAGATAATTGCCATCCTCATCTTCGAGATCCACGCTCTCCAGGACGTTATTGAGCGTCAGCTGAAACGAGACGCCGTGGTCGTTGAGCTTCTTGACCCGCCGGACCGCTTCGTTCAGGTTTTCGATGGTGACATCGTACAGCTGCACGCCATGGGTCAGCTTGGTGTTGGCCATGCGGTGGTTGAAGATGGCCCGCCCGCCGTTCCACTGCAATCCCTGCACCGCGTCGTAGGCCTGGATCTCGATGTTCTTGTCCAGCCGTCGAGCCCAATCCGCCAACTCGATGATCCGATCGGTGCGCGTAAATCCGCCACCGACGTTGATGTAATAGCGGGTTCCCATGCTTGGCTTCCTATCTGTTTCGATTCCACTGGAACAAAGAAAACATATCGATCAGGTCCGCTTCTCCGGTTGATCCGATTTGGGGGAGCCCTTGAAACCGTTTGAGCCCATGCGGCCATCCACCAAACACCCTCAAAGATATCGAAACGAGCATGGGGAGGGAAGGAAGCAGCGCCGCTGCGCCAGTGCCCGTAATGGAAAGCGGCCCACCAGGATGGCGGGCCGCTTTGGGGCATTCCTGCCGGACGCTGCCTACTTGGCGGGAGCCTCGATGATGCGGAAGTTCCCGCTGCAGTGCAGCATGCTCATGATGTAGAGCATGCCGTCGAAATAGCGCTGATCCCCAACGGGAATGGGCGTTCTCCACAGCTCTTCCACGAACGCCTTGGCGTTGGGGCCTGGCGTCGCGGCGAGGCTTGCAACGGTGGTCGCGGCCACCATGCCCGTCGAATGCCGAGTGGAAAGGGGCTTGCCGTCCAGCGTGTATTGATCGGGGAAGGTGCTGATGCCCTCGCCGACCAGAAATTTCTGGATGCGGTCGCTGAGTTCCGTCTGACGGCCATCCTTGCGCCACCAGTTGAAGTCGACCGACCAGTTGCTCGCGGTGCGCCACGAGTCGTAGCTGAAGGGAAGGGGCTCCCCCTTCTGGTTGATGATGGGGCTCATGTCAAAGTGGTTGCGGTCCGGCGACAGCCCGGTCTTGGGCCCGACGACCTTGCAGAACAATTCGCGGCTGACATCGGCGGCCTTGGCCCAGAATTCACGATCCTCCTGGGGCCCCCAGCGGGAAAAGAGCTCGTAGAACGCGGGCAGGTGGTAGGACGCGTCGGTGCTGCCCGTGCCCACATCGGGGATGAAGCGGATCATGTTGTGCGCTTCTTCCACCATGGGACCTGCACTTTCAGGGCGCGGCTTGAAACCGCCGGGCCACTTGAAGGGGGGAGGCGGCGTTTTGCCCTGTCCCTTCAGTTCGATGTTCACGTTGGTCTGGGCCTGCGTCCGCTCGTTGTTGTTCGGGCTGCCCTGCTTGGTCGGATCGAAGGAGAAGGGCTTGTCCTCGGGATGGATGCGGAAGGGGCCCGTGGCGGTGAGCACGGGGTGGTGACGCATCACATGAAGGATGCGATCCGCTTCCTTCTGATAGTTGTAGATGCCCTGGCCATTGCCCCAGCGACGTGCGGCGAAGAGCAGCGCCATGGCGTAATACTCCTCGCCGTCGGGGGCGGGGCCCGTGGAGCGCGGCGTGCCATCCGTGTTCATCGACCAGGCGTAGTACCCGACATTGGGGTTCTTGGGATCGGTGATGAGCATGTAGGTGTTGGACCAGTTCCAGAGCGCGTCAAACTCGCGCTTCTTGTCCATCTGGACAGCGATCATCATGCCGTAGCTCATGCCCTCGGAACGCGCGTCGTTATTGGCCCAGTCCGTGATGTAGCCCAGCGGGCCGTTGGCGTTGGATCCTGCTTCGAAATACACGCGCTCGGACAGGGCGTCGCCGTGGAAGAGTTGCTGGAACGCCCTGTCCAGCTTGCTCTGGATTTCCTGCGGGGTGCGCCCGGCTTCCGCAAAGAGGTTGCGATACTGCTTCGTTTTGTAGGCGCCCTCGCCATCGCCCGGCATCCGGGTGATGGGGCCGAGGGGCGCATTGGTGTGAGGCCTCGGTGGCGAGAATTGCCCGAAAGCCGTCGAGGCCACCAGGGCCATCAGGATGGGCAGAGAAGCGTAAGCACGGCGCAAGGCAACCTCGCTGGCAAAGGGATGGGAGAAAGCCAACCAAGCAGGGTTTAGCTGGCAAGAGTCATGGGCTCTTGGTCTGATAGACGGGCCTTAAATTACTCTGGTTGACGAGCGCCATATCATTTTTTGTCGAGGCGTCACGGGTTTGTGGTCGGCAGGCCATGACACGTCATTTCTGAAAGGCCGCTGAGGTGTCGACTCCTCCGTTGGGGCCGCTGAATGCTTGTCGTTGGGGAGATCTTGCCGTGGGCGCATGGCACCACTGAAACCCAAGGTCTTGCCCGAAATCAGAGCTCTTCCCTGACGATCCTCTCCAGAAAATCGATGACGGCTGTATGGTATTCCTTGTTGTTGTACTCGCGGCCCTGGAGCTTGAAGTTGCAGATGCCCCGACGGATGAGTTCCCTTCGGGTGGTGGGTGTGATGTTGAAGTCGTACTCCAGGTCTCCCGAGGAGAGACCATCGTTGATCCGTTGCGAAGAGAAGACATCAATCAGGTGTTTGTTGAACGTTGAGTCCGTCTGCTTGACGACCCGCTCTCGAAGGGCGGGGGTTTTGATGAAACAGTCCGAACAGGGCGTGTTCTGGAACTGTTCCTGTGGGGTGTCGTTCCCACTCAGATAGCACCGTGAAATGGCGTCATAATGCTCTTTGCGCGTGCAAAGCAGAAAGCACTGATCATTGACGATGAATACCAGCTTGTCTAAAGGAAGACCTTCCATCATCTCTGTTGCATAAGCAAACTTGGGCAGCAGGACGACCTTGTCGTACCGCTCGCAGAATTCCTTGGCCTTCTCTTTGCCTCCAATGCAGAAGCAGATGGAAGCAGTGATCGAGTAATTGGGGAAATTCTGAGAGATGTGCTGCGTCAAGGCGCGCGAGGCCACCGTGACCCCATTCCTCTCATTCTGGAGATGATGCAGAAGGTAGTTGCCGACTTCATCATCGGTGTCCACATTCTCAAGCGTGCTGTTGAGAACAAGGTTGAAGGGAATGCCTGCGTCATTCAGCCTGCGGACACGGGCCACGGCTTCCTGAACCTGATCCTGGGTGAGCGATTGGCGCCAGGGGGAATTCGGGTCGCTGATGTACTTGCTGTTGAAGATCAGGCGCCCTCCGTTCCACGAGAGGCCCTGCACCGTGTCGTACGCCTGGATCTGAATGTTCTTGCCCATCGCCATGACGCGTTCGTTCAGGTCAATGATTTCCTGGGTCCGATGCAGTCCCGCTGGCACAGTGAAAATGATTGGTTGTGTCATGGTTTCATCTTCCGCGCCTTGCTCCATTCCATGTTCCAGAAGATGGTTGAGGCGATGCTGATATCAATGGGAAACCCGAAAGTGTCGTGCTTGCATGGCCGGAGGCGCCGACGATCTGGCTTGGGCGCTTGAGATCGGCTGTCCCATGGCGGATGCTGCATCGCAAGGCGTCATGGCTTCAGGGGTGGGTGATGTGCGCTAGGCCTTCGACTCCGCCAGGATCTGGATGTTCTTGTTCAGCCGTTGGGCTTGCTTGGCAGTCTCGACGATCCGGTCAGTTCGGGTAAAGCTGCCTCCGATATCGATGTAATAGGGTTTGCCCATGCTCGGCTTCCTAGGGTTTTGGCTTTGACTGGAATCAGGGCTGTCGGCGGAAATCGAAGAAGGCTTTCCCTGAATTACGGGCTGCCGCCATAGGGGTGATGAGGCTTTTGATTCCCGCGCAATGGCTTACGCTGACGCCATCCACGATAGCGAGACGACCTATCAAATGGAAGAAGCCCCCGGCTCTCGGCGCGGGGGGTGCGGCTCACGCGGAAAGAACCTTCCTGTCGTCAAAGGTCCCGCTGGTAGAGCGCGGCGTCCTCGCCATCGCGATAGTATGCCTTGCGGATGCCCTGGAATCGCCAGCCCGCGCTTTCGTAAAGGGTGCGGGCGGCGACGTTGGAGACCCGGACTTCCAGGTGCAGTTCCGTGATGCCGTGGGAGGCCAGCTTGGTCTCGGAATCGGACAGCAACTGTCGCGCATGGCCTTGCCGTCGCGCCTCGGACGATACAGCCAATCGAAGCAATTCCGCTTCGTTCACCACCGGGATCAGGCGCCAGCGGACGAAGGCACATTCAGAGAGGACGCCAAGATACTCCCCTTCATCCAAGGGTCCCCAGGTGGAGCCCAGAGCGGCTTGATCCAGGGCTTCTGCCCAGGAAGGCAACTCGGTCCCGGGACCCAGCCATCGCACCTGCATCAACGGGCGTGTCCTTGGCGGAGGGCGTCAGACAGATGGCGGGAAGCCTCGGGGAAGTTCACCTCGGCGTCGGTCTCGCGCAGGTAGAACGGCACAAGTGGGGATTCGGGAGGGGCGGAGGTGCGCTTGCGGCACAGGGCGACCAGGCCCAAGAGCATGGCGTTGCCTTCATCGTCCAGTGCGATGCGATTGGGCTGGTCGATCTTGTCGGCGAACTCGCCGGGCGCCCACCAGGGCTGGCCCAGGAGGAGGGCCGAGAGATCCTTCATGGGGTGCTTGCATGCAGGGGCCGATGGCGAATTGTTCTCGCCCCAGGGTTGGGCAAAGACATCGCCCCGCTGGCCGTCCAGCAGAACCCAGAATAAGCCCTTCACGCCGGTCTCGCGCAGTGCATGAGCCCGCAGCTCAAAGGCGGAGAACCCCCAGGTTGGAACTCCCGTCAAGGCCAAGCCCTCGGCGGTGGCGACGCCGATGCGCAGGCTGGTGAAGCCGCCGGGCCCGACGCACGCAACGGCTCCCGTCAGATCCTTGGGGCTGGCGCCCGCTTCGGCCATCAGTGCGTCCAACGAGGGCAGAAGCGCTGTGCTGTGGCTGCGCCCGACGCCCACCTCGACGCGCCGCGCCCAGGTTCGCCCGCCCGTCGGCGCTTCAATCAGGGCGAGGTGCAGGAAGGTGGTGGTGGTATCAAGGCCGAGGATCATGCGTCCATTCCAACACGACAAGACGGCCCGCGGGCCGTCTTGTCGTGAAAATACAATGGTTGAGCGAAACGCTCTTGTGACTAGACGTTCTTGACGACCTTGCCAGCCTGCAGGCAGGACGTGCAGACGCGGATGCGGCGGGGCGTGCCGTTCAGCAGGGCACGAACGTTCTGGAGATTGGGATTCCAGCGGCGGTTCGTAATGTTGTGGGCATGGGAGACGTTGTGCCCGAACTGGGGCTTTTTTCCGCAAATTTCACACTGACGGGACATGGCAACCTCACGTTTCGATGTACGGCACTTCCAAAGAAAAATTAGTCTACCAGGGGGATGGCCGAAGACAAGGACAAAAGTCGCAGAAGCCGCTTGCACTCCCGTTTGCTTTTATCTCAAGGTGGGGCTGACATTCACCATGGATAAGCATTTATGGGCCTTGGCCTTCACGCTGCTGCCCTGGCCCGAGCGCCAGAAGGCGGAGCTTTGGAACGCCCTGGAGGCCGGCGCTCAACCCGCCTTGGGATGGGATGTGCAGCTGGAAATGGAGGCCCTGGCGAAGCGCCTGCCGCAGTTGCGACGGGATGCCGAAGCGCGTGGGGCGCGGCTGCTGCTGCCGGGGAACGAGGGCGTGGACCCGCTGCTGGCGCCGCTACCCTACCCGGTGGCGCTGTGGGTGCGGGGAACGCTGCCGCCTCTTGGCGCTTCCGTGGCCATCGTGGGCAGCCGTCGTGCCAGTGCCATTGGGCTGGAGCGGGCGCGGGTTTGGTCCCGTGAATTGACGCAGGCGGGCGTGGCCGTGGTTTCGGGGCTCGCTCGCGGGATTGATGGCGCGGCCCATCGGGGCGCCTTGGAGGTGGGGCCGACCTGGGGCGTGATGGGTTCTGGGCTGGACCGCCCCTATCCCCCCGAACACGCTCCCCTCATGGCGCGCATGGTTGATGCGGGTGGGGGCGTGATCACGCCGTTTCCTCCAGAGGCACCGCCGCTGCGCTGGCACTTCCCCCGGCGCAATCTGCTGCTGGCGGCCTGGACCTCGGGCGTGCTGGTGATGGAATCCCGGTTGAGATCCGGCTCCCTGGTGACCGCGCACCTGGCGCTGGAGCTTGGGAAAGAATTATGGGTCTGTCCAGGGGCACCCGAAGATCCCGGCGCGGAAGGGCCCAATGAGCTGCTGCGCCAATGCGCTGCGAGGCCTTGCCGCTCCCCCCAGGATCTACTGGAAGACCTGCTTTCGGATCAGATCTTGCCTATCAGTACTTGACAGGGGGCTACCGCTCGGTCGCATTATCCCAATTCGGGGGTTCACCTTGTCCCAGACGAAGAAGACATCCACAAAGAGCAAGGACTCGTCCGCCCAAGCGTCGGCTGGGGTGGGTTCTGGCAAGGCCCTGGTGATCGTCGAGAGCCCCTCGAAGGCCAAGACCATCACGAAATATCTGGGCAAGGGCTTCAAGGTGATGGCCTCTGTCGGTCATATCCGGGATCTCCCAACGAAGGACGCGGTGGATATCGGCGGCAAGAAAACGCCCGTGATCGACGTGGAGAACGGATTCAAGGAGGTCTACGAGATCCCCGTCCCCAAGCAGAAAGTGGTGGCGGGCCTCAAGGCGGCGGCGAAGGAAGCGGATGAACTGTTCCTCGCAACTGACCCTGACCGCGAGGGCGAGGCCATCTCCTGGCATCTGCTGGAGGCCATCAAGCCGCCCAAATCCATGCCCGTCAAGCGCGTGCGCTTCAACGAGATCACGCCCGCAGGCATCCAGAAGGCCATGGCCAATCCCACCGAGATCAATCGCGATCTGGTGGACGCCCAGCGGGCGCGGCGCGTGGTGGATCGCCTGGTGGGTTACAAGGTCAGCCAGGTGCTGTGGGACAAGGTGCGCCGCGGCCTTTCCGCCGGGCGCGTGCAGAGCGTGGCTGTGCGGCTCATCGTGGACCGCGAGCGGGAGATCCAGGCGTTCAACCCCGTCGAATACTGGGTGCTGAAGGGCCGCTTCGCCGCCAAGCTGCCGCCTCAGTTCTGGATGAAGCTGACCAAGCTCAACGGCCAGACGCTTCAGCTTGGCAACAAGGAAACCAAACGCCGGGTGGAGAACGAGAAGCAGGCTCATAGCCTGCGGGACCAGATCCTGAAGGCGGCTTGGAAAGTCACCAAGCTGGAGACGAAGGAAAAGAAACGCAACCCTGGTGCACCCTTCACCACGGCCAAGCTGCAGCAGGAATCGGCGCAAAAGCTGAAGATGAGCGTCAGCCGAACCATGTCCAACGCCCAGCGCCTCTATGAAGGTGCGGATTTCGGCGAGGGGCCCGTCGGTCTCATCACCTATATGAGAACGGATTCCCCGCGCCTAGCGCCCGAAGCGGTGGAGGCCATCCGCGAGTTTGCCGCGAAGAAATACGGCAAGGACTACATCCCCGCCAAGCCCCGCGTCTATTCCGGCAAGGCCAGCGCGCAGGATGCCCACGAGGCCATCCGCCCCACGGATATCAATCGCACACCCGAAAGCCTGCAGGGCCACCTGGAACCGGATCAGTTCCGACTCTATGCGTTGATCTGGCGGCGTGCCGTGGCATCCCAGATGGAGGCCGCGCGTTTTGACGACACGCTGGTTGAGGCCGAAAGCTCGCTGGAGAATGGCGAGATCGCCGCGTTCGAGGCGACGGGCGAAGTCGAAAAATTCCCCGGCTGGCTTGCGGCCTATCGCGCCGACAAGGCGGAGAGTGCTGCGGAACTGTCGGAAGGGGATGAGGAGGATGAAAACGAGAAGGTCGGCCTACCGGATCTGAAGCCCGGGGAAGCCCTGAAGCTGGAGAAGCTGGAGACGGACCAGCAGTTCACCAAGCCACCCGCGCGCTTCAACGAAGCCACGCTGGTGAAGGAACTCGAAGAGGACGGCATTGGACGTCCTTCCACCTACGCGTCCATCATTTCCACCATCCAGAACCGCGATTACGTGAAAAAGCACGATGGGCGTTTCAAGCCCACGGAGCTGGGCATGGTGGTCACAGATCTGCTGGTGCAGGGTTTTGCCAAGCTCATGGATCCCGCCTACACCTCCCGCATGGAGGACGAACTGGATCGCATTGAGGCCGGGGAACTGAGTTTCCAGAAGGCCATGAAGGACTTCTACGGCCCCTTCGAAAAACTGCTGAAGAGCGCCGGCGATTCCATGGAAAACCTGAAGGCGGGCATCCCTTCCGACAAGGCGTGCAAGAAGTGTGGCGCGCCCATGCTCAAGCGCATCGGGAAGAACGGGCTATT
>Ga0116170_10005036_pt1 | contig 11942 bp, 6 predicted proteins | sample AD_JPNHW1_MetaG_FD_89797 | JGI IMG/M metagenome (GOLD analysis project Ga0116170, IMG submission 89797) | Active sludge microbial communities of municipal wastewater-treating anaerobic digesters from Japan - AD_JPNHW1_MetaG | ecosystem: Engineered > Bioreactor > Anaerobic > Digestate | place... | reverse complement strand
TATGCTCCGGATTATGGAAAATTCCGGCAGGATGACGGAACAGGAATAAAAAAATATAATGTTGAAAGATTTGCAATGGGAAACATAAAAATGAACCCTGATTTTGGTAATTATGGACGATGGGATGAACTTGAAGGCATAACAGTCTGGAGAAATTCCCCTTTAGGCGGAGACATTCACATCATTTTACTTCACAATGAATATACTGACGATTATGTGAATACTTCTGATGACATGTCTTTGTATCATTTTAAATCTGGAGATGTGGATAATGACGGGGTTGATGACATGATTGACAACTGTCCGTTGGATTCCAATTCAGATCAGTCGGATTTTGATATGGATAAAATAGGAAATGTCTGTGATGATGATATCGATGGAGACGGATTTGTGAATGATGAAGATTCATGTCCTGTTTTATATGACGAATCAAATAGAAAAATGTTTTTCTGTGTTGACATAGATGAGGATGAAGTTTGCGATGATTCAGAAAGACAATCTTGTAAATACCTTTTTGATAACAATTTACTTAGTCATGATGTTCAAGATTCAATAGATAGTCAAAGTTTAAAAAGGCGCATTGTGATTTTAAATGGATTGCGGAACATATTAATGTATGAAGATGATATAAGAATAAGTTTTGTTGACAACTGTCCGACGATAAACAATCCGTTTGTAAACGAAGAGAGTGAAATAATGTTCGGAGTTGATCCTGCCAATAAAGATGCAAAAACCGGTGTCGGTGCATTCAATCATCCTAAAGCAAACAGTTATTCATTTAAATATTGGAACTGGGGTGTCAGTTATAATGACTATTACTGGCAGCCGGATCATGATTTAGACGGGAAAGGTGATGCGTGTGATAACGGAGATCCGGATCATCCTGATGATGTTAAAACCCGTTATTCCAGAGTGTTTGATGCGGGATCTTTCACCCGGAAGGATATTGATCCGTTTATAAGAAACGAGTATCTGAAAATTGATATGATAATGTACGGACAGAATAAAAGTGTTAACGATACAAAACCGCAGAGTCTCAGGTATTGCAATCTGCCGATAGATCAGATACTTCAGTGGGGGGAAGATGGAAAGTGTACAAACACTAAAAAGTCAGAGACATATAAAAACCTTACATACAAAGTTGCCGATTATTCGTTCAGCCACGGTTCGGAACCTAAACCTATGGATGTAGATAAAGAAACATGGCGTGAACTCAGATGGACTCCGGAAACAAAATGTCTGGGCATACAATTGAATCCAGACAGCAGTTGTTTTGGAGATAAATTTCCCAATGCCAGCACAAAAGGTTCAACAATTTACTGGGATTGGAGAAGTAATTTTTTTGATGATTACTCTAATATGGGTTCAGAACTTTACCCTGTAGAAATTCCGGAAGGTGGAAGAAATTCCTTCAAATATACACTGTCTGTGGGAGTGAAAGGGAAAAGTAATAATTATATAATGGATATTTTTGCTTTGAGCAAACAGATAAATCCGGATCATTTTTACAACAAGGAGAGGTATGCAAGAAGCTCAAGATTTTATGATCTTGAAATCGGATATTTTAAAGCAAAACCGTTCCAATTAATCGAACCTGAACTGATGATATATTTTGATGGCTGGTTGAGAGAGCTCATGCTGAGAGAAATGCTGACCCGTCCGTGGGAAAGCAATAACAAATATTTTAAATGGAATGGGACATGGAAAGACGATATAACAAATACACCGTTCTATATAACCGATGATGTTTTCAGTGCCATGACCGAAAATAACGGATTCCTTCTTGGCGTAACGGAAAATGCTGTTGATAATACTGTCACAGTCAGATACAGCAATATTGAAAATTCAGCGGGCTGGAAAGATGCAGCCACTTTTACCGGGATTCCAAGACATCTTGAACCGGCAGGAATTTCGGTGGGAGAGAACGCTGTTTTCATGCTGACGAAGAACGAAGATTCAGGCGAATACCATCTTTTTGCAAATAATGCCGGAACCCTTGAAGAAATCGGCTCATTTGACGAAGAAGTTAAAGATATGACATTTATCGAGCAGGGTGGAATTCATTACATAGCAGGGAATTCAGACGGGTATCTTGAAATGTTCGAGATATATCAGAATGAAAACGGCGGATACAGTGTGAAATCAGTTGATTCATCTGAAAAACCTTCAGCAAGAACCCTGTTTAATGTTTTCAGCGATGAGAGCGGAATCTATCTTGCAGGTGGTGGAAACACTGACGGTCGTACAGTTGAAATCAAGAGAGATATATGGAAATTCAACAGTCAGAATGGCTGGCAGGTCGTGAACAGTGACACAGGTAAAGATCTTTTCAAACTGTTTATGAGAAAACAAGGCGACAGCCTTCTTCTTGTCTCACAGACCGGACTTACTGATGTAAACAATGCGGCATATATAACCGTGAATGTGGAGACTGGAACTATTGAAGAAGAGGGATTTGTTAAAATAAAAGGTCCGGGTTATGAAAGCAGTTATACATACAGTCCTGAATTCTGCATTTATGAAAACAGCGGTTCTATTTTTCCCGGATCAATAAATGCTGACGGAAACTGTCTGCCGGTTTATGACTACAACTATGAAACGGTTTCCTACTTTGATTACAAATATACAGTTGCCGGATATGGTAACAACCTCTATCTCGGCGGACTCACAGGAGTAAGAAGAGTTGAAATAAAAGAAGACGGAACTCTTTCAAACAAAGATATGCTTTATACAGGTGAAACCAACAACCTTGCTGTTTACGGCAACACAATGTACGGAGCGAATTACGGAGAAGTTGATATTTATTCAATAGCTGAAACAGGTTCAATTTCAAGAATCAAAGGAATAAGCTCATCATCATGCGGCAATGTAAGAGTTTCCGGTGACAGGCTCTTTACTGCTGAAAATAAAAAGGTCAGAGTCTTCGATCTTGTAGATCCGCAGAATCCGGTTCTAATTAAAACCATCATAACATCAGGAAAAGTAATAGACCTCGAAGTTGCCGGTGAAAGACTTTACATTTACGAAGAAACCACAAGCTGGTTCACCACGAAAGGATTTACTGGCATTTATGACATTTCCAACATCAATTCACCAGTCAGGACAAAATATTTTGAAAAGAGATGCACAGATGCCGAAATGCAAAGTTCAAGTGACTTTGTGTATCTTGGATGTAAGAACGGACAGTTTAAAGTTACTGATACCGGACTCATTGGAGTAGCTGGAGAGAAGAATTTTGTCAGAGAAGGATTCGTTTATGGTAAAGTTCTATATCAGGTGTTTTCCGGAGCATTGCACAAATCGAGAGTTTCAACGGTAATTGCAGTATGCGGAAACGGAGTAACTGAAAATGGTGAAGTGTGCGATGGTGACACAATCCAGTGTTCTGAATGGAACGCTGATTATATAGGCGGAACAGCAGCTTGCAATTCAACATGCAGCGAATACAATGAGGGGAACTGTGAGACGGATGGATGGTAACTCATCCCCCGCCCCCTTCTCTCTGAGGAAAGAAGGGGAGTTTTTAACCCTCTTTTCGTTGAAGAGAGGGTGGGCTTAGTTTACGAAGACCGGGTGAGTTGGAGGATATTTAATGCGTAATATATTGATTATATTGCTTCTGTTTTTATTCTGGTCATGCACTTCCTGCAATTCAGACAATCCCGGAACCGATCACGACAATCTCACGGATAATGACACAAAAAACGATGTCGATTCGATAAAACCTGATATTGATGAATCCGTCGATGCTGACTCGGCAATTGATGAAGAAATTGACGATGAAGTCGAGCTTGCCGATGTTGATTATCAGGGAGCGGAGGATTGTCCTGATCTCGTGAAAGCAAAATTCCCGTATTACAACAATGACAAAAGCATTCATTTCTGCCGTAAGTGTGACAAACCTACAGTGAAAGATCCGCAGTGTGTGGAAAATCTCTGGAAAGATGCAGCGGCGGCACTTTATGCTGTATCACCTGAATCGGAATGTGAAAATGGGTATCCATGTGACATGCCGCAACTGAAACCGAGAACTCAGGCGGAGTGGGATGAAGATGTAAAAGGTCTTCCTGCATTGCCATATCGACCGCATGAATGCGATATGATTCTTTCCACACGGACAGAACATGGAACATGGGCGACAGATTCCACAGCCGGAGCGATCAAGCATTTTGATATAAGTGACGGAAAGGTGGGATTGTTTTTGAACAATGTAAATCTTGATTATAAAAAATACCGTACTTATGCCAAAACAATGGAATATGATCCAGCGACTCAGAAGTATAGAGCTTTATCACCAATAGTGCAGGAGATGGGAGCATATAATAAAGGATGCATGCTACATCTGGTAAACAACTTTCACTATTATGAAACAGTCAACAATACGAAAAGATATCTAGCATACACATGTAATGATGGCACTCGCCATGTCGTCTATCCCCGTTCAATAAGGTTTGTCTCGTACACTCCCGGTATAAATGACAGATGGGTTATAGCAAATATTCAGGAAGAAGATGGATCGCCTGATTACACAATGTATGCCAAGATCGGTGTGTGGAAGTGGACAAAACTGATGGAGGGATTGTCCTATCAGCCTGAAATAGTAAATGACAAGGCTATATTTTATACAGATTCATTTAAAGGATATTACTGTGATCTGTCGAAGAATCCCAAAAGTGTCGATGAATGTATTGTTGTAAATGAAAACGAAAATGAGGGTATAAGATATCCATTAATAAACGAGGATGATGAGACGGAAATCATTTATGAAGCCCATAATGTGGAAACTTCTTCTGGATTTGAAGTGAAAAGACTCAAAATTGAAAAGGATGGAACAAAAAAATACTCAAAGTTCATTGAAACACATCTTTCGACAGATGAAAAATGGAGTTCTTCGGGTTATCCATTGCAGAGGGTTACAAAAGACATAATTTTCTATAATGAAGCTCTGATTGAAAGTGAAGGGGAACGAGATGGCAATGCCTGTTTCTACAACAGAAAAACGAGTAAAACTGTCTGCATGAAAAAAGTTGAAGGAATGGAAAAATACTATTTCGGGTATGGAGAATGGGAAGGCAAATGGATGGTGTACCAGTTCAGAGCTGTTGCATTACAGGCAGTCCGTGATCTTGACTGCTACTGTGAAAAAGAAGGAGTCTGTCCGTTTGAGGAATAGCTTTCTATTTCAAAATCCATAAATTTTTAGTAATTCTTAAAATTGTATTTTACATATCAGTAAATATAATACCCCGTCACCAATTGTAAAAAAGACGGGTATATGGGTAGAATATTTACATTTCTTAAAATAAATGAAGATGAAAGAGGTCGTGCGCTGCTCCTTTTTCTTTATCAGTTCCTTGCTGTAGCTACAATGGTTCAGGGTCGTATCGTCAGAGATACACTTTTTCTCAAAAGATATGACTCGTCAAAACTTTCACTTATGTACATCGGTGTTGCGATAATTGTTTCACTTGCCACATATTTCTATATCAAGAAGAGCTTTTTCTACCGTATCGACAAACTGATAATCGGGACTTTCTTTCTATCGATCCTGATAACGCTGGTATTCCTTTTCCTTGTAAAAGCAGATGTCAAGATCGCTTTTCCCATGCTCTATATTTTCATTGAGCTTATGGGTGCTTTCATGATGTTCCAGTTCTGGTCATTTACAAACGAACTGCTTGATTCCCGTGAGGCAAAAAGAATACTCGGGTTCATCGGAAGCGGAGGAGTCATTGCAAGTCTTGTTGTCGGCGGCAGTGTCAGGGAAGTTGTGAAATACACCTCTGTTGAAAATCTTCTTATTGTGAACGCTTTTTTCATGATAGTCTGCATGTGGATAGTAAACTCTGTCGGTGTTAAATATCAGCTCAGACTTCAGAGAACTATTGTTGCGAAGACTGCGGCAAAGTTTACACAGAAAACAAAAATCAAAGTGTTTTCATCACCTTATGTGAAATATATAGCTCTGATGACTGCCTTCATTTTTGTTGTTGTAACACTGATTGATTATCAGTTCAAAATAGTTGCCGGAAAGAATTTCAGTGAAAAGGAACTCGCAGGATTTTTCGGTATTGTTTATGCCGTATTTGGAGGATTTTTCTCGCTTTTCTTCCAGTTCTTTGCGACATCAAGACTTCTAAGATGGAGCATTTTCATAAGTCTGGGCGTTCTCCCGATAATGATTACACTATTTTCATTCATATATGTCATTGTTCCTGAAACATGGGTCCTTTTTTCGTGGTCTGCACCTCTTCTGGCGATAACGATGGCAAGAGCAAGCGATTATGCTTTCAGATATACGATCAATGATGCTTCTATTCAGCTTCTTTACATTCCGCTCGACCCGAAGATAAAAAGCAGAGCAAAGGCACTCATCGATGGTATGGTAAAGCCTTTGTTTATCGGTATTTCCGGTATAATTATTTTCGTCATTACAAGATTTAAATTTGATGAGCATCTGATTTCCATTATTGTTCTCATAGTCGGTGCTGTCTGGATTTTGATGATACTCGCTATCAGAAAGGAATATCTGTCGGTTCTTATTGACAATATAAAAAAGAAAAGATTCGGATCGGGAGATATCTCAGTCAAGCAGAACATGCTGGAAAGCATCATAAATAAGGCTATAGAATCTGATGATGAAGAAGAGATAGTAATGGCTCTCGATATGATGGAAAAGGGCGGAATGTTCAGTTTCAGTCACGATTTTATTCCGTTGCTGAGCCATAAAAGTCCGAGGATAAAGATCAAGACGCTTACACTTCTTCGCAACATGGAAAGCAGATTCTACACATATGACATTCTCCGTTTGTTGAAAGATACTGATCCTGATGTTGTTAGAGAGGCTGTTCTTACATTCGGATATGTCCAGATGGAGAAATCAATAAATTCTCTTTCTCTTTTTCTCGACAGTCCATCAAATCCGATCAAAGGTGCAGCAGTAATATCGCTGATAAAATACGGAGGTGTTTCCGGTATTATGGTTGCGGCACCTCACTTGAAGGCGCTTACGGAATCTGAAGATGAAACTAAAAGATTTTCCGCTGCCTATATACTTGGAGAAATCGGTCAGAAGAACATGCAGCAGCAGGTTTTCAATCTGCTCAATGATTCAAGTCCTCTGGTCAGAAGAGAAGCCGTAAATGCCGCTGGCAAGATAGGTTCTAAAATATTTATTCCGAAACTGTTCTATATGCTTCTGGACAAAAATGTAAGTTTTGATGTATCAAAGACTCTTGCGAAGTATGGTGAACTGGTTCTTGTTCCTGCCGCAGATGTGCTTTCCAATCAGCTTGAAAGTTACAGGCTTAAAAGTGAAGTTGCCAGAATGCTCGGTGATATTTATTCTCCGAAGTCAGTTCAGCTTCTAATGAAAACGCTTGATACAAAAAGCGATGAAATGAGAAATATAGTACTTAACAGCCTTAAGAAGCTTATTTCAAAAATAGAGAATATTCCGCTTGACAACAATGCTTTAAAGATCATGCTCTATAAAGAGATTTACCAGTATTTTCAAATACTTTACTATTGTTCTAAAATCAGGCAGAAACTTTCTACGAACTATCTTGCAAATGTTCTGGATACTAAACTCCAAAACTGTTATCAGAGGATCTTCTCAATTTTATCGCTTATGTACGGCAATACACTTTTTGATAATGTTTACTTCAACATTACACAGAAATATGTTTCGAATTCACACAGATCTAACGCTCTTGAAATAGTTGATAACATGGTTGAAAAAGATCTGCGCCATATTATTCTGCCGCTTATTGAAATGAAGAACGAAGATGAAAAATTGAAACTCGGATTTGAATACTTCAAGATAAAACAGTCTGAAATTATTGAAATACTTGAAATATTCCTTACCGATGATTCTGACTGGGTGAGAGCGATCACTCTTTTTACAGTTGCAAAGGAAAAGATCATGGAGCTTTCTGACAAGATGGAGATATTTATCTGTGATCCGAGTCCTGTTGTACGAGAGGCTGCTCTTTATACAATGGATCGTCTGAATATAAAGATCTCCGCTGAAAACATAAAGAATTTTGAGAACGATCCCGATCCGCTTCTTAGAAAGTATGCGGCATATATTGAACAGCCCAGAACAAAAAGAAACACTTTGATCATTACTGATTAAGGAGAGAATATGTTAACGAGAGTCGAAAGGGTGCTCGCCCTAAAAAATGTTGAACTTTTTCACGATATTCCAGGCGAGGTTCTTGCTGATATTGCATCACTTCTTGAAGAGGAAATATTTGAAAAAGGGCAGTACATTGTCAACGAGGGAGATCTCGGCAAAGAGCTTTTCATAATTATAAAGGGCGAAGTCGAAGTAATATCCGGCGGATCAAGGATAGATATAATGAAGTCGGGAGCAAGTTTCGGCGAGATGGCGCTTCTTGACAGTCAGCCCCGTAGTGCGGATGTCGTTGCACTGGAAGATGTGATGGTGCTTAAAATGGAAAGGGATGATTTCCATGAGATACTTAAGCAGAGAGAGGAAGTTGCGATAGGAGTGATCAAGGTTCTCAACCGGCGCATCAGAAACCTCAACCAGAGACTTATTGAAAGATCCGGTGAAAAGGTGAAATAGGGAGAATTTTTCATGAAATTTCTGGTTTTGATCTTTTTAGTATCAATTTTTACGGTCTCACTTTCTGCACAGGATAAAAAAGCGACACTTACCGTAGAACTCAAGAATGTGAAGATCGAAGGAACACTCTATCTTACACTTTACAACAAAGATGACGGTTATCCGACTGATTCAACTAAGGCTTTTGCAAAGAATATGAAAAAAGTTACGGCTGTGACAGAAAAAGTTGTTTTTAAAGATATCCCTTTCGGGACATATGCAGTTTCGGTGTGGCATGATCAGAATGACAATCAGAAGATGGAAAAGAGTCTGATAGGAATACCGAAAGAAGGTATGGGCGTTTCAAACGATGCTAAGGGAAAAATGGGACCTCCAAAATTCAAAGACGCAAAATTTGTTATAGATAAAGAGAAAACAGAGATATCAATTACTTTGAGATATTGAGCTTTTTCAGACCATTTTCGATCATTTCTTCTATTTTTTTCTTGTACGGATCATCAAAACCGATTATGTAATCTTTGCCGAAAGTAAAAACGGGAACTCCCGGCTTGTCAATCTTAAGTTCTTCCAATTTCTGGATATATATGATTTTGTTTTCCTGATTTGCACTTACTTCAAGCTTCCTGAATTCGATCTGAGGATATTTTTTGATAAGCTCATCAACAAAAGGTTCCGCTTTAATGCAGTGAGGACATGTCATTGAATGGAAGAAATAAAAGACCGGTTTTTCTGCAAAAAGCGGAATCATTAAAAAGAAAACAAAAGTTAGGATGATTATTTTCTTCAAGATCTATTCTCCAAAATAAAGACAATCAAGTTTTATGTTTTGTTTTGTATCAAATCCATCATTAAGTTTAATTTCCGGTCTTGGAGATTCCTGTTCCCCTGATTTGAACATAGCGTTTGTTGCAATTCCGTCTGCCGGATAGTATATCTGTATTTTGTTGTTACCTGAAATGTTCAACATGGCGATATAATCCGCAGCATCTGATACGGCTTTACCGTTAAGTGTCACTGAAGTGGAAAAAGGAACAAAAGAAAGAACCTGATCTTTGAGAGTCGTATCAGATGTAAGGGAAAATGCTGAAACAAGGGGAATTCTTGTAAAACTTGAATTATTTTTGTATGTGCTTTTTAAGAAAATATCGAGGAATATATTTACGGTATTTCCTGAAAGAGCAATAGCATACGGTGTTTCTCCGTCAACAACTTCCAGACTGTATGCTGCAACCGTTTTGTCAGGATTCAGAACAATCTCATAACTGTCAATATTTTCATTTTCTGCAACCCATTCCTTGAGTGATTTCCCGTTTACAGTAAATCCGAGATATATTTTTGATGTCGTAAGATCGAAATTCTGACCGGAAAGGTTGCTGTTCACATTTAAATCTCTGTTAATATAAGTCTTAAAAGGAATCCCGAGTATTCCCTCTCCATCATAGATAATTTCATATTCACCTTCCGGAACCATAAAGGAGAAAGTGCCGTCTGTAAGATCGGAGAGGTTTATTACCGGAGTTTCAATACCATTTTCATCTTTTACCTTAATAAAATCGGCATGTTCTGAAGTTATTGCAGTTCCATCGAGTTTTACAGTTCCTTCAACAACCATCGGAGCTATGTTGAAATTTATCTGTCTTTCTGTCATGTAAGTGTCATCGGCGTTAAGAAAGTTGAACTGTGTTGCACTAGTTCCTTCATTGTTGATGAATGATAAATCAATTGTAAAAGGCGAAAATTCAAAGGATCCAGTCACATTGTTCAGATGACTTTCAAATTCCATGCTGTAGGTTTTTGGAAGGTACGGTTGTGTAGCATCATTTGTTTTTGTTCTTCTGAGGATGTAACCTTCATATGTCATATCAGAGCCTTCAGTTCCGAAATCTTTGATTACAAAAGTTGTCAGATCAAAGCCTACAGCTTTAAGCTTTCCTCTTGTGCAGTCGGCTCCTGTGCAGTTTGAAACTGAAGGAAGGTTCGTTCCGCTCAGGAATGTTACAGATCCGTAGATTTTCCCGAAATCAAGCGTGATATTGTGGCTCTGGTTTGATGAGAAATCACTGATAGTCTCAATCTTGAGGTATTGAGTGGGGTAGGTGTCTGCGGCAGGCAGATAGAGAACATTGAACGAAGCACCCTTGGTAAGCTCTACAGAATAGCTTTTTGTGGCAAGATCCGGAATTATTATAGCACTGATATTATCAAAAGGCGGATTTTCAACAAGAACGATCTGTCCGGTTGACATATCATATCCTTCGTTCACAGCATTACCGCTGTATGTCACAGTTTCAATATTGATAGGCTGGTTTAAAGTGTTCTGAAAATCAATTCCATTAGTTGAAGAAAGCACGGTACCTTTGAAAACAGATTGACCTGCACCAAGCTGGCCCTCAAAATAAACGGAATATTTTCCTGTCGGCATGATAAGATCGAAAGCTCCGAAATCGGTATAAGGTATTGTAAATTCGTGTGTTCCTGATTTAAGTTTGATAAAAGTTGCGGTTTCCATTCCGGCATCCACAGACATTGCCGAACCATTTTTCACAACTGAACCTGTGAAATGGAAAAAAGGAAGGTCAAAATCGAGAGTTCTGTCAGATGAAATATCAATATTTTCAAGGAGATTGATTTTGTTGTTCGATGATGTAAGTCTAAAAGCAAAATTATATTTTCCGATTGGAAACTTAAATGTTTTACCTTTGAGTTCCGGAGTGATATCAGCAATTTTGAATTCGCTCAATGTTGCAGTGTTTTCTCCCCATAGCTCTCCTTTAAGACTGGCATCATCTTCATTTCCGCTTATAGTTATGGCACCTATTGTGATGGTCTTGGTTTTAATATCGACAGTAAAAACTTCACCGGCTTTTATCTGAGTGCAGTTTCCTGTATATCCTCCTGAATCGTTATCGGAATCATTTTCAGTATCATTTTCAATATCAGTCAAGTCATCAGTGTCATCTGAAGCTGCATCATTATCTGTTCCTGAAACATCAGGATCATTATCAGCAACAGTATTGTCCTTTACGCATTCTGAACCATCCCATATGTAGCCTGGATCACAGTCGGTTGAACTGCCGCCGCCGTTACAGGAAACCATGAGCGCAATAATAAAAACGAAAATTAATGAAAGAAATATCTTTTTCATAAATTCCTCCGGGAATTGATATAACAAAATTACCTTCCAATTATAGACGATGAGGATTCTTTTTCAATAAATAAAATAGATTTGATGAATCACCTGTCGAAATCCTTTTCGAAGCCGACTTTTTTGAGGAGTTTTTCTTTTTCGAACCAGTTTTCTTCGATTCTGACGAAAAGTTTGAGTCCGACCTGACATCCGTAGATCACT
>Ga0116170_10005035_pt1 | contig 11942 bp, 13 predicted proteins | sample AD_JPNHW1_MetaG_FD_89797 | JGI IMG/M metagenome (GOLD analysis project Ga0116170, IMG submission 89797) | Active sludge microbial communities of municipal wastewater-treating anaerobic digesters from Japan - AD_JPNHW1_MetaG | ecosystem: Engineered > Bioreactor > Anaerobic > Digestate | place... | reverse complement strand
CTTGAGAAGATTAAAAGTAAAGGGATACCTCTTGAGCAGTATGTTGAAGGGAAGATTTTTAGAGGAGTCTTGACGGGTTATAATGAAGCGTTTGTTATAGATGAAGCTACAAAAGAGAAATTAATAAATGAAGATCCTAATAGTGCTGAGATTATAAAACCGTTTCTTGCGGGGAGAGATATTAAAAGGTATGCGTCACTTGAGACTGACAAGTTTCTAATACTTTTTAAAAAGGGTTGGACTAAATCTAATGGTGGAAATGATCGGAATGCATGGCGAATTTTTTCTGATAATTATCCAGCGATAGCTGAATATTTAAAACAGTATGAAGAACAATGCGCAAAAAGGTATGATAAGGGTGATTACTGGTGGGAACTCAGGACTTGTGATTATTATGATGAATTTGAGAAAGATAAGATTATTATACCTGCTATTTCTAATAGGGCAAATAATACATTAGATAAAACATGCTGTTATTCAAATGATAAAACTACAATAGTCGTTCATGGTGATTCGAAATATTTGCTCGGAATAATGAATTCTAAACTGTCTGATTTTTATATCCAATCCATAGCATCAACAAAACAAGGTGGCTACTTCGAGTATAAACCTATGTATGTTAGTTCAATTCCTGTTGTGGAGAATGGGGAAGTAATTCATGATAAGATAGTTCAATTGGTCGATTCAATACTTGATTCACAGAATCGGTTTATCTCTGCAAAGTCCGACTCTGATAGAAAAGTATTACAACAGAAAATTGATGCTGTTGATTCGCAGATTGATCGGCTGGTTTATGAATTGTATGGGTTAACTGAGGATGAGATACGGATTGTTGAGGGCGGGAACTGAACATGCCCTCCCCCCCCGGCCCCCTCGCCCGGACTTGACCGGGAGAGGGTGTGCGAGCCTGCGATGCGCGGGTGAGGGCACGTTGAGTAAATTATCAGAATATTCAATAAATGGTTTCCTGTAATAATATTGAAGGAAGTAAATAATGAATGTTGATGAAATAAAAAATTATATTTATAAACAATCAAAGGAAACATTTATGGAAATGCAGATGGGGATTCAGTTTCCGGAAAATTGCTATCACTATACCAGTATTTCAACATTTTTAAAAATCATTAAATCAAAGGAATTGAGGTTATCACATTTTAATTTTTTAAATGATCCAAACGAAGTTCATTTTGGATTAAAAGTGATTAAGCATATACTTAGAGAATCTGATATTTATGATATAATTTGTGGAGAATATTTTGAAGATCTGTTTAATCTAAAGCGTCTTAAAACTGATTCTATTTTTGTATTTTCACTTTCTGAAGATGGAGATTCACTTAGCCAGTGGATGTCTTATGGTGATCATGGGGCAGGGGTATCAATATCTTTTTTTCATAATCGTATGAAAGATTTTTTAACTTTACCGGAAAAAACAAAAATGAAAGCTTTTTTGCCGGTAAATTATTATAGTGATGGGTATAGGGGTACCGACTTTTATTTAAAGAATGACAGATTGAATAATTTTGAAAAGAATTTAGTTCTTATTTTTAATATCATTTATGATTCTATACAGTCAAAAATGATAGATATTGAAATTTTAAAGTTTATAGCAGATTATATAGTATTGTTTGCATCATGTATAAAACATAGTTTCTACGAAAGTGAAAAAGAATTTCGGATTATTCTAATGACATCTGATGAAAATAATATACATACGGAATTTTTAAAAGATTCGTTAAAAATATATTATCAAGCAGATATAAAAGCCGTGATGCATTCAATGATAAGTGGTGTAATTATAGGTCCAAAGCATTATGGAGATGAAAGAATAAAATTCGGAATTGATATTGAATTGCGAAGAAATGAATTAGATGTGATTAAAGTTGTACCATCTTCGGGGATTATGCAATGATTAATTACGTAAAGTAAATAAAGGTAATGAAATAATTACTGAATGCCCTCACCCCCTCGATCCCCCTCTCCCGTTTTGATGAACTGAAGGGGAGAAGGGGAGGTTGTGAAGGGAAAAGTTTTCTTTATACAAACCCTCGCCCGGACTTGACCGGGAGAGGGTACGCGAGCGTCAGCAATGCGCGGGTGAGGGCATGTTAAGTTTTAAAAACTGGTGGTCTATGCAACACATAAAAAAGTTATTTGCCAGAACTCTCCGGAAAGATCAGACTCTGGAGGAGGAGATTGTATGGGATCTTCTTCGTAACAGAAAGTTTATGAATCTGAAATTCCGGAGACAGCATGATATTGAAGGTTTCATTGTGGACTTTTACTGTCATGAATTGAAATTAGCTGTTGAAATTGACGGCGGAATTCATGATAAACAGAAAGATTATGATGAGCTGCGGCAGGAGCTTATCAGCAGTAAAGGTATTAAGTTTGTCAGGGTATCTAATGAAGAAGTTAACAGAGATGTGAATCTGTTGATTGAGAAGATTAGGAGTTGTATATCATGAGTGAGATAATGATTGTTGAGTGTGATAATTGTGAGTGATTGCAATATAATTAACAGTGAATTTGAGGAGGAAGTAAGTAAAGTCTGGGATATTGCAGTTTTTCTGCAAATGATAGCTGCATTTAGTAATGATATAAACTTTCATGAGTATAGTGAATTAATGATTGAATTTTATGACATTGTCAAGAAGAGCAACGAGGAAGATGTAAAAAAGAAATTACCTATCTTTGCGAAAAAATTTAACGAAATCTTCGAACCAATGAGATTAAAGTATCCACTTAAACGCGATTATCGAGAAATTGCTGAAAATTGGAATGATAGATGTAAAATAGATAAAGAAATATTTAGTAATGGCATAATGATTGGCTGGCTTGAAGAACAAATAGATTTATCAAATTATTATAAGTATGATTTTACTCCTTATCATTTTAAAATTGGATTGGTTATACATAAAGGTCGAGGAGAGATAGAAGAAAATTTCCTTTTACAAGATTCATTTATTTGTTTAGTAAAAGCAAAGAAACAATTAATAATACTACAAAATTTTGCTCAAAGACAAAAGGTTAAACTTAAATCTCTGACAAAAAAAGAATTTGATAAAGAAACTTTGGATTCACTTAATACGATTAAATATGAAGTTTCTTTTTTTAGCCGGTTAGCAATAATTTCTTTTTTCTCATTTTTTGAATGCTTCATAAATAGTATTGGATTTGATTATTTTTATAGGAACAAAGATAAATTACCCAATAATGAAATAGAGATTTTACAAGGGAGTAAAAACGGTAGATTTTTAAATTTAAAAGATAAGATTGAAAAATATCAAAAAATTATAAGAAATGATAGTGTAGCCCAAATTATTCTATCTGATAAAAAACAGATGAGAGAGCCTTTTAAATCATTGTTTGAGAATTATGAAGAGTTAAGAAATGCATCAGTACATTTTTCACCTGCTAAGTCAAAGATTTGGCTTAAACCTCATGATTGGTGTGATAAGGCTGAAGATTTATCAAAACTTGTAATTGATGCGGCAAATGAAATATGGAAATGTTGCCATGAAACTGATAAAGGACCAGATTATCTTGGAAGATTGGAGTACAATAGATTATATCGATTGGCCGAATTAAGAGAGAATGAAATAAGAAATATTGAAAAGTCATTGTAGATGCTTATTATTTTAATTCCTTTTTTTGTCACACTAATCGGTATAGGAATTGAGGCTTGCTATAAGGAACTTAAAGATATAATCAGAATGCATTATAAGTAGAATTTTTTTACAGACTTACTGAGGATTCGATAAAAATTGTTGCATGTAACTGAATGCCCTCCCCTCCCGGCCCCCTCTCCCGGAGTACCGGGCGAGGGGGAGGTCGTGAAAGGAAAAGTTTTCTTTATACAAACCCTCGCCCGGACTTGACCGGGAGAGGGGGCGCGAGCGTCAGCAATGCGCGGGTGAGGGCGCATGTTCGAGTAGTGTTAAGCTGAAGCATTTTTACTGAGTATGACTTATCCTTGACAAAAGGCTTCAGGTTAGTCTGTTATTTATAAGGTGAAAAGATGAGACCAATTGTTTTAAATAATATAGATACCTCTTTCAGCAGTTATCAGCAGCTCATTAGTATGTTTAATGACAATAAAGATAATTTTCTGGCGGATATTGATCTTTCTTTTCAGAAGTGGTTCAGCGCAAATATGAGTTCTCCCCTCGGCGCTGTACTCGATAAGTTTATTGATGATTTTAATAACATTAAATTCAGTAATATACCAAATGATATAAAGACAATACTTCAGAAGAATAATTTTCTTTCACACTATGGTTATCAAAGAGTATATGACAGCAATAACACAACTATAAAATTTCTGAAATTAAAGCCGGCAGACAGCAGGTTTTTTAATGAATATGTTAAGGATGAACTGCTCGGACGCTCAGAAATGCCCAGTATGTCATCGGCACTTACAAAAAAAATAGCTGAATCAATTTATGAAATTTTTGTTAATGCCCGGATTCATAGTGAATCCGATTCTATTTATACCTGTGGTCAGTTTTTCCCTTCAAAGCATAAAATCGAGTTTACAATTACTGATACTGGTATTGGATTCAGGAACAGAATAAACAAAACATTTAACTCTAATCTTTCAGCAGTTCAGGCTATTAAATGGGCTATAAATGATGGTAATTCAACTAAACAGGGAATACCCGGTGGTATTGGCCTTGCAATTCTCAGGGAATTCACAGTAAAAAATTGTGGTAAAATACAAATAGTCAGCAATGACGGTTTTTATCAGCTCGATGCTGAAGGTGAGCATACAGATCAATTCTCAGGTGAATTTCCGGGTACTATTGTAAATATGCAGTTTAGAACTGATGACAAAAATTCTTATATCCTTAAAAGTGAAGTACAAGCGGGTGACTTATTTTAAAAGGAGTGTAATTTTATGCAGGAAATAACAATCAGTGTTTTCAATATAGTTGGTAATCCGTTTTGCGTTGACGCTGAAGACGGGCAGAAAGTTTATGCTTTTCTTAAAAAAGCTCTGAACGAAAATCAGAAAATAAAAATTTCATTTCAGAATGTGGAGATGCTTACCTCTGCTTTTCTGAATACCGCAATAGGGCAGGTTTATCGTGATTTTAAAGAGGATATAATAAAAAGCAGTCTTTCTGTTGAATATCTTTCACCGGAAGATATGGCTTTACTTAAAAGGGTAAACAGTACAGCAAAACTGTATTATAAAAACCCCGAACGTATGCAGAATTCCATTGATGAAATTCTGGGGGAATAGAGATGGCAAAGAGATACAGTGGTTCAGACATCCATAACCTTTCCCAAAGATCTGTTTTTTTTGATGCTAACGTTCTCCTTTATATTTTCTGGCCTACAGGTTCCAGTTGGGAAAGACAATACTCCTCAATCTTCAGGCATCTTCTTCAACAGAAAACCCGGATGGTTGTAGATTTTTTAGTAATTTCGGAAGTAGTTAATCGTGCCGTTAAAACAGAATATAATAAACACCTTCAGGAAAACAATATTACAGGTAATGAATTGCGTTATAAAGAATTCAGAGACAAAACAGAAGGGCGTGAAGCTTTAAGAGATATTTTCCATGTAATTGATAAAAATATTTTGCGCAGTTTTGATGTTGCCGGCAAAGCATTTTCCAAATCAGATATTACAGGATTTTTAAATGTTGATACATTGGATTTCGTTGATAAAGGGATTGAGGCGATATGCAGAGAAAATGATTATGTTCTTTTGACGAATGATAAAGATTATATTAATTCAGACCTGGAAATAATAAGTTCAAATCCGGTTTTTTCCCGTGTATGATGAATATCACATTTTCCTGAAGATTAATTCTCTCCCCAAAGCATTTGAAAGAAAAGTTGCTTAATAACCTGATTTAAGAAGCTAAAGGAATAATGCATGAAAAATAATACTAACGAAAACCCTGAACTATATCGGGAAATAGCCGTTGAAGATGAAAATATCGGCGCTTCACTTATGGAAGAGCCTTTTAATCCTTCACTGATAGATATTGATACAAAATCACCGACTATTTCTAATCTGGTTACAAGATTATCTGCCGTGATTCCTGAAATTGATCTTTATCCGGATTTCCAGAGGAGTGATAATCTCTGGAATGATGAACAGCAGAGCCGGCTGATTGAATCTGTTCTTATAAACTTTCCGCTGCCTGCTTTTTATTTTGATGCGACAGACGACAATAAATGGCTTGTTGTTGACGGACTTCAAAGGTTGAGCAGTATAAAGAATTTTATGGTCAATAAATCTCTGAAATTGACAGGACTCGAATTTTTAAAAAAGGACCTGGAAGGGAAAAGTTTTGATGATCTATCCAGAAGTCTTCAAAGAAAAATTGAAGAAACACAGATTATCGCTTACCTCATAAAACCCGGTACACCTCCGAAGGTTAAGTACAATATTTTTAAACGGATTAACACAGGCGGCCTTGTTCTTGAACCGCAGGAGATTCGGCACGCTTTAAATCAGGGTATCCCTGCAAAATTTGTTGCTGAACTCGCGGACATCAAAGAATTCAAAGTTGCCACCGGTTATAAAATAAGCTCATCAAGAATGCTTGACCGTGAATTTGTCACAAGATTCCTGGCGTTTTATATTAATGATACTTCAGCTTACGCACCCGATCTTGATTCATTTTTAAATAACTCCATGGCGCAGATTTCTTCATTGTCAGATATGCAGAGAGACGAAATTAAAAAAAAATTTACTTCTGCAATGGATCTCGCACGTATTATATTTGGAGACTGGGCATTCAGGAAAGCCGATCTTTATCCGGACAGAAGAAAACCGATTAATAAAGCCCTGTTTGAAGTCTGGTCTGTCAATCTTGCTATACTTGAAGAGAAAGAACGGGAGATTGTTATCAAGAGGAAAGATAAGGTTTTTAGCCAATTTATTACTTTGATAAAAGAGGATAAAGCTTTCTGGGATGCTATTACATCGGCAACTGGCGATAAACAGAGAGTCATAACCAGATTTCAGAAAATTGAAAATTTGCTTGAAGGGATAACTTTATGATAGAAAATTTAGGAATTAAGAATTTTAAATCATTGAAAGATGTGAGTATTACTACAAAAAATTTGAACTTGCTTGCAGGCTTAAATGGAATGGGTAAAAGTTCATTAATACAGTTACTTTTGTTAATAAAGCAAAGTTACAGTTTACGAAGTGATGGTGAAGTATTATTAAACGGGCATCTGATAAAAATAGGGAAAGGTCAAGATGCCTTATACCAATTTGCTATAGAAGAAAGAATTGATTTAACTATTAATGTTAAGGATCATATAGAATTAAAATGGTGGTTTGATTACAAGCCGGAAAGCGATAAATTGAGAATTAATGCAGCGACCTTGAAAGACAATAAACTGGATATGTATGATTATTTAACACCATTATTAAAAGATTTTCAATATATATGTGCGGACAGGTTGGGACCAGTAACTGTTCATGCAATGTCTTCCTCTTCAATTGAAGAAGGTAATCTGGGGATAAAGGGTGAGTATGCTGTTCATTATTTACATATCTATGGCAACAAACAGAAAGTCCCTAAAAAGTTGAAACATAAACAAACTGAAAATTTAACATTAATTAACCAGGTGAATGGATGGATGGGAGAAATATCACCCGGTGTCAAGGTGAATGTTATTGAAGTACCACATATTGATCAGGTGCTTTTAAATTATCAGTTTGATTTGCAACAAGGGAGAACAAAATCCTTTAAACCTGAGAATGTCGGCTTTGGATTATCCTATGTGCTGCCGATTGTTGTTTCCTTACTTACCTCATGCAAAGATAAAATTATAATTATCGAAAACCCTGAATCTCATATCCATCCAAGAGGCCAGGCTGAACTTGGCAAGCTTATGGCTCTGGCTGCAGATAATGGTGCACAGCTCTTCATCGAAACTCATAGTGACCATATAATCAATGGAATCCGGGTTGCAGTAAAGGAGAAACTGATAGATAAAAACAAAGTCAATATCTGTTACTTCGATAAAGAAACTACTAAAGATGAACAGTACACAAGAATCACTGAATTAAAAATAGATGAGCAGGGTGAACTGAACGACTATCCCGATAATTTTCTTGATGAATGGAATAACCAGCTATTGAGGTTAATCTGATATGGATATGGTATTCAATGAATTGTCGATACTACCCCTTGCAGTAGACAAGACTGAAAGTTATAACCGTTTATTTGAATTCATCAATACATTCAAAAAAGCCAGCACTTACGATTTTAAACGCATAAGATTTGATAAACAATATAATCAGATAGAATTATCACATGGATATACAATTGAAGATTTTTGCGGGGAAACAACTGACAAAAATTTAAAATCATTACTTTTAGGTTTAAGAAGGTATCCTTTTATTGATAGTGATACGGATCAGGAAATTTCTTATATTCAAAATCAGTACTATTTAGAAAAAAATGGTTATAAAGAAAAATGTTATGGGCTTGCGGCTGCATATCTTTACTCAACTTCAGGTATAGGTTTTCTTTCCGAATCTTTCTGGGAGCAGGTAAAGTTTAGCCTGATAGTAGAGAATTGTGATACCGGCAATATGACAGAGAATGACATTTTCTGCCTGTCCATGGAAAGACATGTAAATGACCCCGGTTTCCAATCGTGGCTAGAAAACTTGGGTGATGTAATACTTGTTACAACCGATCTATTACCTGATGAAAAAGAGATAAAATTGCGGGATGATCATGGGAAAGATATACTCAAGACATTTGCTGAACGCCTTGTGTTATCGCCGTATATTATAAAAGTTATAAATTCGCTTCCTTTTAACAAGAATGATAAAAAATTTATTAAGCGAATATATCCGGATGGTAAGATTGAACTGGTTTTAACCAACACTGATGATGGCTATGGTATGGTTATTCAAACAACCGGGAGAAACCTTAGAGAAACAGAGGAGATTGCAGAAATTCTTAAAGAAAAATATTATAATTGATAACAGGAGCTACCATGACCGGAATCAGAAGAGCAATCAGCATACGCCAACCGTTTGTTGAAGCAATTTTAGACGGTAAAAAAACAATTGAATACCGTTCCAGAAAAACAAATATACGTGAACGTGTTTATATTTACGCAAGTTTAGGTAAGCGTGGCGAGGAGGATTTTATTCAATTCGGTTATGAACCTGATAAATGCCCGAGAGGTTTAATAGTCGGTTCTATTGAAATTTCAGACTGTACCGGTGTTGAGGGAGACTATGAGATTCATCTTGCTAATCCTGAAAGGTTGAAAATATTTTTAAAGCCTGTTAACCAGCCTCAGCCGATGTTCTGGATACCGCAATTTGAATAAAAAAAGTTTTAACAAAAAAAGTGGAATTGAGTTAAGCCGTGTTATGCAAGGAGCAGCAAAATGCCTGACAAAGAAGTAAAAACAATCCGTGACCTCATATATTTTCAATACGCAAAGATTGTTGCGAAGAGCGCCTTTGGTGAAGACGCGAAAAAAACCAGTTACGGTTTTATCAAAAAGATATTCAGGGATTTTGTTAATGATGAAAAGAAGTGGTCCGATATTCTGCGCGAAGACAAACAGCTTGTTGAGGGTGAAAAGATCTGTGCATATTGCGGTTCCACGGACAATCTGCAGTGGGAACATATAGTCCCTCGGTCTTTAAAGATAAATGACCGCTGCCCGTCGTGTGAAAGAATACAGGGCATTCACAATCAGGTCTGGGCATGCAGAAAATGTAATTCATCAAAAAGCAATAATGGATTGTATAAATATATCTACAGCCTCTATCCCGGAGAGAAGCGGATATCAGACAAAGTTCCGGTGCTTGTGGAAAAGAAATATCTTAAAACAATATATTATTGCCACATCTGTAACGGGACACTTGAAAAAGAAGGCGATTTTACAGTACTTGATCTTGATTTTTAATAATACTTTTGTTCATACTGATATAATAATGTCATGTCATTAAACTTTCCGTATCACAGTAATTCTCTCCCTGAGTGCGACGCGCACGAATGCGCAGCACGCGGGTGAGGTCAGTAAAGTTAATGTACAAGAAAAAAATATTTTACTTTTTATTCACAGTCTGTAAGATTAAGTTATATTTATTTAAGTTCCCAAAACGGGAACTTTTTTGTTGACAGAATACATGTAATGGACGATTATGAATATAATAAAACGAAAAACACTTATTGATTTCTGTGTGAAACATCCTGCATCTGAAAGTGCTCTTGAATCATGGTTTGCGGAGGCAAAAAAATCCGAATGGCGTGGCCCGGCAGATATTAAGGCACGTTATGGTTCGGCTGATATTATAGCCGGTAACCGTGTGATATTTAATATCTGCGGAAATAATTACAGGCTTGTGGTTAAGATCGCTTACAAAGCGAAAATAGTATATATACGGTTTATCGGTACACATGCGGAGTACGGAAAAATTAACGCGGAGGAAGTATGAAGGAACCGAAAATTTTAAAAACTGAAAAAGAATATAATGAAGCATTGAAGAAAATTGAATTTTTGATGGAGAAAGATTCTCCTGATAAAAGAGATATTGATGAGCTTGAACTTTTCGGAACATTAGTGTCCATGTATGAAGAGGAGAAATGGCCCATTTCACAGCCGCATCCTGTTGATGCTATTCTTTTTCGTATTGAGCAGCTTGGGCTTACAAGAACCGATCTTGAAAAGTACATAGGCCCCAAAAGCAAAGTGTCGGAAGTTCTTTCCGGAAAACGCAGCCTGAGCAAGCAGATGATTATAAATCTTCATGCCGGGCTTGGTATACCTCTTGAATCGCTTATCGGCGGCAAAGAAGAATCTGATGTATCAATTGATGTAAGTTGTGAAGATATAGAATGGATGAAATTTCCTGTAAAAGAGATGATAAAACGGAGATGGATCACATTTAAAGTTAAGGATGATACTGAATCATACCACGCAGCAATGAAATCGTTTGCATCGGGACTTGGAAGTGATCTCTTAACACCTGCCATGCACCGCAGCAGTCAGTCTTATTCAAAAAAACCTGATCCTTATGCACTTACTGCGTGGAGGATCAGAATTCTTTCACTTGCGAGGAAAGAGAAACTTGAAATTGAATTTAATTCCAGCCTGATAACCGCTTCATTCGGCCGTGAACTTGCCAAACTCAGTTACCTTGATAAGGGGCATCTTCTCGCAAGGGAGTTTCTTAATAAAAACGGGATACACCTGATAATTGAAAAGCATCTTGAGCATACTTACCTTGACGGAGCAGCAATGATGCTGGCGGACGGTACCCCTGTTATAGCGCTTACACTTAGAAACAACAGGCTTGATAATTTCTGGTTTGTGCTTTTTCATGAATTGGCACATATAGCATTACATCTTTCATTTGACAATACACGGTATTTTTTAGAAGATCTTGATGACGTCTCCGATGCTTCAGAAGAAAAAGAGGCTGATAGATGGGCGCTTGATGCGCTTATTGATGCTGAAATATGGAAGGCCTCGGGTTTGACAGCCGATTCGAAGTATGAAGATATACTTAATTTTTCGGCAAATCTTCGAATTAGTCCTGCTATTCCTGCCGGGCGCCTTAGAAGAGAATCGGGAAATTATCAAATATTTGCCAGGCTTGTCGGTAACGGAAAAATGAGAAGCCTGTTTGAAAATGATTAAATTTAATGATTACTGTGTTGTTATATTGGAAAAGAGAGTGTGAGTAAACTGAGCAGTATTATAACCGTGCATGCTTCGGCTCCGCTCAGCAGGGGTGTGTAAAAACTCTTTAAATTCCAGTTGCACAACGTTTATTGATCTGAACCGGAATAAGCAGTTCTGTAACATAACTCCCGTTGAGCGGAGCCGAAACGGATGGTCCGGTATATAAAACCGGATTTATAATATAACACTAAAGTTATCTCATACTAAAACCCTCTCCTTGAGGAGAGGAGGGCCAGGGGGAAG
>Ga0116170_10005034_pt1 | contig 11942 bp, 9 predicted proteins | sample AD_JPNHW1_MetaG_FD_89797 | JGI IMG/M metagenome (GOLD analysis project Ga0116170, IMG submission 89797) | Active sludge microbial communities of municipal wastewater-treating anaerobic digesters from Japan - AD_JPNHW1_MetaG | ecosystem: Engineered > Bioreactor > Anaerobic > Digestate | place... | reverse complement strand
TGGGAAACACGTATTTTCATCACATTTATCCTTTTAAAGGAGAAGACCACAACCATCCAACATAACGTTTGGATCATATCTCTTTTTAGGGGGAAAGGCGATACATTTTTAGGGCAAAGGTTTACATTTTTTGTTCACCATTCGCGTCGTCCGCGTCGTCCAAACTCCGTATCGCCAAGCGCGACCTTTTTTGACATGATAACGCGAAACACAACCCAAGGGATTGTGTCAGGGATTCCATTATTCTATTCGGAGGGTTCGGAATGAAGCAGCTTCAGACTTGGACGACGGCGCTGGCCGTCGGTGTGGCGGCGTCCGCCGCGTTCGCGGGACTTTACGGCGATACGCCGGATGCAAAACATGCGTGGGCCGTGCACGACAACAACCGTCCGCGCCCTGCCATCATCACCGCCGACCCCGGCAAGACGCCCTCAGACGCGGTCGTGCTGTTCGATGGTTCGTCGCTGGACGCTTGGCTGGACAAGGACGGCAAGCCCTGCCGCTGGGCGATCATCGACGGCGCGATGCAGGTGGTTCCGGGCACCGGCGAGGTTCAGACCAAGGCGTCGTTCGGCGACTGCCAGCTGCACATCGAGTTCGCCACGCCGACGAAGGTCGAGGGCAGCAGCCAAGGCCGCGGCAACAGCGGCGTCTTCCCAATGGGCATGCACGAGATCCAGGTGCTGGACTGCTTCGACAACGACACTTATCCGGACGGCCAGTGCTCCTCGGTCTACGCCGAGAACCCGCCGCTGGTGAACGCCTGCCGCAAGCCGGGCGAGTGGCAGACCTACGACATCGTGTTCCACCAGCCGATCTGGGACGGCGAGACGCTCAAGCATCCCGGCACCGTGACGGTGATTCACAACGGCGTGCTCACCCAGGACAACTGGGAGTTCGAAGGCCTGAGCACGCACTGCCAGCGCCGGCCGCTGAAGCCCTACGCGACCAAGCTGCCGCTGAAGCTGCAGGACCACAACAATCCCATGCGCTTCCGCAACATCTGGATCCGCGAGATTCCGTCCCGCTACGCGAACACGACGCACGGCGGCCCGGCGGTCAACGAAGCCGACGTGACGGCCCTCCGCGCCAAGACGGCCGCCAAGCTGTTCGAGGCGGCCAACCCGACCGACGCCAACAAGGCCGCCGCGCTGCAGCGCCTGCTGGAGGTGATCTCCTACGACAAAGCGGAGACGTACATGAAGCCGGTCGCGGACATCTCGGACGCGTACCTCAAGGAGCTGGCCGCTCTGGACGCGCAGAAGCTTCAGGACCGCAAGGGCGAGATCATCGGCCTGCGCAACGCCTGCAACGTGCTGACGCGCAACAAAGTCGTTCCCGAGGACTTCAAGCTGAAGGCGGAGCTCCAGCGCATCATCGCCGCCAACAACCTCGAAAAGAAGTAAGCCACTGCTCGGGGTTCACCCCCCCAGATGGCATGACAACGCGAGCGCCGGGGTTCACTCGGCGCTCGCGCCGTTTTCGCGCCGCGTCGCTCGACGCGCGGAGCGTTAGCTCACCCAGACGTGCCGGATGCGGGGCCCATCGAACTCGCACAGGTAGATGCCCTGCCACATGCCGAGCTGGAGGCGGCCACCCATGACGATGACCTGCGCGGAGGAGCCCATCATGGAGGTCTTGATGTGGGCGGCCGAATTGCCCTCGGCGTGGGCGTAGAACGGCTGCTGCCACGGAACCATCGCGTCCAACTGCTGGAGCATGTCGGAAACGACGTCGGGGTCCTCGTTCTCGTTGATTGTCAGACCGCAGGTCGTGTGCGGCGTGAAGATCGTCGCCACGCCGTCGGTGATGCCCAGTTCCCGGACGGTCTGCTGCACCTGATCGGTGAGGTTCACGAACTGGTCGTGCGTGTGCGTTTGTACGTCGAACGATTTCATGTGCGGCCTCCTTTCCGTTGGTGTCCTTGAAGCCCATCTGCCCCTATTTTACGCCCCTCCTCGGCGCGCTGCAACTCCCTTTTGCCTTCGCCGCGCGCGCGGGGCGCCTCAGCGCGCGGTTTGGAGGCGAAAAGGGGTTTCTCGCAGAAAAAACCAACAATTGCCGTTTCCGTCCCCGTCTTTTCTTTTGTAAAATGCCAAACATGCCGCAAAGGTATGCCTATACGGAAGTGGATGTGTGAATAAACTGAGGAGGTGTTCAATGAGGGTTGCCACGCAGGTTAAGACTCGGATTCAAAAGACGTTCGTCGCGTCGCTGATTTTTGCTTCGGCTATCGACGCGTGCGCCGACACGCGCACATGGAGCGGCAACGGGGCAGACGCGAACTGGGGAACGCCGGCGAACTGGGGTGGCTCGGTTCCCGTATCCGGCGACGCACTGGTTTTCAGCGGCGCGCTCAACCTCGTCAACACTAACAACCTCTCCGCCGGGACGGCTTTCTCCGGCGTGAATGAGACGGTGGGCTGGCTGGTGCTGGGCGGTAAACTTCGTCGCGCCGGCACGTATGGCGCCACGGGCAGCGGTGCCGCTGTGATCGACGACGTTCACTTCGCGGGCTCCGGCCTCTTGACGGTTCTGCACGACAAGTCGGGCACGCTGATGAAAATGCGCTAGCGCCGCTCAGAAAAACACGCCGGTTGCGTCCCGGCTCTTTGGCACACCAAGGGCCGGAAAAGACGGAGAACCATCTTACGATTGTAGCGCTTTTATCGATCGGGTAACGTGATGCCATGAGAAAGTCGGCTTGGGTGTTTGCCGCCTGTTTGATGCTCGGGGCCTGTGCGCTGGCGGCCATTTTTTATGTGCGCCAGCAAAGGACCGAGGCCCTGTTGTCGAGCGGTCGCACCGACCCGAATGCGGGCCGGGTCGCCATCGACTTTCCGTTGAACGGCACGGTGTTCCCGAGCGATTTCGCTGCGCCGGCCTTCGCGTGGCACACGTCTCAAAGCGTGGATGCGTGGCTGATTGAGATACGCTTCCTGGCCGATGACTCCCGCCTGCTGTTCCGCTCGCAGAAAACGGAATGGGAGCCGACCTCGGCGCAGTGGGAGAAGATCAGAAAGCGGTGCTCCGGTCAGGCGGCCGTGGTCACCGTCTGCGGCCTCGCCGGACGCGACCCCGCAGTTGTGGGCTCGGCCTCGGTCTCCCTGAGCCTCTCCCGAGATCCGGTGGACGCGCCCATTTTCTACCGCGACGTCAACCTGCCCTTCAACCTCGCCGTCCAGGACCCCACCAAGATCCGCTGGCGGCTGGGCCGCGTCTCGTCCCGCGAGCCGCCGCCCGTGGTGCTCGAGAAACTGCCGGTCTGCGGAAACTGCCACTCGTTTTCCAAGGACGCCAAAGTGGTGGGCATGGACGTGGACTACGCCAACGACAAGGGCTCCTACGTCCTGTCCGAGGTCGCGCCGGACATTCGCCTGACGAAAGAGAAGATCATCACGTGGAGCGATTACAAGCACGAGGACGGCGTGCAGACGTTCGGCCTGCTCTCCCAGGTGTCGCCCGACGGACGCTACGTGGTCAGCACCGTCAAAGACCGGTCGGTGTTTCTGCCCATGCCCGGACTGGAGTTCTCGCAGCTGTTCTTTCCGATTCAGGGCATCCTCGTCGTCTATGACCGGCAGGCGAAAACATTTCAGGCGCTGCCCGGCGCCGACGACCCGGCGTACGTGCAGAGCAACCCCGCGTGGAGCCCGGACGGTCGCTGGATCGTGTTCGCCCGAAGCCCGGCTTACACGCTTCGGAACCTCGGCCGGAAAGACGCCACGCTGCTGACCCGCAGCGAGTGCAGCGAGTTCGTCAAAGAGGGGAAGACCTTCCTGTACGACCTGTACCGGATTCCGTTCAACGGCGGCCAGGGCGGCGCGCCCGAACCCCTCAAAGGCGCGTCGCAGAACGGCAAAAGCAACTATTTTCCCAAGTACTCGCCCGACGGCCGCTGGATCGTCTTCTGCCAGGCGGCCAGCTTCATGCTCCTCCAACCGGACAGCGAGCTGTTCATCGTTCCCGCCGAAGGCGGCGAAGCCCGGCGCCTCGCGTGCAACCTGCCGCGCATGAACTCGTGGCACAGCTGGTCGCCCAACAGCCGCTGGCTGGTTTTCTCTTCCAAGACGGGCTCGCCTTTCACGCGGCTCTTCCTCACGCACATCGATGAGGACGGCGCCAGCACACCCGCCGTTCTGCTGTCCCGCTTCTCGTCGTCCAACCGCGCCGCCAACATTCCCGAGTTCGTCAATCTGGCGCCCGGCGGGCTGACCCGAATCCGCGAGCAATTCATCGACGACGTCTCGCTCATCCGGGCGGGCAACGCCTTCCGCGAAGGCGGCGATTTCGCCAAGGCCGCCGAGCAGTACCGGCAAGCGCTCGCGCGCAGCCCGGACAACGTCCATGCGCTGGAGAACCTCGCGACGGCGCTGTCCGACATGAACCAGCTGCCCGAGGCCATCGAGTGCCTGCAGAAAGCGCTGAAGAAAGACTCCGCCAACGCCGTCGCCTATTACAACCTCGGCACCATCTACGCGAAGCAGGGCCGGTTCGACGAGGCCATCCGCTGCTGCTCCGAGTCGGTGCGGCACGATCCGTCGTCGCCCAGCGCACAGGGCAATCTGGGCGTCTTCCTCTTTCAGCAGGGCCGCTTCGACGAAGCGCTGGCCCACCTGAGCAAGGCCATTCGCTTAGATCCCTCGAAAGACAACGTCGTGTTTACGCGGGGAAGGATCTTTGCGAAGAAGGGGCTGCTGACGGATGCGCTTCGCGACTATTCGGAGGCGGTGAGGCTCTCGCCCGACGAGGGCCAGTATCTCAACGGGCTCGCCTGGCTTTTGGCGACGGCGCCGGACCCCGCCCTGCGGAACGGCAAGCGCGCCGTGGAGCTGGCCGCGAAGCTCTGCGAACAGACCCACGGGGAATCGCCCCGTGCGCTGGATATTCTCGGGGCCGCCTACGCGGAGGCCGGCCAGTTTCCCGAAGCGGTCCGCGCGGCTTCTCAGGCCGTCGCGTGCGCCCAGCGACAAGGGAATCAGAAGCTGGCCAGCGAGATCGGCATGCGCCTGGAACTGTACCGACACAACCAAGCTTTCCACTGAAGCCCATCGGGTTAATCAGGCCATCCCGTCGGAACGGAATCGGCGCTTTGTCCGCCGCGGCGCGCGCTTCGCCGATCCGTACTCGTCGGGCGCTTCCGCGGCGAGGCCGTACAGCGCGTGCTGGTCGGCGAGGTCGTAGTTGGACGGCGTTGCCGAGGGCGCCAGAAACGCGGCGAGTAGGGCGCGCAGGCGCGCGGCGTCGCGGGTTTCGCACTCCCAGACCACCAGCACCTGCCATCCGGCCTGCCACAGGGCGCGCAGGTGCCGCCGGTCGCGGCGCACGTTGGCGGCGAGTTTCTCGCGCCAGACCTGCGCGCGCATCTCGGGAACCGAGCGGCTGAAGCGGCAGCCGTGCGCATGCCAAAAGCAGCCGTGGACGAAGATGACTTTGCGCCGCCGCGCCAGCACGAGGTCCGGCTTGCCCGGCAGCCCTTTTGCGTGCAGGCGGTAGCGGAAGCCCAGGGCATAGACCATCCGGCGCACGGCCCATTCCGGCCCCGTGTCCTTGCTGCGGATGCGCGACATGCAGGCGCTGCGCTGCTCTGGCGTGAGTCGATCCACCGTCTCCAGTGTACGGTCCGACCCCGCTCCAGCACAATCCGATTTTGACACCGCAGGGCCGCACGCGCTAACATAAGGCTAACAGACGGCCGTTATCCTGTCACAGATGGCGATGTCTGAGAGAGAAGAGGTTGTGGCCATGGCGGGCAAAACAGCAAAGAAGGCGCGCGCGGGAAATGGTCCTGTGGGCGTGGTGGACATCGGCTCGACCTTCATCCGCATGACGATCGCGGAGGGCCGGGGCACCGGCGCGTTCTCCGTTCTGGAGCGCGTTGTGCAGTCCGTGGCGATCGGACGCGAAGTGGTCGCCTCCCGCCGCATCAGCAACGCCACGATCGAAAAGTGTGTGTCCATTTTGCGCAGCTATCAGAAGCTGCTCGCCGAATACGCCATTCCGCAAGAGACCGTACGGGTGACGGCCACGGCCGCCGTGCGCGAAGCCGAGAACTGCGACGCCTTCATCGACCGGCTGGCCGTGGCGACCGGCATGCGCGTGAACGTCCTGGACGTCAGCGAGGTCGGCTACTACCACCATTTGGCGCTGCAGCCGATCTTCGCCAGAGACAAGAAGGCCGACACCACGGCGTACTGCGTGATGGAGATCGGTGGGCTCACCACCGAAGTGCTCTACGTCGACCGCCGGGAGATCCGTTTCGCGCAGACGTACAACAACGGCTCGCTGCGCATTCGCCACCAGCTCCAGGAGTCCGGCCTGCCCGACCGCCGCATGACGGAGATGGCCGAAGGACGCGCGAAGGAGATGGAGCTGCACCTGTCGCAGAACATCCGCAACTTGGAGTCGCTGAAGCTCGTTCTTCTGGGCCGCGAGATGCGCTTTGCGGCGTCGCGCATTCTTGAGGGCTGGAAGGGCGAGGGCCTCGCGAAAGTTCCCGTGGCCGCGTTCGCCAAGCTGGTGCGCGAAGTGGTCGCCCAGCCGGTCGACGAGCTGGCGCGGAACTACCAGCTCGCCTATCCGGACGCCGAGACGCTGGCGCCGGCGCTGATGATCGCGCTGCGCATCGCCAAGGCGCTGGGGCTCAAGACGGTCTATATCGGCGGCCTGTCCTTCTGCGACGGCCTCGTGATCGAGGCGCTCGAGGGGCTGCTCTGGGACAAGAGCATGAGCCACCACATCCTGCGGATGGCCCAGGAGACCGGGCTGAAGTACCGACACGACGCGCGCCACGCGCGCTACGTTGCGCGGACGGCCACCCAGCTCTTCGACCTGCTGCAGAGCGAACACCGCGGCACGCCGCTGCACCGCCTCATCCTCGAAGTCGCCGCCTGGCTGCACGACATCGGCGTCTTCATCAACACGCGCGGCCACCACAAGCACTCGATGTACCTCATCCAGCACACGGAATTTCTGGGGCTCAACGCCCACCTGATCAAGCTCATCTCTCTGGTCGCGCGCTACCACCGCAAGACGGTGCCGCTGGCCGCCCACGGCGACTACATGGCGCTGACCCACGAGGACCGCCTCGTGGTGTGCAAGCTCGCCGCCCTGCTGCGCGTGGCGGACGCGCTCGACCGGGTGCACGACCAGAGCCTCGGCGACATCCGCTTCGATCTTCAAGACGAGGCCCTGACCTGCATCCCGGCGCAGCCCGTCGACATCAGCGCAGAACAGCTCGCCATGACGGAGAAAGGCGATCTGTTCGAGCAGATCTACGGGCGGCGCTGCCTCGTCCGGAACCCTTAAACAATCCCGAACAATCGACCCCTTTGAGCGTGTGACATGAAACTCCCCATCGATCGCTACTTCAACCGCGAACTGAGTTGGCTCGCCTTTAACCAGCGCGTGCTGGACGAGGGACTCTGCGAGGACAACCCGCTGCTGGAGCGGCTCCAATTTCTCGCCATCACGGCCTCCAATCTCGACGAGTTCTACATGGTGCGCGTGGGCGGGCTCAAGCTGCTGATGGAGGAGGGGCACCCGACCCGCGACATCGCGGGCATGACGCCGCGCCAGCAGTACCAAGCGGTCGCTCGGCGCATCCGCAAGATGGTGGTCGACCAGTCTTCGCTGTACAAGAAGCTCAAGGCCGCTCTGTCGGAGCGGGCGTTCCGAATACTGCCCCTTTCGGCTCTGAACGAAACGCAGCGCAACGTGCTGCTGCGGACCTTCGAGGACGAGGTCTTGTCGATTCTGACCCCGGTCTCGCTGGTCGAGGGGCGCCCCTATCGCCCGGCCAACCTGCTGCTGCACATGGCCGTGCGGCTGGCGCCCGCGTCCGGGGCGGAAAAGGAGCGCTACGCCCTGCTGCCGGTGGGCCCCAATGTGAGTCGCTTCATTCGCCTGCCCTCGCCCGAAGGCTCCGCGTTTGTGCTGATCGAGGACGCGATCGCCGAGTGGATCGGCCGCTGGTTCGACGGGTGCGAGGTGCGCGAATGCGTTCCGTTCCGGGTCACGCGCAACGCCGACATCGAGCTGCGCGAAGACTTGGCGCCGGACCTGATGGTCGGCATGCAGGAGCTGCTCGACGAGCGGCGCGAGACGGCCTGCATTCGCATGGAGATCGGTCGGCACGCCTCGCCCTCGCTCACCGCGTTTCTGATGCGCCTTTTTGCGCTGAGCCGCTCCGACGTCTACCCGATTGACGGGCCGCTCGAGCTGCGCGCGTTTTCGCGGTTGACCGCCGGCGAGGGCCTCGACGCCCTCAAGAATCCGCCGCAGCTGCCGCAGCCGTCTCCGGCGGTCGACCTGCAGCAAAGCCTTTTCCCACAGCTGGCCGCGCGGGACGTCCTGCTGCAGTTGCCGTACGAAAGCTTTGACCCCGTGGTCAAGTTTGTGGAAGACGCCGCAAGCGATCCGGACGTTCTGGCGATCAAACAGGTGCTGTACCGGACCGCCCGCGACAGCGCCATCGTGGAGGCGCTGATCCGCGCGGCCCAGTCCGGAAAGCACGTCACCGTGCTGATCGAGCTCAAGGCGCGCTTCGATGAGGCGCGCAACATCACGCAGGCGCGCCGGCTGGAGCAGGCGGGCGTGGAGGTCATCTACGGCGTGCGCAACCTGAAGACCCACGCCAAGGTGTGCCTGGTCGTGCGGCGCGAGCCGCAGGGCATCGTGCGCTACGTGCACTTCGGGACCGGCAACTACAACGAGGCCACGGCCAAGCTCTACAGCGACATCGGCTACTTCACCTGCAACGCGGAGCTGGGGCGCGACGCCGCCGCCTTTTTCAACGCCGTGTCCGGCTACTCGCAGCCTCAGGAGCTGCAGCAGCTGCGCATGTCGCCCTTCAATCTCCGCAGCGGCCTGCTGGAGCTGATCGACGTCGAGACGGCCCGCGCGAAGACGGGCGAGAAAGCCGTCGTCACGATCAAAGTGAACACCCTCACGGACGCGGAGATGATCGACCACCTTTACCGCGCCTCGCAGGCCGGCGTCAAAGTGCAGCTCAACGTGCGCGGCATCTGCTGTCTGCGCCCCGGCGTGCCCGGCCTGAGCGAGAACATCACGGTAACGAGCATCATCGACCGCTACCTCGAGCATGCCCGCATCTGTGCGTTTCACAACGGCGGCAGCGAGAAGGTCTTCATCGCCAGTGCGGACTGGATGCCGCGGAACCTCGACCGCCGCGTGGAGCTCATGGTGCCGATCGCGGACAAAGAGTCGCGCAAAAAGCTTCTCAAAATCCTGAAGTGTTACTTCAAAGACAACCGGAAGGCGAGCCGACTGCTTCCCGACGGCGCCTATGAGCGCGTCGAGGCCGGCAAAGCGCCGTTCCGCAGCCAGGAGGAGCTGTACCTCCAGGCCTGCGAAGCCGCCCGCCAAAAAGAGCAGACCAAGCCGACGGTGCTGGAGCCTTACCGCGCCAAGCGATAGGCGTCGTTTGAACGGGAGGGACCCACACTCTGGACTGTTCTTCAGTCGCCTTTCGTGCAATACTAATCTCCAAACTAATCCTTTACAAAGGAGTTTGCGATGAAGCACAGGACCATCGGGTTGATATCGGGGGCGATGTTGTCGGCGGTGTTGATCGCCGGGTGTGAGTCTGCGAATGGACACGAGGGCGCGGTCATCGGCGGCGCGGCCGGCGCGGCCGGCGGCGCGCTGATTGGCTCGGCGGCGGCCGGACACGGCAACCGCGGCACGGGCGCGCTGATCGGCGGCGTGGTCGGCGGCGCGGCGGGCGCGGTGGCGGGCGACCAGCTCCACGACAAGAACAAGAATCAACCGCAGCAATAGGTTCCCGGATATGGGCTTGGCCGAGCCTCTTCATGTCCGGGAGGAAACGTTCTGCGTGCGGGCATACGAATCGGGCGAGGACAACTGCGTCACCTTGCCCGCCTACTGCAACTATTTGCAAGAAATCGCCGGCAACCACGCGCGCGAGATGGGGCTCGGCATCCATGAGCTGCAGAGCGCCGGGTTCACCTGGATGCTGTCGAGGCTGCACTTGGTCATCGCGGCGTATGCCGCGTGGCGCGAGACCGTGTGCGTGCGCACCTGGCCCGCGGGCATCCGCGGACGGCTGGCGGCGCGGCGCGATTTCCGCGTTCGCAACGGGGCGGGGCAGCCGCTTTTGCTGGGCGTCAGCGAGTGGCTTTACGTCGATGTCGCCTCGCGGCGCATCGAGCGGCTGCCGCCGGCGTTCGCGGCGCTGGCGCCGGAGGGCACGCCGCACGTCGAGGTGCCCGAAACCTCGCCCAAGGTCCCCGAATTCGGCGACGCCGAATGGTCCTGCGCGCTGACCGTGCGTCACAGCGACCACGATTTCAACAACCACGTGAACAACGCCCACTACGTGGAGTGGGCTCTGGAGTGCCTGCCCGAGGCGTGGCGCGCGGGACGGCGCATCGTCGAGATCGACGTGTCGTTCCGCGCCGCCGCCCACTGGGGCGACACCGTTCTTTCCGAAGCCGTCCGCCAGGACGAGGCGGGCCTGCTGCACCGCATCCGTCGGGCCTCCGACGGCCTGCTGCTCGCAACGGCCCGCACGGCGTGGCGGTGATTTGTAGTGGGGCACGGCACGCCGCGCCCGTTTAATAAAGGAGAAGTTCAGTGAAACAAGCGATGAGGTTATTCGTGTTGGCGGCCGCTCTGGCCGGATCGGTCTACGCACAGCAGCTCTCAACCACGCCGGCGCTGCGCGACGAGGGGTGGCAGAACCGCGTGGCGAGCGACATTGCGAAGGCGAAGCAGGGCGGTTGGGAGCTCGTGTTTATCGGCGACTCTATCACCGACTTCTGGCAGGGCAACGGCAAGGCGACCTGGGACAAGTATTTCGCGCCGTACAAGGCGCTCAACTTGGGCATCAGCGCCGACCGCACCGAGCACGTACTGTGGCGCTTGGACAAGGGCGAGATGGACGGCGTCAACCCGAAGCTGATCGTCCTGATGATCGGCACCAACAACAACGGTCACCGTCCCGCCAGCCAGGAAAGCACCGCCGACACCGTCGCGGGCATCAAGGCGATTCTCGACAAGCTCGGCCAGAAGGCCCCGGAGTCGAAAGTGCTGCTGCTCGCGATCTTCCCGCGCGGCGAAAACGCACAGGACGCCTGCCGCGTGCGCAACGAGGCGGTCAACGCCGAGATCCAGAAGTTCGCGGACAACAAGCGCGTCTTCTGGATGAACATCAACGACAAATTGCTGCAGCCGGACGGCACGCTCTCCAAGGAGATCATGCCCGACCTGCTGCACCCGAACGCCAAAGGCTACGAGATCTGGGCCGAGGCGATCAACCCCTTCGTGACGCAGACGCTCCGGGCTTCGGTCACTCCCGACAACCGGTTGGGCGAGGGGTGGTGGAAAGACCGCTTTGCGCAGAAGTTGGCGCAGAGCAAACAGCAGGGCGGCGCGGATCTCGTCTTTATGGGCGACTCCATCACCCACGGCTGGGAAGGCTCGGGCAAAGACGTGTGGGCGCAGAACTTCGGCGCGTACAAGACGCTGAACGTGGGCTACGGCGGCGACCGCACCGAGCACGTGCTGTGGCTTCTCGACAACGGCGAGCTGGACGGCGTCAACCCGAAGCTGATCGTTCTCATGATCGGCACGAACAACACCGGTCACCGGCCTTTGACGCAGGAGAAGCCCGAAGACACGGCGGCGGGCATCAAGGCGATCCTCGAGAAGATCGGCCAGAAGGCGCCGGAAGCCAAGGTGCTGCTGCTGCCGATCTTCCCCCGCGGCGCCACGCCGCAGGACGGGCTGCGCGTGCGCAACGAGAAGGTCAACGAGCTGATCAAGGGCTACGCCGACGGCAAGCGCGTGGTGTTCCTCGACTTCAACAAGGACTTCCTGCAGCCGGACGGCACGCTCTCCAAGGAGATCATGCCCGACCTGCTGCACCCGAACGCCAAAGGCTACGAGATCTGGGCCGA
>Ga0116170_10005033_pt1 | contig 11945 bp, 11 predicted proteins | sample AD_JPNHW1_MetaG_FD_89797 | JGI IMG/M metagenome (GOLD analysis project Ga0116170, IMG submission 89797) | Active sludge microbial communities of municipal wastewater-treating anaerobic digesters from Japan - AD_JPNHW1_MetaG | ecosystem: Engineered > Bioreactor > Anaerobic > Digestate | place... | reverse complement strand
TGGATTGGTATGAATGTTTGTAAAAACTACTTCTTATCGCACGACAAAGCTATTAAAATACTTATCTTTTTCAATATTATTAACTTGTGTAAGTTGCCGTGAAGCTAATTCAGGATAGTACGTTAAATCCTTAAACTTTTGGTTAATCATAAACAAAAGTGAATAATTCATCGAAACAGGGCTATTTTTGCAGAATCATAATAATAAACGGCATCCTGATAACTGTTATATACTTTGTTTGTTTAAATATAAAAGCCTAATTAATTTTTGAAACTTAATCTTAGCGGAACTTTAAAATGAAATACATCATTATCACCGGGACATCGAGGGGCATAGGAGAAGCCATCGCCAGGGAATTTCTTGTACAGGGAAACACACTGATATGTGCATCGCGTACCATGAATGAGGATCTGGTGGAAACGGCTTCGGGGCTTGGCATTCCGATGTATTACCATGAGTGCGATCTCAGCAAACCCAAATCTGCCATAGCATTCATAAAAGATGCTATCAGCATAATAAGCACTGAATCTGCCGAAAGTATAGGGCTTGTAAATAATGCCGGCATCATCGATCCCATCGGACCATCGGGTACACTGCGTCCAAAACTCATGGAGCAACACCTCCGCACAAACCTGCTTGGCCCCGCCGTTCTCATTAACTCGTTTATCAGGCTTACGGCTAAAATGGCCATTCAAAAAGTGATTCTGAGTATTTCATCCGGTGCATCGGAGTATCCTTATCATGGCTGGTCAATGTATTGTTCGGCCAAAGCCGGTATCGACATGCTTACCCGCACAGTGGCACTGGAGCAGGAAACAGCCGGAAACCCGGTCAAATTATTTGCCCTGAAGCCGGGTATTGTTGAATCCGCCATGCAGGAACGAATCAGGAGTACCAAAACCCTGCAGTTTCACGAAAAGGAGAAATTCGTAAAATTGCATACCGACGGCATGTTGTCGACACCTGAATCAGTTGCTGAAATAATTGCCTCAGCACTGTTTTTGCCAGGTATTCCCCAGGGCGGGATTCTCACCATCAACCACCTGAAAGATATCCTTAATAAATCTATGGTTTAGAAAAGTTAGCTCATGCTGCAGGCCATCAAACAACTCGATATTTCGCTGTTTCTTTACCTGAACGGATTACATGCGCCATTTTTCGATCATGTGATGTGGCTGGCAAGCGACAGGTTTTTTTGGATTCCTTTATATTTATGGTTTCTATGGCTGCTATACCGGAAATACCCCAAACACTTCTGGCTGGTAATCATTACAATTGTATTGATGATACTTGCCGGGGACCAGTTATCGAGATCGTTTAAGGACTTATTCGGCAGGTACCGTCCAACCCATGAGCCTGCTATCCAGCACCTTGTTCATACGGTGAACGGTTATATGGGTGGCTCCTACAGCTTTTTTTCAGGTCATGCCACCAACTCGTTTGCCGTTGCACTTTTTATTATCATCATGCTTCCGGGTTCCCGAAAATTCATTGTTCCGGTAGCGCTGACATACGCTGTTGTGGTTTCGTACAGCCGAATCTACCTTGGGGTGCATTACCCGATTGATGTAATCACCGGGGCGATCATCGGTTCGCTCACAGGCTGGGGTGCTTCCCGGTTATTCCACCTGGCTGAAAGGAAGTGGCTTCAGAAAGGCTGAGACACACATTCTATTTGTCCCTGTAGCCGAAAATTTTCCCTGAGAACCGTGACACCTTAACTTTATATGTGCAAACTTCGCGTAAAGCCGGCAGGTTGTATGTGAACTGCCGGTTAGCGTAATTCGACATGATAATGTTTAAAATCTCTGTTTTCTCCTCTAGGTCATCGACAAACTCCACCTTTCCAAAAGCCTGTACACTGCGGTAATGCATACTGTAACTGCATGCCACCTCCTCGCTCTGGTGGTGCAGCATATGATCGGTGCTAAAGACGATGCATACGTTCGGATTCTCTTTCAGTATATCAATCTTCATCCCCTTACCGGATGAATGGAGATAAATAACACCGTCCCTGTAACCAAAATTGAAAGGAACCACATAAGGCATTCCTCCTTTATCGGCCATACCAACATAACAAACCTGGCATTTGGAGATTATGGCATCAATTTCAGACTGGCTGGTCAATAACCTGGCGCGCATATATTTATCAGTTTTTTTTGTTTTACTCTTATCTATCACTCTTTTGTTTCCCGGCTATTGCCTCGAGCAGCCAGGTGGCCAGTGTGACTATAATGCTGAAAAGCAGGGCTGTAAAGAAACCATCAACAGCAAAGCCGGGCATCAGCCTGTCGGCAATTAGTATTATCAATGCATTGATTACCAGCAGGAAAAGCCCGAAAGTAAGTATGGTAAACGGAATGGTAAGCACAATTAATATTGGCCGAAGAAATGCATTGAGTAAACCAAGCACAACAGCCAGTATTACCGCCGACGGAAATCCATTCAGGTGAACGCCATCAAGCACGTATGCCGCAAAAAACACAGCCAGCGACGATACCAGGAGTTTCAGAATCAGTTTCATAACGGGGGATTAGAAGGCAAAATTAACCGAAAACAGGAAATCAACAAAAAAGCTATCATTCTGAGGCATGTAGCCAATCCGTATGCCTGTATCAAACGGGAAAATAAAACGAAGCAGGTGCATATCCGTTGTCAGTTCGGCACCATAGGATTCAAACCTGTCATACACCCCGGCATCGCCTGCAAAAGTGAGATCATAAAACAGTGCCGCCTTGACCCGTTGAAAGTATGCAAACCGGCCTGCCGGATAGTCAGGGTAAAGGAAAGGGAATTTATAGGTTAAACCTGCACTGTACATCCGGTTATAAATCATTGCACTATACCCTCTGGGCAAATTAACAATGTTAGAATAAGTATAATCACCTTTTATCCTGCGCTGTAGTCCTGCATACAACCTTAACCCGTGATGCTGCATAATACCCGGGAAGAAAAGATTTGTTTCGGCGGACTGAATATTGCCCAGACGGTTGCTGCCGAAAGGTGAATGGCGAAGGTTAAGGTCCAGTGTCTGACCCCAGCGGGGATAGATATCCTTCGATGATTGTTTCATCAGGTTATAGGCATACAGCCTGTAATCCAGTGTATTGACCGTCCCGGTCAATTTGCTGGTATCGGAGGAAGTATTGTCCGAAATGTTGCTCCAGGTTGTATTGATTGATGGTTGTAAGCCACAATAATAAGTCCCGTGGAGGAAATGGAGCGGAACTTTTATACCGCCGGTCAGGGTTGTTTCACGCCATGTATATTTTACCGTCTTGCCTTCGGTGTTGGTCTCAGTTGACGATCGTTTTCCGCTGGTCACTCCGGCATTTAAAACAGGGTACCACCCGGCATATTCAAAATTCAGTTTAAACCGGCCTGTCTTCTCGAAGGCATCCCAGTCATATCCGGCCAGTGTGGTTGCTGTACTCAGCTCATTTTGCGATACAATGGAAATACCCGGCTTAATATATGAAGAATTAAAATCGAAGAATGCCGGCGCCCAGCTATGGAACCTGAAAAGATGAGCTGCCTTGCTGTATGGCTGAGAATTGTAGTTGGTATTTCCATATGCAATGGAATCAACAATGCCGGTTTCCTGCGGTAGCAGCCATTTAAAAAGTGAAGATGAGTTATCCACTAAACTGTCGGCCGGAATCCAGGTGGCAGCATCAAAAACCGCCTCAACAGGCCTGTATCCTTGAGAGGTGTAATCAGAGTATACAATTTTGCCCAGCCCGGCATTATACGACGGATTGCATGCCCCGAATGCCGATGAGGTCACCATGTATAGATTCCTTGTAGAGGTATCGGCTGCGTAAATATTCTCAATTCCAGAAAAAGAGCCGGTAAATAACACATAATGACCGGCGAATACCGGGTTAGAGATTTCGGTAAATGTCGGGCCGGCAATAGTTATCGCATTGGTATTTGCCACATTGAGCAATCGCAGGCTTTTCCCCCTGTTATTCAATACTGTAACGACCAGTTGTTTGCCGTCGGGCGACCAGGTAGGAGTCATATACAGTTCATCAGGCGATGAACACAACACTTTCATTATATCTCCTGTCGCTCTGTCGAGAAGCACCACCGAACTGGTATTGATCCTTGTTATTCTCACCGCAGCAATCACAGAGGCATCGGGAGAAATGGCGGGAGCAAACAACCTTGATCTGCTTGTGATCCGGCTCGTTTTCGCGCTGTTAAAATCATACAGTTTGATAACCGAATAGCTTCGTTGCTCCCACCTGGGATCAATCTCCCTTTCTGACCAGGCCATTAATCCTTCCGACACTGAAATATTATCGGCTGTAAACGATCCGGGTTTATTTAGACTGTTGCCTGTACTGCCTGAACTAAACGAAAAAACATCAGCAGAAAAGAAGCCTGGCGTTACCAGTATTTTTTCATTCCCTTTCCTGTCGAACAGCACAAATCTGCTAATATCGTCGAGTGATGTTTTCTCGGCAACAAACAGACTGTCAGACACATACTGAGGGTATTTAAACTGTGCAAATGATTTAACCGCTTTAACCGGTACCGGGGCCTTTGGGGATAACTTCAACTTTGACTGCTGAACTTTCCAGATACTGTCGAGATCGGTGATTGTTCTTTCATATATTCCAACCTTGTCTAGACCGGTCAGCGACTGTAATGCCCTGTCAAAAGGCCTGAGTGTGTATGGTTTGCATGCAACATTTGACATTACCATTTCCCAGGCATGGGCTCCGTATAATCGACGCGTATTGGCCACTATCTGGTAACCGATTTCATATTCATTGGGTACATAATCCTTGTATGATCCGAAAACAGCTTTGTCGTATGAATAGCTTCCCCTGCTGAGTATCTGGGTACGCAGGCCCTGTTCAAATGAGGGTACTCTTCCCCTGCCTGAATTGCTAAGCAAGGTTTCGGTACAAACTGCATCACCTTCAAGAAACCAGTCAGGTACGAAAAGGCCAAACGATATTGCGTGCGCCTGCTCCCCCAAAATATATGACAACCCTTTGGTGAAGCCCTGGTTCATCATGCCAATTTGTATTGCATGGCGGTATTCATGAACAGCCAGTTGCTGCAACCAATCCTGGGCATAACTGTTTTGCGGAGGGCAGGTAAACATTTCAATTCGCCGGGGAGCCCATGCCGTGAGTGCATTGGGATCAACATTGGATGTATGCAGAAGGATCGGCATCATTTTGGGCGGCTTGCCCATTGTATGTTTCTCCAGCGGATAGGTGAATTCGAGTACATTAGCCAGTTGCTGAGCCTTCCTCTCAAATTCACCGGGATATATCAGTTTGAAATGCTCAGTGTTGATTTGTCTCCATGAAACCGAAGCCGGGTCCTGGCCCAGGTTGTAATACTGTGCCTGCATTTTTACCGGCAAAAACATCAATGGCAGTAGCAGCCATTGAAGATATACATCGAATTTAAAAAGACAATTTAGCATAGCTGATTATCTATCTGACAAAAATAACCAAAATCAGTCGGGTATAAAACATAAAAACCCCATCTGGACGATGGGGTTAACCTGCAATGAAAAAAATCGAATATAAAAAATGCTTACCTTAAACCAGATTGTGCTGGTAAAACAATGTATTAAACTCTTCGAGACTGAAGGGCTTTCTGGCGTATCCATCAACACCTGCTTCGATGCATTCTGCCTTGTTGGCATTTGTGGTTATGGCGATGATGGTAGTATGTTCCTGATAATCTTTTTCTTTTTCGAGTCGGCGTATTTCCTTAACTGCTTGCAAGCCATCCATTTCCGGCATCTGGACGTCCATAAGTATCAGGTCATACTGCTTATTGTTGAATTTCTGAAGAGCCTCATTACCATTTCGGGCAATATCAACCTCATGCCCATTACGCTGCAGATAGTATGAAGTGATTTTCTCAATCATCTCATCATCCTCGGCTAACAAAATTTTTAATCTCTTCATAATCTCTAGAATTGCCGGTTCTGTTAGTTTCATAATCTTGTTATTCTATCTGCAGAAAAGTTTAGTGGTTTCTACCTTCCCATCAGTGGTTATTCGAACGATATAAACCGTACCGGAAGAAACCTGGAACCTGAGTGTCTGTAATGAAACACCTTCTAATGAGCAGACACGTTTCCCGTCAATCGAAAACACATCTACATTTCCTGAGCGGTTTTCGGAATCCATTATTATAATTGACGATTCACCAGATAATACCCTGATTGTGTTTATTTCAGAATCGGGAATACCGCCGGGTGAGCTAAAATGCAACCTGAAGAAATGAGTGGTGTTATCAGATTCTGATTCAAAAGAATACACCGAATCCGAACGGAGATCAATAAAAACTCCGGTATTCATATCCTCAAGATACACCGGATACCTGTATTGGAATTCAGGCGCTCCTTTTACCCGCAGTACTGTTGTGCCGGCGTAAGGTGTTGTCACCTGCAATGGAACTACAAGGCCTGATGAAATATCACTGAGGGTATTAAGGGCAAGTTTACTGCCATCTTCTATCGGGAAGAATATTTCAGGAGCAGTTTCAGTTCCCTCAATTTTGTAAGCATCATAAGCTATATCAAAATTATTGGAGGCGTCAGGGTTAAACCGGATTACTGCTTCATCTGAATAATTATTACCTTCAACCCTGAAACCAATGGCAGAAGTGGGAAGTTGTGCAACCAGCTCATTCCCGGTTGAATGCGTACGCATCTGGTTTGTTACACTGATATTTGAAGACCGGTCTGCTTTAATAAAGAAGCCCTGCATAGGTTTGATTACCGGGCTGCCCGAATTAATACTGATAGGCTCATCACTGGGGCAGAAGATGGAATAATTCCCCGATTCGGATTCTTTATAATAAATGGTATTAACTCCCCGGGGATATTGGCCGGCATCATTTCCGCTTCCCAGCATATTCCAGTTTAAAGAGCTGGGATAAGGATTACCAAGAAGGTTCCAGCCGTTACCGGTTGCTGTAATGTCTATCCGTTGCTCTCCTGATGTGGGAGTACCTGAAAACACCCTGATGTCGTCATACAGAGAAAGTACTTCGTAACCTTTCATCGGGTTCATCGGTACTGTTGTTGGTACAATATATTCACCCCAGCCTGAGTTTTGTTCATTATAATTACGGAGATACATATTCAGAAAAACTCCTGACTCAGCTCCATTTACGGGGGAAGCGACTAGCATGTTGACATTGGCCTGCAAGGATACCTCTTCTGAAATCTCTCCCATGATGGGGCCATTGGTAATGAGTGATCCGCAAACTCCTTGCTGATTGCGGGCAACGAAATTACCCTCTTCGTCCACCTGGAATGAACCATTGACAGTAACTTTACCGGTTGACGCCAGTATAAAAGAACTATGGCTGAGCAGGCTGAAATTCAAAACAGCGAGGCTGCCCAAACATTGGGCTTCAGCATTGTTACTTAATATCAATGATGAAGAGGCTGATTCGAGTGAGCCGCTTGTTTCAATAACCAACCGGCCGGACGAAAGCTCGAAATCATGGGTTAATAAAATCTGGTGAGCAATGAGAATTGTATCGTCGGCCTGCGGAGTAACCCGATTCGTTTCGCCCGTTTGCAGAATGATCCAGGATGAAACATTGTCCCAGTTAAGATTATTGCCCGCTGACCGGATTGCCATGCCGTTTCTGCTGTAGCCTGAAATTCCGGAAAATACCAGGGCAACAATTATTAACGACACAACAAACCTGTTATTCATTTTATTTTCAATTATTTTTTTTCAAATTAGAAACAGTGTGTTCAGATAATTTGAGAGGATATTTGGGCACTTAATCATAGCGGGTTGAAATACAAGCACTTAATAAGACTGCAGGGATTTTTTACGCTTCTTCAACTATTTATCTGAATGTTAATGCAGTTTTAACAAAAGATATGCCCAAATTTATACGCGCTTATATTTCAAATAATTATACAGCCAATTTTGAAAGCCTGACAATCGGGATGTCCTAATTTGGTATTACATAAGCCATTTTCGTCAAATTATTTTCAAGCAAAAAAATTGGAAGTAACTGACAATTGAGATTTATATAAAAAACAGGGCTGTTTCTCCCTGGAATTTAATTTCCTGATGCCTTCGCTACAGCATCCCAAACAGGGTCGGGCGGAGGTGGGGCAATGACACTGATCGGGTTCTTTGAAACCGGGTGAATAAATTCAATCTTACGGGCATGCAGGTGAATTGAACCATTGATATTCGACCTGGGCGCACCATATTTCAGGTCGCCTTTAATAGGACAGTTTATTGCAGCAAGCTGGGCTCGTATCTGGTGATGCCTGCCGGTTTTGAGGTTTATTTCAAGAAGGTAATAACGCTCACTTCGGGCTATCAGTTTGTAGTGGAGTTCGGCCAACTGGGAGTTATGGGTGTTTTCACGAACCACGTATGACTTATTTTGCCCTTCGTTTCTAACCAGGTAGTTTATCAGGGTCTGTTCCTGCGCAGGTGGCTCATTCCCTGTTACAGCCCAATAAGTTTTTTGGATTTCATGGTTTTTGAGCATAAGATTTAAGCGGCTTAGGGCTTTGCTTGTACGCGCAAAAATTACAGCGCCGCTCACTGGCCGGTCAAGGCGGTGAACCACTCCGAGGAATACATCTCCGGGCTTGTTGAATTTCTTTTTGATATATAACTTTATCAGATCGGCGAGGGTAATATCGCCGGTTTTGTCGCCCTGCACTATTTGCGAAGGCAATTTATTAATGATAATCAGGTGGTTATCCTCGTATAGTACTGATTGGCTGATACTATCAGGCGAAGTGCCGGATTCAGTATTGTTCACGTTCATTTGGGAAGTCAAGTGATTTCACGTCAGTGATGTAAGTTTTCACCGAATTGATGATCTCTTCGCTAAGGTTGTTATAGCGCCTCAGGAAACGCGGTGAAAATTCAGTTGTAATCCCCAGCATGTCATGCAGCACCAGCACCTGCCCGTCGACACCGGGGCCGGCGCCGATTCCAATTATTGGAATACGTGCATTGGCAGCCACCTCGGCGCCAAGTTTTGCAGGAATCTTTTCAAGCACAATGGCGAAACAGCCGGCTTCCTCAAGTTTCCTGGCATCAGAAACCAATTTACGGGCTTCTGCTTCCTCAGTTGCTCTCACCACGTATGTCCCGAACTTATGAATCGACTGGGGCGTGAGTCCCAGGTGGCCCATCACGGGAATGCCGGCTGAAAGTATTCTTTCAACCGATTCAATAATTTCCACGCCTCCTTCCATTTTCACTGCATCAGCCCCGGCTTCTTTCATAATACGGATTGCCGATTGAAGCGCCTCGCGCGAATCGCCCTGGTAAGTACCGAAAGGCAGATCGACCACCACAAGAGCCCGCTGAACTCCTCTTAACACCGAACTTGCATGATAGATCATGTGATCAAGCGTTATCGGAAGCGTGCTGGTATGGCCTGCCATTACATTGGATGCCGAATCACCGACAAGTATTACATCAATACCGGCCCTGTCGAGCAACCTGCCCATCGAAAAATCATAGGCCGTTAGCATGGCTATTTTTTCACCATTCAGCTTCATTTCCTGAAGCACGTGGGTTGTAACTTTTGAAACCTTGCTGAAGTTTATCATGATCCTGTCATTTTGAAAGAACTGATGAGATACAAGGCATTGTATTTGTGTCAGTTATCATTTAACCTTACCGTTTTGACGTTACAAAGCTACAAAGAAAAACACCCTGAAAGGCTAAAGATAATTCCGTCGTATAAAAGGCATTCCCAAAATATATATACTTTTGCCATGCTTAAATTCTTTATGATGCCTCGCATGCTTCCAGGGAAAAAAATTTTGTTTCAGTTAATGGTGCTCCCGTTAATACTTGCTTTTAACTCATGTACTACTGACTTTGATGTCACAGCCGAATATAAGGATATAACCATAGTGTATGGCATTCTCAGTCAGAATGACTCAGTGCATTATATCAGGATCAATAAGGCTTTCCTGGGAGAAGGCAATGCCCTGGAATACGCTCAGAACCCTGATTCAGCAAGCTATGGAGCCAATATTGATGTTACCCTGGAGGAAGTGGCCGAAAACGGTACCAGTAAATTAATGACGCTCGATACGATTACCCTCAGCAACAAGGACTCCGGAACTTTCTCTTATCCCGGACACCTGGTTTATACGCTAAAAGAAAGTTTAAACCCGAAGTCAGCGTACAACCTGAAAATCAGGAACAGGAAGAACGGTAATGAAGTGACTTCCTCCACCAAACTGGTGCAGAACTTTTCCGTGACAAAGCCAACTTCAGGTACAAAATCGCTGAATTTTAAAAAGGCAACAACCACCTCACAAAAGTTTGAATGGATATCGGCTGTAAACGGTCGCCTTTACCAGCCGGTAATTGTTTTCCATTTTAAAGAAACCTCGGCGCCGGGTGATACAATTATCCGTTCGGTTGAATGGCCTCTTTCAGGCAGAAGGTCAACTTCGCTGGATGGCGGAGACAATATGCAGGTTGATTACCTGAATGCAGATTTTTATAAAATCTGCAATTCGAAAATTCCATATTCTGATGTATCGAAAGAAGGAGCTGTGCTCGGGCGCAAAGCCGATCATCTCGAACTTATTTTTACCGTGGCAGGCGACGACCTCAGCACTTACCTTGATGTGAGTGAACCTTCGACCGGTGTGCTGATGGAGAAACCTGAGTATTCGAATATCACAAACGGACTGGGCGTTTTTTCGGCACGCTACCGGAAAACACTGTTGTACCAGCTCAGCACCGACACCCAATTGGATCTCTGGAACTCAACAGAGCTCAAATTTGTGAAACCGCTGGGTTAATCACCTGCCTTTCTGCGATTTATCTGTTTGCCCTGACATCTGCACTGGGTAAATATTACCTGTGTGTTTGATCAGGCTGTTATTACTTCCTCTTGATGAACGCCATTTTAAGCGGCAACGGCCCACTCCCATCATTTGGCTGAATATATATGGCAAGGCTCTCTGTCATTCTGCCTTTTTGTCACCAGAAATATGACATTTCTAAAATCGTGAAAGTCTGACAACAAGAAACCAAATCTCGATGATTTGAATCTAAGAAACTGATTTATAAATATTTAAACAGCTATTTTCAGTGACGCTGATTCGGAGCCCTTTACAATTCATTTTAATTTGTAGAAAACTGCATGCTGAATGGCACAATGATTGACAACCCTTTGTGACTCAACAGAAATTCAGATTAAAAATAAAATACAATATCAACCATGGGAAAAATCATTGGAATAGACCTTGGAACTACCAACTCCTGCGTTGCAGTGATGGAAGGCAACGAACCCGTCGTGATCCCAAACAGCGAAGGCCGTCGTACCACCCCATCCATTGTGGCATTTACCGAAAATGGCGAACGTAAAGTGGGTGATCCTGCTAAAAGGCAGGCAATCACCAATCCACACAAAACTGTTTATTCAATCAAACGGTTCATGGGCGAAACATACGACAGGGTTACGAAAGAAATTCAACGCGTACCTTACTCAGTTTCACGTGGTGACAACAACACTCCCCGTGTGAAAATTGACGACCGGATGTACTCTCCGCAGGAAATCTCAGCCATCGTGCTGCAGAAAATGAAGAAGACCGCTGAAGATTATCTAGGTCAAACAGTTACCGAGGCTGTCATTACAGTGCCTGCTTACTTCAGCGACTCGCAGCGCCAGGCTACAAAAGAAGCCGGTGAAATTGCCGGACTCACCGTCAAACGTATCATCAACGAACCTACCGCAGCAGCACTGGCATATGGCCTTGACAAAAAGCATAAAGACCTCAAGGTGGCTGTTTTTGACCTCGGTGGCGGAACCTTCGATATCTCAATCCTTGAACTTGGCGACGGCGTTTTTGAAGTAAAATCCACCAATGGCGACACTCACCTTGGCGGTGACGATTTCGACCAGCGAATCATTGACTGGCTTGCCGAAGA
>Ga0116170_10005030_pt1 | contig 11946 bp, 4 predicted proteins | sample AD_JPNHW1_MetaG_FD_89797 | JGI IMG/M metagenome (GOLD analysis project Ga0116170, IMG submission 89797) | Active sludge microbial communities of municipal wastewater-treating anaerobic digesters from Japan - AD_JPNHW1_MetaG | ecosystem: Engineered > Bioreactor > Anaerobic > Digestate | place... | reverse complement strand
TGCCCGAGAGCCCTCCCCGCGCCGCCTTCTCCCACTCCGCCTCGGTCGGCAGTCGGTAGCCGTTCGCGCTCCAGTTGCATACGATGTCGTCATACTGCCCGGCCTTGTACACGGCCCCGCCCACGGTGTAGCACGGCGACCGGCTCTCCTTCTGGCTGCGGGCGTTCAGCCATTTCACGCAGTCATACCAACTCACGGTATGCACCGGATGGTCCGCCGCCCTGCCCGCGCCGACAGAACCGATGTCGTACCCGTTGGCCGCGGCCCACGTCTGCACCTCCTGCCACTTGGCCCACGTCACCTCGGTCTTGTCCATGTAGAACGCGCTCACGTAGACCGTGTGCACCGGCCGCTCAGACGAATCTCCTTCTGTGAAGCCATCCCCCATCTGGAAGCTTCCAGCCGGGATATAGGCCATGTCCGCCGGAGCAGGCCCCAGCGCTTTCACCCGATAAAACATCGGCACCGAGACGGACATCACCGCGCCGGTCGGCAGTATCCGCTGCATATCTCCCTTGAGATCGCTCCACAGTCCTGCCGCCAAGTCCGAGCACCATTCGATCCGGTACTCCGAAACGCCATTCGTCGCATACGCCCACGTCATGTTCCCGTTCCCGCCGAACGACTGGATCACCAGATCCTCCGCACCCGCCGATGCCGCCATGACAACAACGCCGGCAAACGCCGTCATCAGTCTCATACATCCTCCGTTCGATTTCATCCCACCATCACGTATGCCCCAAGCTTCACACAAACCGTAAACTCTGGCATCCCATAAGCTAACCCGGAAACATTCCGGTTCCTTTTAATGGGGTCGAATTGTCGTCCGCCCCATGTTTGAAGTCAATTGAAAATCCCGTTCAAACGGGCGCGGTTTTGATCCCCCCAACAAGGCCGCCCTTTTCAATTGCCCTCGGCGCGAACAGGGGACGCGCCTCCCTTGCTCAACACATCGTTCTAAGAATCCATTGGGGTAGCTCGCGACGTCCCGGCGCGAACGTGGGAAGCGCGTCCGAAGGCCGCGCGCCACCTTTGGTGCCCGGCGGAAAAACAATTACTTCTCCGGCGCGTACAGCTCGTAGGAAACGGGCTTGACGCTGCGGCCGCGGTAGGCGAAGGGCTGGCCGGCGTAGTTGCAGACGATCTCGCTGCCGTCCTCGTATTTCACGAGGAAGACCTGGTCGGCGATTTTCTCGTGCGAGTGCATGAGCTCCTTCTGCAGGTGCTTGACGGGCTGGAACTCGTCGTAGGCCGCCTTGATGCGCGGCACGTCTGCAAACTTGTAGGTGTAGAAGATCGGGCGGCCGCCGAACTCGACGATCTTGAGCGAGATCTTCGGGTCCACGATGCCGTCGCCCTCCATCCAGCGCGGGTCGCCGCTGCGCTCGATCTTATACAGGCACTTGCCGCGCGTGTGGTTCTGCGTCAGGCGGTCGGGGTTGTAGAGGATGATGCCGTGGTAGACGATCTCCCAGAGCGGCACGTAGCCCGTGATCATGGGGAACTTCTCCGGCGGTTGCTCTTTCATGACGCGCTCGACGTAGTTGATGTAGTCGATGTTGCCCGCCACGTGGTCGAAGCCGGACTCGCTCGCCGCGCCGCCGAAGAGCTGCTTGCTGCGCGCGAGGATCTTGTTCTGGCACTCGGCCATCTCCTCGGGCGTGGCGGGGTGGTTCGTGTCGCAGCAGCGGTTGGGATAGGTGGCGGAGTAGACGTCGATGTAATGGGGTCCCTTGAAGCCCAGCGCGCGGATCTGCTCCATCTCCTTGGGCAGCCAGAGCTCCCAGGAGCGCTTCTGGCAGACGTTGTACGACTGGCCGCCGGCCCAGAGGCCGCCCGCGTCGAGCGAGCCGTCCTTGCGCTTGCCGATGTACTCCCGGCTCCACATCGGCGAGACGGTGTAGGCGTCGGTGCAGGTCGCGTGGGCGGTCATCTGGAAACCGAGGCTCTGCGTCTTCTGGATCAGGCGGCGCAGCGCCTCCTCGCCGCCGCAGGCGGGCTCGACGGGCAGGTGCTGCGGCGTGCGGCCGTCGTAACCGCCGAAGTTCCAGCCGGCGGAACAGATGGTGGCCTTGTCGACGCCGGCGTTCTTGATCGCCTGCACGAACTCCTCGGCGACGCCGAACGGCATGTGCACGGCGACCGGGTACTCGGTCGCGCGCGTGAAGTCCTCCGGCTTCTCGGCGATCGGCTTGGCCGCGTGGGTCTGGATGCGGATGACCATGGACTCCGTCAGGTACTCCAGGTCGGGAAACTCCTTCATGCGGTCCTTGATCGTGCGGACCTTGCGGTTCTCCAGCTGGAATTGACGGTAGCCGCGGCCCATGCCGGAGTAGTCCGCGTCGCCGCCGGTCAGGGTGTTGAACTCGACCACGATGTCGTTGTAGAGCGGGAACCACTTGCGGACCTCCTCGACGAGGAAGCGCGGGTAGACCTCGTAGACGCCGCCCTTGGCCTCGGCGCAGAAGGCGTAGTCGAAGCGGAAGGTCCGGACGTTCGCCCAGAAGGTTTTCTTGTCCGTCTTCATGCCGAAGACGGGGATCACGTTCCGCCGCATCGAGAAGCGGCCGTTCTCCTGCGTGAACTCGCCGTACGTGCCGCGGCCGTTGACCCAGTAGCCGGCGTCACCCTTCCTGGCCTTGGCGAAAGCCGCGACGGCGTCGATGTGCCGGACGTTGGCGGGGATGTCCGCCGCGCGGATCGTCAGGCGCGCGAAGCTGTCGGAGATCTTCTCGAGCTCGACCGTCCGGACGCTCGTCGAGTTGTCGGTGTAGGTCGTGCGGAGCTCCACGCTTTCGCCGAACAGCGAAGCCGCGAACGCGCAGGCACCGAGCCAGCAGGCCGCGATGGCCCTTCCCCTATTGTTTCCCCCGCGAATATTCATGCCTTCAGTTTACGGCGTTCTTTCCGAAAGACAAGGGCGATTTCGCGACGTCCGCCGGCCGCGGGCCGAACAGAAAAAGGCGTGCGGACATCCCGTGCCCGCACGCCTGCGATTCAAAATTGCCGCACCGTTCAGCGCAAACTGAAGAGGGTGCCGCTGACATAGATCAGCATCACCGTCCCGTCTGAGCGGTAACGCACATGCCACGCTTCGGACGGGAGCGCGACGGAAGCGAAAGACCCCGACGCCTTGCCGGAAACCGTAGCCACCGTATAGGTCCGGGCCGGATTCAGCTGCGCCGGATTGGCGATTTCGAGAGTGAGGCCTGAGAAATTCATGCCGCCCACAACCACCAGCCGGTCGCTGGCGCCGTCCGCCGCGACATCCACGAGCAACGTGCCGGATAGACCGCCGCTGTTGGCGACGGTCAGCGTGCCGATCACGTTCGTGCCACCGGGCGCAATCGCGCCGGTCACCGCCAGCGTGCCGTTCGACACGATGCCCGAGCCGCCGAGGTTCGCCAGCGTCTGGCTGTACAGATTCGTGCCGAGGTCGAGCACGCCGGCCGCGCCGAGTAGCACCGATGAGGCGGGGCTGATCCGGTTGGCGAAGCCGCCGCTCACAGGCGTGAGCGACAGCAGGCTGCCGTCTCCCGGGTCGGTCAACGCCACGTAGTTCGCGACGTTGGTGTCGTTGCGGCCCAGATAGTCCACGCCGAAAGCAAGCGCATACGTTGTCCACCAGGAGTAATAGCTTGTGGGGGCGCCCACGCCGCCGCCGCCCTGTCCGAAACGCGCTTCGAAGACGTGCGCGCCAGGCGTCAGCGTGAGGGTGCCGATGGTCGGCGTGCTCCAGCCGCCGCCGCCGTTGAGGACTGTCGTGCTGTCGATCTTCAGCTGCACGCTGTCGTCGAACTGCTCGGCGAAGGTCCACGTCACATTGGTCGCCGTGCGGTTCCAGATATAGCCGGAATAGACGTACGTCGAGTCGTTGACCCAGAGGCCTGTGCTGCTGCCCAGCGAGACGTTCGCGGCACGGGTGGTGAGCTGCACGTTCGTGCAGGGGTTCGCGTCGGTCGTATTGAACGCTCCAGCGAGCCGCGCTTCGTAAAGTCCCGGCGAGATCGGCTGCATCTGAAAGACACCGTCACTGATCTGGATGCGTGCCGCCGCGTCGATCGTCGATCCCATCGACAGCTTGCCGCCGCCGGTCTGCGTCATAGCGCCGCAGGCCAAAGAGCCGTTGTAGACCGTGCCGTTACCCGTAACGGTCAAGGCCGCGTTCGTGCAGCTGAGGCCGTTCAGGTCGACCGCGCCGCCGGCGAGCGTAAGCACGCCGTTGGTGGGCAGGGCTCCGACGACGCCCAAACGCAGCGTGCCGTTGCTGACGATCGTCGCGCCGGCATAGGTGTTGGTCGCGGCCAGCGTCAGCGTGCCCGTCCCGAGCTTGGTCAAGCCGCCGCCCACGTTGGTCACCAGCGTGACGGCGCCGACCGCCGTCTGGACGTTGGTGCCGCCACCCGCGAGTGTCACCGTCGGCGTCGAGGTGTAGCCGAAGCCGGGGCTGGTCACCTGGATGCCGGTGACGCTGCCGCTGGCCGAGTCGAACTGCGCGACCGCCGTGGCGCCGGTTCCGCCGCCGCCTGCGATCGTCACCATGGGCGGCCCGATGTAGCCGGCGCGGGGGGTCACGCCGATCGAGCCGACGCCTTTTCCGGCGGGAGCCACAAGCGGAACGGGAACCGTGCAGCTGAGGTTGGTCGTGTCGAAGGTGGCGCCGCCGCTGAAAATCGTCACGGCGTTGGGCGTGTTGGTGCCCGTTCCGAACAGGTTGCCGGACGCGCGGGTCAAGAACGTGCCGCCGTTGAAGTTCACAAGCGCCGTCGCGGGGACGCGGCCGGCCCGGAGGAAGCGGTTCGCGGCCAGCGTCCCGCCGTTGAGGTTGACCACGGCCAGCGAGGCGAAGCGGTCGGCCATATAGAGGTCGCCGTTGACGTCGGCGCGGCCGCCCGTCATCGTGAACTCCGCATAGCCGTTGGTGGCGTTATTGTCCCACTGCTCGCCGACGTCCAGGGACGCGGAGGTGGCGAAGGTTCCGCCCGCCACATGGACGACGCCCGTTCCGCCGCGGCTGATGCCGAGGGTGCCGTCGTAGACGTTGCCCATCTTGAAGGCGCCGCCGGTCTGCTTCAGGATGCCGACCGACTGAAAACCGAATCCGAGTTGCGTCCACCCCATGTTGGTGAAGGTGCCGCTGTTCAGCTCGTAGTAGCCGTAGCCGTACACGCCGATGCGCGGATCGCTCGAAGACCCGCCCCAGTTGTGCATGACGCCGCCGTTCTGGTAGACCGCGCCCGCGCTGCCGGCATTGTTGCCGACGTAGAGCCGCTGCGTGACCGAGGCGTTGTCCTGGAGGGTGAGGATGCCGCGGCCGCTGTTGCCGATGACGAGCGTGGTCTGGCCCACGTTCTTGGGATAAAGGTAGCCCGCCCAGGCGCAGTTCCCGCCCAGGATCATCCGCCCGAACTCGCCGGCGTTGTTGCCGATGTAGGCCGAGTTGTTGGTGACGTCCACATACGCGGCAGCCGCGTTGGTCATGACGAAGGACGCGGTGCCGACGACGAGCTGGCCGATCGCGTGATTGCCCGAGCCGAAGACCAGCGTGCCATTGTTGACCAGCGTGGGACCGCCATAGGTGTTCTCGCCCGCCAGCGCCACCGTGCCGACGCCGATTTTGCTCAGGCGGCCGGCCGCCGCGTTGGTCACGATGCTGGCGTTAATGGTCAGCGCGTTGCTCGAACTGTCATTCGCGAGCGAGAGGATGCCGCCGGACGAAAGCACGGAAAGCGTGCCTTCGCGGGGAACCGTCCCGATTGTCAGGGGCGCTTTGCCCGCAGCCAGAACAATGTCCGCGACCTTGAAGAGCGTGTTGGTGGTGATAACCGTGGCCGGCGTGTTCGAGTTTTGAATCAGCGAGCCCACGCTGCTTTCGGGCGAGGTCTCCAGGGTGACGGGGCCTGCTTCGCCGGGAAGGCTGATCCGCGCGACGAGCGTGGCGTCATTGGTGATGACGGAGTAGCCGCGCGCAGCGATGTCGACAGCCTCAGGCGCCGCATACACGCCCCGGCTGCTGCTATAGGCGGCATGGCGGGAACCGTTCAGCGTCGCCCATGAGCCGATCAGCCCGTCGGCCTGCCCGGTGATGAATATGCGGCTGCTGTCGCTCTCCCCGAGCCCGATGCCGGTGAAGTTGACGGTGCCGTCATTGACGCGGGAGATGGAGGCGAAGCGCACCGTCGATGTCACGCCGTCGGCCACAGGCGAGAGTGTGACCGTGCTGGCGCCCCTGCTCACGGTCAGCGCGCCGGCCGTCTCGCTGTAACGGGCCGCGGTCAGGTCGTTGGAGAAGCAGAACGTGCCGCCGTTGAGCGTGACGGGCACGGAATCGGCGAGGCGGTCCGGAAGATTCGACGTGGCGGAGTTCAGCAGGACGAACATGCCGCCGTTGAGCGTGAGCCCCGAAGTCGACCGCGCATACCCGTTCGTGCCGCACAGGACCAGATTGCCGGCGTTCACCGTCGTCGCGCCGCTGAAGGTGTTGGAAGCCGTCAAATACCATGTGCCGGTGCCGGACTTGGAGACCGCGGTGCTGCCCGGGATCACGCCGGCGATCTCGCCTTCTCCCGCGGTCGAACCGCGCAAAGTCATCGTCAGCCCGCCCGAGGAGTTCACGCCGCCGGTGAACTTCAGCAGGCCGGCGCCGGCCTGCTCGACGATGCCGTCCTTGCGGAATTCGAGAATGCGGTTGCTCTCCTCGCCGAAGCCAAGGTACTTCACGCACGAGGCGCCGCCGTAGGTGGAGTTGAAAATGACCTTCGTGCCGGCGCCCAGGTTGCTCGTCGTCGACGCCTGGTTGCCGACGTTGGTCACCGCGATGGTGCCCGCGGCGTTCATGATCACGTTCAGCGTGAAGTCGTTCTGGCCGTACAGGGCCATGGTGCCGAAGCGGGTGTCGTTCCAATACTCGAAGCCCGTGGCGCCCGTCAGCTTCGCGTTGATCGTCAGCGTCTTGCCGCTCGACACCGAGTTGTCGGCGAAGTTCTCGCCGCCGCCGGTGCTCAGCATGATCGCGCCGGGGCCGTTGATGACCGCATCCTGCGAGACCATGAGGTTGTTGCCGCCGCCGCCGTTGAAGGTGGTCAGCGAGCCGGCCGCCAGATTCAAGACCGCGCCCGCGCCGTTGATGTTCAGCGCGTTGAGCTGGTTGTTGGCGCCGGCCAGCGTGACCGGCCCCGTGCCGTTCTGGTTGACGTTGAACGAGTAGCTGCCGCGAGTCAGGTTGCCCAAGATCGAGACCGGGCCTGTGCCGTTGAGCGACAGGTTGGCGCCGCCGGTGCAGGTGACGTTGTTGCAGGTCAGCGTGCGCGAGGCCGTGCTGTTGACGAGCGTAAAATCGCCCGGCAGCTGGAGCGCCGCCGCGACCGTCTGGTCAGCCGCGACCGTCGACGAGAGGCTGATCTGTCCGCCCGCGACCGCGGCCAGCGTCTGGGCATTGGCGCCGCCCGCGCCGATCGTGTAGGGCGCCGCATTGACGGAGTCGAACGCGATGTATTTGACGCTTGAAAGACCGGCCAGATCGATCGTCGTCTGGCCGTTGCCCGCGGCCGTGAAGCTCGCCGTGTCGTTGCCCGACGGATAAGGCGGGGCACTCCAGTTGGCACTGTTGGTCCACGAACCGTTGTCCGTCCCTGTCCATGCGCCGCTGGCCGCGGAAGCGGTACCCGTCCAAAGGATGGCCAAGGCCGCGGCAATATTCACGGCCATGCCGCTCTTCGTAGGATTTTTCATAACGATCACTCCTGTTTCAGAATCAAACCAACAACGAATAAAATATGCAGAAATTATGGTGCAGTCGGCCAAAAAGTCAATTCCGTTTCACGAACACTGCGGCGGATAATAATCCGTATACGGTTAATCGCGGGTTCGGTATACTTTAGCCTCAATTGTTTCATAAATACGGATCGGGGGACACGATGCGCTGGGAAAGAATCGTTGTCGTTGGGGGATTGTCGCTCGCGGCGGGATGCGCCCTGTTCACGGAGAGGGCCGCCGTGACCCGCTGGGATGCCCCGGCGGGCGAGGCGCTGTTTGAGTCCGCGCAACTGCGCGTGAACGGCCTGCCGGTGCCGCTCCTCGCCTGCCGCGTGTCGGCCGTGCCGTTCAACCAGGTCTGGCCCGGCTACCAGCGCCCGCTGGACCAGACCGAGCTGGCGGGCTTCGCGAGCTGGGACATGAGCGGCCCGGTCGACGTCGAGGTCCTCGCGCAGCAGCCCGTGCAGTCGGTCGCCGTGCGGCCGGCGTCGCTCGGCATCAAGCCCGCGGTCGACGGCAACCGCATCCGCTTCACCCTCGCGAGGCCGGGCGCCGCGGTCGTCGAGATCAACGGCCGGCACCACGCCCTGCACCTCTTCGCGAACCCGCCGGCTGCGGCCGCGCCCGCCCCGGACGCGCCGGGCCTGCGCTATTTCGCGCCGGGCGTCCACCGACCCGGCAAGATCGAGCTCAAGAGCAACGAGTCGGTCTACCTCGCCCCCGGCGCGGTCGTCTACGGCAGCATCCAGGCGAACAGCGCCACCAACCTCCACGTCTGGGGCCGCGGCGTGCTCGACGTGAGCCAGGCCGAGCGCGGCAAGGGCGGCGGCGCGATCCGCCTCTCCGGCTGCTCGGACGTGACCGTCGAGGGCCTCGTGCTGCGCGACCCGGACGTCTGGTGCTTCGCGCTCTTCGGCTGCGCGCGCGTGGAGATCGCGAACGTCAAGCTCGTCGGCCTCTGGCGCTACAACGCGGACGGCATCGACGTCTGCAACAGCCAGGACGTCACCGTGCGCGACTGCTTCGTGCGCTCCTACGACGACGCGCTGGTGGTCAAGGGACTCAAGTCGGCCTACGACCAGCGGCCGGTCCGCAACGTGCGCTTCAGCCGCTGCACGCTGTGGTGCGACTGGGGCCGCGCCATGGAGATCGGCGCCGAGACCTGCGCGCCCGAGATCGCGGACGTCGCGTTCGAGGACTGCGACATCGTGCGCACCACCGACATCGCGATGGACATCCAGCACGGCGACCGCGCCGCCGTCCACGGCGTCCGCTTCCAGAACATCCGCGTGGAAATCGACCCGTCCAACCCCCGCCCGCGCCTGCAGAAGGCCCCCGGCGAAACCTACCCCGGCAACGACCAGGAGAACCACTGTCCCGCGCTGATGACGCTCGTCATCTACAAGACCGGCTATTCAAAAGACGACGCGCGCGGCACCATCCGCGACGTGCTCTTCAAGAACATCGACGTCTTCGGCGCGCGGCCGCATTCGTCGTTCCGCGGTTTCGACCCCGACCACGGCGTCGACGGCGTGACCATCGAGAACCTGCGCTTCAACGGGCAGCCCGTCCGCGACGCCGCGGCCGCACGGCTATCCGTCGGCCCGCACGTCCAGAACGTCCGCTTCACCGACGCGCAGGCGGAGGCGGCGAAATGAGGCCGCTCCGGATCGCAGCGGGGGCCTGCCTGGCCGCCGCGGTCAGCCTGCCGGCCGCGGAAGCGGTGAATCCGCCGCCCTCCGGCGGGCTCCCGAGCTTCCGGATCAGCGGCGACCGCAACCTCGCGCTCGGCGGCATCCCCTGCATCATGACGAAGGGCCGCGCCGTCCGCGACGAGGCGGCGCTCCGCGCGCTGGGCGGCACCCCTCCCGCCACGTTCACCTCCGACGGCGGGTCGTTCCCCGTTTCCGCGGAGAGCGCGCGCCTCGACATCTTCATGGGCAAGCTCGTGCAGACGGTCCGCAAAGACCGGCGCATGTTCTTCGTCGACGGCCAGCCCGTGGTCGCCTCGATCAACTGGCTGCGCGACCACGTCCATGAGATGAAGGCCTACCGCCACTGGGAGAGCGACCTGCTGGGCTACCTCGGCTTCGCGATCGACCACCAGACCCCCAAGGGCTTCTTCTACGAGATCATCAAGCCGCTCGACGACCCGCACGCCACGTTCGTCGGTCCCGAGTGCGTGTGGAAGGACCCGGTCAACCACCTCGCCTTCATCCGCCTCGAGCTCGAGGCCGACGTCGAGTACCTCGTGGTCGAAGGCGCGGTGCGCGCCTACAAGGCCACCGGCGACGAGGCCTGGATGCGCCGCTCCCTGCCCGCGCTGGAAAAGGCCGTGGACTACTGCACCAGCGATCCCAAACGCTGGGACGCCGCCCACGGGCTCATGAAGCGGCCCTTCACCATCGACACGTGGGACTTCACCTTCAACGCCTCCTCCTCGACCAACCGCATGATCCCGCCGGGCGCCCCGATGTCCATCATGCACGGCGACAACTCGGGCCTCTACCAGGCCATGCGCCAGCTGGCTTGGCTGAACCGCCGCTTCGGCGACGCCGCGAAAGCGGACGCGTGGGAGGGGCGCGCCGCCACGCTCAAGGCGAACCTCGACAAGACCTGTTTCAACGGCCGGTTCTTCACGCACCAGGTGCACCTCGGCCACGCGGGCGACCCGAAAGCCGACGAGCGCGAGATCCTCTCGCTCTCCAACGCGTACGACATCAACCGCGGCGCCACCACCTTCGCCCAGACCCAGAGCATCCTCGACGAGTACCAGACCCGCCGCAAAACCGCCGGCACTTTCGCCGAGTGGTTCTCCGTGAACCCGCCCTACGAGAAGTTCGGCAACGCCAGGAAGAACACCTACGTCAACGGCGGCATCGCCTCCTTCACCGCCGGCGAGCTCGCCAAGGCCGCCTTCAAGAACGGCCGCGAGGCCTACGGCTGGGACATCCTCACGCGCCTGCAGGCGCTGGTCGAGCGCGACGACGCCCTCTACTTCCTCTACCAGCCCGAGACCGGCAAGAACCTCGGCGGCGGGCCGAGCGGCTGGGGCGCGGCCTCGATCCTGGACGCCATCGACGAGGGGCTCGCCGGCATCGAGGACGCGGGCGTCTGCTTCGACCGGCTGTCGTTCTCGCCGCGCTGGCCCGTGACCGGCATCGCGCAGGTCCGCTACGTCACCGGCTACGAGTGCTCCAAGACCCTGATCGAAACGCGCTACCTCGCCGAGCCCGGCAAGCTGACGTACCGGCTCTTCGCCCCCTCGCGCGAGATCGCCTGCCACATTCTGCTGCCGGCCGGGGTCACCGCCTGCAAAGCGGCCACGCTCAACGGCGCGCCCGCGAACTTCGCGCTGTCGAAAGTCAACGATTCGGTCTACGTCGACTTCGCCTACACGCGTCCCGGCCTTCCGGTCCCGCGCGCGACGTGGACCCGGCAAACGCCCGACGCGATCGAAATCGCTTGGTGATGGATTAGGAAAGGACCGCCATGTTTCGTCTTCTGCTGCTCGGCGTGTTCGGACTCGCCTGTGCCGCGGACGCGTGGACCGTCGCGCCCGCCGACACCGGCGCGGCGTTACAGAATCCCGGCATGGGCTGGGTCTGCCACTTCTACGACAACTCCCCGAAGTCGTACGGCGCACGGCTGGAGCCTTCCGACTCGCTCGCCTGGTTTCCCGGCTGCACGACGGTTTACCTGCGGATCCAGTGGTCCACGCTTGAGCCCGAGGAGGGCGTCTTCAATTGGGCGCTGCTCGACACGCCCGCGCAGCGCTGGATCGCGCGCGGCGCAAAAGTGGCTTTCCGCATCAGCTGTTCGGAACATCAGGACCGGCGCGCCACCCCCGAATGGGTTGAGAAGGCCGGTGCCAAAGGCGTCCGCTGGAACCTGCTCAAAGGCCCGGCCCCCGACGGCCGCTACTGGGACCCGGACTATCTCGATCCGGTCTTCCTCGAGAAATTGGACAACTTCCTGCGGGCCTTCGCGGCGCGTTACGACGGCAACCCGAACGTCGCGTTCGTCGACATCGGTTCGTTCGGCCTCTACGGCGAAGGCCACACCCTGTTCAGCAGCAAAATGCCGCACGACCGCGAGATCGAATGCCTCAAGCGCCACATCGACCTGCACGTGAAGCACTTCAAAAAAACGCTGCTCAGCCTGAGCGACGACACCGACGGCCACGACAAC
>Ga0116170_10005026_pt1 | contig 11950 bp, 14 predicted proteins | sample AD_JPNHW1_MetaG_FD_89797 | JGI IMG/M metagenome (GOLD analysis project Ga0116170, IMG submission 89797) | Active sludge microbial communities of municipal wastewater-treating anaerobic digesters from Japan - AD_JPNHW1_MetaG | ecosystem: Engineered > Bioreactor > Anaerobic > Digestate | place... | reverse complement strand
GCCCAGCGCCCCGCGCTCAACCAGCGAGATGCACTCCTGCGGCGGTGCGGGTGTTATGCCGGCCGCAGGAGTGCATCTCGCTGGTTGAGCGCGGGGCGCTGGGCACGCTGATGCGCGCGTTCTACGGGGCCAATGAGCTGTTCATCGGGCACACCCCGCTGGTCGGGTCGCATACCCTGACGTTTCCGTACACGCGGGGGCAGCTGATCGGGATTGCGGCAACGACCATCGGCCTGGAACCGCCGGCGGAGAACAGGAGCGTGCGTCGTGGGTGATATTGTTGCCTTAGGGGCCGGCGCCATTTCCTTCGTCGCCTTTGCGGTACTGCGCGGAGTGTTCTCGCTGCTCACCATGGCGGCGGCGATGTATATCTGGAAGCGGATTGCCCGCTGCCGCGGGACGCAGGTGGTGCGGCCCGCTACGCTGCTCTACTTCCCGGTGGTGGCGGTGGTTTTGCTGCTGGCGTTTGCCGCAGTGGATGGCATTCGCCTGCTGCTGTCGATCAGTGCGTCAATGGTGGTCGGTGCGGTGGTGGTGGCAATGGTGGTCGTTCCCGGCGGGCTGCTGGCGGGATTTATGACGGGCGCCATGACGCACATGTACCAGACGCGCTGGGGCCGGGTGATGATGAAATCGTCGGGCAATTACCTTGTCTTCTGGTTCGCCATGACCATCGTTGCGGTCTTTTTCCTTATTCTCCCCTATGGCTGGCTGGCTATCCCGACGGCGGGCCTGATGGTCTTCGCCACCTTGCAGCTGCTGGTTGCGCATGTCGTGCTCTATGCCCGGTACAAGCAGCTCCAGCACAAGGCGGTCGCTGCCGTGCCCGGGCCGGCTATCAATCTGAGTTTTGATGCGCGGGGTGCGGCGGTGGTTTCCTGCGGGATGGAGTTGTGGGCGAAGAATGGTGGCGCGGCGGTGTCGGCGGCGGCGTTTGCGGCGGCGTTTGCGCAGGGTGGCCGTCTGACCGGCGATTATGCGCTGGCGACATTGCCGACGGTGCAACTGGCGTGGAAGGAATTGGCGGGTAGCCCGGAACTGTTGCAGGCGACGCTGCAGACGCTGATAACGCAGGGCGTGCTGCAGGCGAACGGCGCGCCTGGCGAACAGCTGGCGCGGCTGCTGCGGATGGGGGTGCTTGCCCGGACCATCACGCTCGGGCATACGCGGTTCAGTGCCGACGGGAAGGCCAGCGAACGTCAGCAGCATGCGGTGCTGGCGCAGACCGGCGGCACCAACCTGCTCTTTACCGGCGATCGCAATGTGTTTGCCATCCGCGAAGTGCAGGCGATGGAAATGCTCAACCTGCTGGCGCAACTCTGGACGCCCGCCGGCGTGTAGCCGGCAGCATCCGGCGTTTTCCGCCGCTATTTATCTCGCAACAAAGCAGCACGCATACGGGATGAAATAGAGTATACTGTCCCTTCTATTTCAATCAGGCGTGGTAGTGGAGCTGGCCTTTGCCCTTGCGCTTGGCCTCGGCGAGCGCGATCTGGACGTTCTGCAGAAAGTCGCAGAACGGCACGCCGTGCTGACGCGTGGTCAATCCGATGGACGCGCTGGTGGCGAGGTCGTGCTCGGTGTACTGCCCGCGCTTGAGCCGGTCGCGGAAGCGGCGGAAGACAATATCCGCACCCTTGCGGTCGGTGTTGGGCAGGTAAATGATGAACTCGTCAATGCCGAAATGGGCAATGACATCGACGCCGCGCGTGCATTGGCGCAGTTCGCTGATGACGGCGCAGCAGAGCTGCAGCCCCGCGGCGGGGCCGTGCTCGCGCAGCACCTCCTTGTAATTGTCGATATCAATCAGCGCCAGCGCCATCGGCTCCTGATAGCGCATGGATTTGTCGAACTCCGCGCGCAGCAGCTGCTGGAAATGGTCGTAGTAGAGCAGGCCGGTGTCGGCGTTGACCTGGCGCAGTTCGCCCAGCAGCTCCCGGTTGCGCTCCTTGTCCAGGGCCAGCATGGCGAGATCGGCAAGGGCGCGCACGAAGGCGCGTTTCTCATCGTCGATATCGACGCCTTCCGGGAAATAGACGGCAAGAAAACCAAACGCGCGGCCGGCGGAGGCGATGCGGGCGAGGAAGGCGGCGCCATAGGGCTGCTCGATGAGCAGCTCCTTGTAGCCCGCCGGGTCGTCTTTGCGGGTGACGGTCAGCGAGTCGGTCTCAAGAAAAATGCGGCCGATAACTCCGGTACCGACCCCGCGGACGAATTCGCGCCGCGCGGTTTCCGACAATTCCACCGAACTGATGATGCGTAGGGTGTCGGTCTTGCGGTCCTTGACCGCAACGAAGGCCATATCCGCGCCGATGGCCTTGCGCACCGCATACAAAATGGCATGCAGCGAGTCGCGGGCGGTGTCCTGATTGGCGATCTTGTTGATGGCGGTGCAGAGCAGGTGATGGCAGGTTGTCATAACGGCCTCCTCAAGGGCTGCCTGCTACAATTATAGCACACCGTGACGGGAAAGCAAGACCAATCATGAAACCCGTCATCCCGCCGGTGCCGCCGCCAGCGCTTCGCTACCGGCGACGATATCGAGCAATTCATCGGTGATGGCCGCCTGACGCATGCGGTGAAACTGCCGGCGCAGCTCGCGGCCATGCTCCGTGATGTTCTTTTCCGCCCGCTGCATGGCGGCGAGCCGGGCGGCGTGCTCGCTGGCCAGCGACTGCGCGCAGGCGCGATAGAGCCGGGTGAACAGGTGTTCGCGGGTAAGGGCTGCCAGCAATTGTTCCGGGTCCATGCGAATAACGGGGAGCGAGCGCGACGGCCATGGGCGGGCGGCCAGCTCGCGGAGCCAGTCCGGATCGACCGGCAGATAGCGGACGGTCTGCGGTTGACTGGCATTGCCCGGCTGATATGCATGATGGCAGAGGAAGATGCGGTCGACCTTGCGGCGGGTATGCCAGTCGTCGAGCAGGAGGAGCAGCTCCTGTACCAGCGGGGTGATCCCGGCGCGGGTGGCGGGGAGCGGAATGCTTTCCTGCGGCGGCCAGCCGGCGGCGGCGCAGCAGTCGGCGGCCCGCGCCCCGACAGCAATGAGCAGGCATTGCCCGGCGGGAATACCGTCGGCGGCGAGCGCGGTCCGGGCGTGCGCGGCGATTTGGCGATTCAACTGGCCGCACAGGCCCTGGTCGGAGCCAAAGACCACGGCGGCGCAGCGCCCGGGTGCGGCGGCACCATCGCCGGCCGGCGGCACGGGAAAGGCGACGGCGGCCGGCGGCGCCGGAAGGCCGGCGTTGTCCGGCGGGGGCGGTTGCTGGTTGCCGAGCAGGGGCAACACCACCTGAAAACCCTGCTCGATGGTTGTGCAATATTCGTCCAAGGCGATGACCGCCTGCTGATAGTGGCGGATATTGACCGCAGCGAGCACTTTCATCGTGCGCACCACGGCGAGCAGTTCATCGGCATTCCTCACCCGGCGGCGGAGCTGCTCAAACGCCGGCATGCGCGGACGCTCCGGCATATTCGGCGGCAGCGGCGGTCAGTGTCGTCAGCAGGGACTGGCGCAGATCGCCGGTCAGCGGTTCGCCGCCATTCAGCCGGGCCGCGAGTCCGGCAGTATCGCCGGCCAGCGACCGGCGCAGCGCCGCGGCGGCGGCGCCGATTGCTTCCACCGGCACGCAGTCGAGCATGCCGGTGGTGAGCGCGAGCAGGATGGCGACCTGTTCTATGACGGTTAACGGCTGATGCTGGTCCTGCTTGAGCACCTCGCGCACGCGCCAGCCGCGTTCGAGGGTGCGCCGGGTGGCGGGATCGAGGCGGGTGGCGAAACGGGAAAAGACCTCCAGTTCCTCGAACTGGGCATAGGCGAGCCGCAGCTCGCCCGCCACCGCGCGGTAGGCGGGGAGCTGGGCCTTCCCCCCGACGCGCGAAACTGACTTGCCCACGTCGATGGCGGGGAGCATGCCGCGATTGAAGAGCACCGGCGACAGGCAGAGCTGGCCGTCGGTGATGGAGATGAGATTGGTCGGGATATAGGCGGCGATATCCTGCGCTTCGGTTTCGGCGATGGGGAGCGCGGTGAGCGAGCCGCCGCCCCGCTCCGGGCGCAGGTGTGTGGCGCGCTCCAGCAGGCGCGAATGGATGTAGAAAATGTCGCCGGGAAAGGCCTCACGGCCCGGCGGGCGGCGCAGCAGGAGCGACAGTTCGCGGTACGCGCGCGCATGGCAGGTAAGGTCGTCGTAGACGATGAGCACATCATGGCCACGGGCCATGAAATATTCGGCCATGGCCGTGGCGGCGTAGGGAGCGGCGTACTGCAGCCCCGGCGGGTCCTCGCCCGTGCTGGCGACGATGATACAGTTGCCCATGACGCCGTGTTCCGTCAGGGTGGCGACCACGCGGGCGATGTCGGCGCCCTTGCGCCCGATGGCGCAGTAGACGGCAAGGACGCCGGTGTCGCGCTGGTTGATGATGGTGTCGAGGGCGATGGCGGTTTTGCCGGTCTGCCGGTCGCCGAGGATGAGCTCGCGCTGCCCGCGCCCGATGGGGATGAGCGCATCGATGACCTGGATCCCGGTCTGCAGCGGGGTGGTGACGGGGAGGCGGTCCATGATCGGCGGGGCGGGTCCGTCGGCGGGGCGGCGCTCCGGGCAGCGGAGCTCGCCCTTGCCGTCGCGCGGGCGGCCGAGCGCATCCACCACGCGGCCGAGCAGCGCCGTGCCGACCGGGACGTCAAGCACGCGCCCGGTGCGCCGCACGTCGCTGCCGACCTGCAGCTGCTCACCGGGATCGAGCAGGACGACACCGATATGGTCCGGTTCGAGGGAGAGCGCCAGCCCCATGATCCCGCCCGCGCAGCAGACCAGTTCTTCCGCCTGCACCCCCGGCAGGCCGCTGACCCGGGCGATATCGCGACCGACGTAGGTGACGGTGCCCAGTTCCTCCGGGTGCAGCACGGCGGCATGCCGTGCGATGGTGTCGGCCATGACCCGGAAGGTGCTGTCGAGCGTGTCCTGATCGCAGCCGGGGACGGATCTGGTGCGGTTCATGCGGCGCCGGCCTTGTCGCGGAAGGCCGCCGTGAGGTCGGCGGCCAGTTCGTCGAGGTAGCGGTCGGCCGTCCAGGCAAGGGAATGGCCGGCGCTGCGCGCCTCAAGCCCGGTGCCGAGTTCCGGTGCGGTCTCGTAGCGGAGCTCGGGCATGCGCCCGAGCAGGGCCTGCCAGGTCCGCGCGCACTGGTCGCGCAGGTCGGCGGGGAAGGGGGAGGAGCTGCGCATGACGATGGGACCGGCGGTGAATTGCGCACGCCCCGGTGCGTCGAGTGCGGCCACCCGGCGCAAAAAGGCGAGGACCAGCTGGCGGTCGAGCTCGGCGTCGGCCAGTTCGGTCAGCATGCGGCCGGTGGCGGCGCAGACCTGACCGGCGGCCCGCACCTGAAAGGCGCAGACGAATTCATGCTGCTCGCGCCGCAGGTCATCCTGCCATTGCCGGCGCTGCGCCGCCGCTTCATCGCGCGCCTGCGCGAGCAGCAGCGCGCGTTCCTGCTCCGCTGCGGTGCGGGTGTCAGCCAGCAGCCGGTCGCGTTCGGCGGCCAGCTGCTGCTCGCGGGCAGCGGCGGCGGCTTCCGCCGCGGCAGCGGCTGCCTGCGCGGATCTGGCCTGCTGCTGTTCCGCGGCGATGGCGGCGGCGCGTGCGGTCATCGCGGCGGCAATGCGGTCGTAGAGGAAATGCTTGAGCAGCACGAGGAGCAGCAGGAAATTGACCAGCTGGGCCGCGAGGACGAATGCGTTGAGGTGCATGATCAGCTCCCGGTCCGGATGACGTAATTCCAGAACGGATTGGCGAAGATCAGGATCATGGCGATGACGAAGCAGTAGATGGCGAGCGATTCGAGCATGGCCAGCCCGACGAACAGCGTCTGGGCCAGCGGCTTGTGCACATCCGGCTGCTGCGCCATTGCGGTCAGCGCCTGCTGAATGGCTCGGCCCTGCGCGATGGCCGGGGCGATGGAACCGATGGTGATGGTGAGCTCGGCAAAGCCCATGGCCGCTATGCCGACGACAGTGATCGCATCTATAGGTCAATTTTTTTGTGGTGTGGTTGGTGCTGCCTGTATGTCGTCGGGCCGGGATTCGTCACCGGCGTCGTTGAGTGCGGCGGCGATATAGACGGTGGCCAGCACGGCAAAGATATAGGCCTGGATGGTGCCGATGACGAGGCCCAGCACCTGCATGACCGCGGGAAAGAAGAGCGGCACCACGGAGAGCAGGATGCCGATGATCTTCTCATGGCTCATAATATTGCCGAAGAGCCGGACCGCGAGGGCAATGGTGCGCGCGCATTCGCTGATGAGGTGCAGGGGGAAGAAGAAAATATTGGGATGGGCGTAGGCCTTCAGGTACGACCACAGGCCGTGGCGGCGGATCCCGTACAGCGGCACGGCCACGAACACGGACAGGGCGAGGGCGGCTGTGGTGCTGAGCGACGCGGTCGGGGGCACATAGCCGGGGACCAGGGCGAGGGCATTGGCAGTGAAAATGAAAATGAAGAGGGTACTGACGAAGGGGAGACAGACCACCGCCGCCGCGCCGCCGAGATCCTGCACCTGCTGACGCAGGGCGCCGGCGATGGTTTCAAGCAGCAGTTGCCGGCGGCTGACCGGCCCGTGATGCACCAGGTTGCGGGTGAGCAGCAGCGAGCCGGCCACCAGCAGCGCCATCACCAACCAGGTATAGACCAGGGTGGCGTTGATCATCAGATCGCCGTACTGCCAGATGATCACCTGATCGGGACTGATCTGATTGAGATCCATGATTTCCATGGCTACGCCTTCCGACCGGCCCGGCGGATGACGACGCCGCGCATCATGAGGAAGGCGATGAGGGCGACCGCAACCCGGGCCGCGGGGCCGTGCACGAGGATGTAGAACACGGTTAGCGCCAGTGCCATGCGGGCGAGGTAGCCGGCCAGCATGAGCCGCCACGGCGACCGGGCGGCAGGGAGCCGCACGATGGTCCCCCACAGGATGCTGAAATAGGCGAACCCGGCGAGCGCGCCGGCGGCGGCGGCAGCGAAGAGGAGGAGCAGGTTGGTCGCCATGTCAGTCCTGCCGTATCCGCCGCCCGATCCGCTGCACCCAATACCAGGCGTTGAGGCAGCCGAGCAGCACCCCGCCGATGAGCAGCATGAGCGTCCACGAATACTGGCTCGGATAGCGACCGTCGATCCAGATGCCGGCCGCCACGCCCAGCAGCGCCGGGATGGCGACCGACCAGCCGACGATACCGCTGAGGCCGAGCCCGAACCAGAGGATATGCACCTGATGCTGCATGCCGCGCGCCCGCAGCGCCTCCTTGGCGGCAATGGTGCGGACGAATGGCGGGGCGGAATCAGCGCGGGAGCTGGCGGGCGGGTGCGGTCCGGTTACCATAGCTCACCCCCGGCCGCCAGTCCGGCGGCGGTGCGCAAGGCGATAAAGCGGCGCATGAGATCAGTGTCGAGCCGCGCGGCGGCGGCGCGGGCCTCGCGTTCCGCCAGCGCGAGCACGCGAAACTCGTTAGCGACCGTGCGCGCCAGCTGGCCGGGCACCGTGGTGCGCACGGCGCGCTGCACCGTGACCCGGACGGTCGTGCCCTGCTTGACCAGCGTGCCGGCATCGACGGCGAGCAGTTCCGGCGCTTCGTTGGGCGGGGTATAGGCCAGCAGACCGGGGACCAGCGCGGTGACAAAATCGATATGCTGCGGGAGCAGGCAGAAACAGCCGTCGCCCGCTTCGGCAATGATCTTGTCCGCCGGAGCGTCGAGCAGAACGCCGTCGGGGAGCAGCAGGCGCAGCTGCATCAGCCGGCCCCGCTGATGGCGCCGATCATATAGAGCGCCGCTTCCGGGCGGTCGGCATACTCGTCGCGCAGGATGCGCTCGCAGCCGTCGAGCGCCTCGGCGAGGGTCACAAAGGCGCCCGGCCTGCCGGTGAACTGCTCGGTGACGAAGAAGGGCTGGGTGAGGAACCGTTCGAGCCGCCGCGCCCGCGAGACGGTGCGCTGGTCGGCGGGGGAGAGTTCCGCGAGGCCCAGCATGGCGATGATGTCCTTGAGCTCCTCGTATTCCGCCAGGGTGCGGCGGACTGCGCGCGCCAGCCGGTAATGCCGCTCGCCGACGATGGCGGGGAGGAGCATGGTCGAATTCGACTGCAGGAGGTCGATGGCGGGATAGAGCCCCTCGCTGGCCCGGCGGCGCGACAGGGTAATGCTGGCGGAGAGGTGGCCGAAGGTATGCACCGCCGACGGGTCGGTATAATCGTCCGCAGGGACGAAAATCGCCTGCAGGGAGGTGATGGCGCCGCGCGCGGTGGTGCAGATGCGCTCTTCCAGCCCGGCGATCTCCGAGGCGAGCGTGGGCTGGTACCCGAGCCGCGAGGGCATCTGGCCCAGCAGGCCCGACACCTCGGTGCCGGCCTGGATGAAGCGGAAGATGTTGTCGATGAGCAGCAGGACATCCTGCTGCTCGTCGTCGCGGTAGTATTCCGCCATGGTCAGGGCGGCATGGCCGACACGGAAGCGCGCCCCGGGCGGCTCGTTCATCTGCCCGAAGACCATGACGGTGTTGGCGAGGACGCCGCTGGCCGCCATGTCGCGATACAGTTCCTCACCCTCACGGCAGCGCTCCCCGATGCCGCAGAACAGGGTGACCCCCGCATGGTGGCTGGCGGTATTGTGGATGATCTCGGTGAGCAGGACGGTCTTGCCGACGCCGGCGCCGCCGAACAGGCCCGCTTTGCCGCCGCGGGCCAGCGGGGCGAGCACGTCGATGGCCTTGATGCCGGTGGTGAAGATCTCCGCGGTGGTTATCTGCTCCGCCAGGGGGAGCGGGGTGCGATGGATGGAACGGCATTCGCCGGCGGCCAGCGGCTCGCCGCGGTCGATCGTGTCGCCGAAGACATTGAACATGCGCCCGAGCAGCTGGCGGCCGACCGGGACCATGGCCGGGCGGCCGGTGGCGATGACCGGACTGCCGCGCGCCAGACCGTGGGTCGGGGTGAGTGCGATGCCGCGCACGGTATGCGCGTCGAGCTGGCAGCTCACTTCGATGACGATGCCGTTGCCGTCGCCCGCGGTGAGGATGGTGTGGATGGCGGGTGGCTGGCCGGCAAAGGCGATATCGACCACGCTGCTGCGCACGGCGGTGACTGTTCCGCCGCCGCTGACTGCCGGCGCGGTGGTCACAGGTTACCCGACCGGATGATGAGGATGAGCAGCCAGATGCCGAACAGCATCGCAATCAGGTAGCCGACCAGACCGAACCACGGGTAGGCGGCGCCGCCGGCAGCGACGAGGAGCGACGAGCCGACGATGAGCGCGGCGATGATCAGGGCGAAGGCCACGCGGTTGCTGGCGTGGTCGAGCGACGCGGTGAGCTGCTCCAGGTTGCGATGGCGGAAATCGAGCGAGAGCCGGCCGTGCTGCAGTTTGGTGAGGATCTGGCGCAGGTCGTGCGGCAGCGCGGCGGTCAGGCGGGTGAATTCGCGCAGGGTGCGGAAGAGCAGATCGACCGCCCGCGCGGTGCTGTAGCGTTCCAGCAGCAGGTCGCGCAGGTGGGGGCGCACCGCCGCGACCACATTCAGCTCGGGATCGAGCGCGCGACCGACCGCCTCAATGGTGAGCAGGCACTTGACCATCAGGGCGAGCGTGGCGGGAAGGCGCAGGCGATAGGTGAGCGCCAGGGCAATCAGCTGCTGCAGCGCCGCGCCCGTGCGCAGGTCGCTGAGCTGCTCGGAATAGTAATCGTCGACCGTATCGGCAATGTCGCGGACCAGCCGGGTGCGGTCGATATCCGTCCGGGTTTCGCTCAACTCCAGCACCAGGGTGGCGATCTCCTCGTAATCGCGGCCGAGGACGGCCTCGACCAGGGCGGCGAGCTTGAACTTGAGTTCAGGCAACACGCGCCCGACCATGCCGAAATCGACGAGTGCCAGCCGGCCGTCGGGCAGCACGCGCATATTGCCGGGATGCGGGTCGGCATGGAAATAGCCGTGCACGAAGAGCTGCTTGAGGAAGGCGGTCAGGCCGATGGCGGCGAGGCGCCGGCGCTCTTCCGGGGGCGCGGTGAAGCATTCGGCGAGCGAATGCCCCGGCAGGTAGGCCATGGTCAGCACGCGCGGGGAGGAAAATTCCGGGTAGGGCTGGGGAATGACGAGATCGGGATCGCTGCGGAACTGCGCATGAAAGCGCTTGATGGCGCGCAATTCGATGGTGAAGTCCAGCTCGCGCTGCAGGGTGTAACGGAATTCATCGATGATGCGGGTGGGTTGGTAGTGATGGACTTCGGGGATATGCTCTTCGAGCAGCCGGGCGAGGAAGGTGAGGAGATCGAGGTCGGCCCGGATCTGGTCGCGGATATGCGGCCGTTGGATTTTGACCGCCACCGGTGTGCCGTCCGCCAGCACGGCGCGATGCACCTGGGCGAGCGAGGCGGCGGCGACCGGCTCAACGGCGAATTCGCGGAACAAAGCCGCAGGTTCGCGGCCTAACTCGGCTTGCACCACTGCGGCGACTGCGGCGAAGGGGAGGGGCGGCACCCGGTCCTGCAACTTGGCGAATTCCTCAAGGTACTCCGGGGCGACGAGATCGGGCCGGGTCGAAAGGACCTGCCCGAACTTGATGAAGGTGGGACCGAGCTGCTCCAGCACCCGGCGCAGTCGCAGCGGGGTTGGACACGGCTCACCGCTGGGCGCTGACTCCCGTTTCAGGACGGCCGGGACGGGGATGCCGGTGCGTTCGACCAGTTCGCCGAACCCGTGGCGCAACAGCAGCGCGAGGATCTCCCGCGAACGGGCGAGGGCCTGAAACGGATGCGGGATCATTTGCTTTGCTCGAGTTTTTCCACCCTTCGTTCGAGCGCGGCCAGTTCGCTTTTTCGCGCGACATCCATCTTGCTGAGCGCTTCCGCCACCGCCTCGCTGACCCGGCGGGCAATGTCGTCTTTCTGCTTCTCGCCCTCGTCGACCAGGTTCTGCACGATCTTCCGCCCCTGATCTTCGGTCAATTCACCCCGCTTAACGAGTTCGCCCACCACTTCCTCAACCTTCTTGTGCGTGAGTGATACCGCGCCGATACTGGCCAGCACCGCCTTCTTCAGCATGTCCATCATACGAAACACCTCCCTTTCGTGTGATGCCGGATGGTGGCCGGCCGCTGCCGGCTCATTGATTCCACGCATGATGCCGGCGGTCAAGCTGATGGCGCCGGTCCAGTTTGCTGCCTTCGGCCAGTGACGGAGTGACCCGCCGACGGTGCAGGCGCAGCCAGGGCATGGCCGCGGCGAGCAGCAAACCGCCGGCGGTGCCGGCAAGCTGCAGGCGGCCAAACGCCATGCCATCACCCAACCCGATAAGATCAGCGGTAACGGAGAGCAGAGCACCAGCAAGGACGGTGACGATAAGTGTGGTTCTCATCGTGACACCTCCACCATGCATATACCAGCCAACTGGCGAGACCAGCCGGCGGGGTCAATACAATTATACCCCAACTTTGGCTAAAGTCAATGGATTATTATTCTGCTGAGACCGCCGCCCGCAAAAACCGAGCGAAAATGCCCGGCCGGTCAGCTCGTCGCTTTGGGCAGCTTACTGCCGTTGAACGAGTAGCGCCCGGCTGGCATTACTTTGTGCGCCCGCAGCGGCGCGAAGCTGGGCGATGATTTCTGTGCTTCACGGAAATCTCGCCCTAATAGGTGAGATCGCTGAATTCTCTTGCTGCTGCTGCATCGTGGCCAATTTTCATCACGATTTTTGCATGAATCAGCGCATCTGTGATTAGGATCACCCCGGGAGTAACCGAATAGTAGCTGTCCTCAATAACAAACTCATTTGCAGCCAATGTATAGCATTCCGAATTGTTTGTTCCGGTCCACCCCGGGCCGCCTAACCTGAATACTCGAGCGCCCACTCCATCATAAGCAGGCAAGGATATGGCAAGAGTATCTCCCGGAATATTGACAATTTT
>Ga0116170_10005024_pt1 | contig 11951 bp, 11 predicted proteins | sample AD_JPNHW1_MetaG_FD_89797 | JGI IMG/M metagenome (GOLD analysis project Ga0116170, IMG submission 89797) | Active sludge microbial communities of municipal wastewater-treating anaerobic digesters from Japan - AD_JPNHW1_MetaG | ecosystem: Engineered > Bioreactor > Anaerobic > Digestate | place... | reverse complement strand
GTCGCCGTGATGACGGAGGTCGACAAGAACAACATCATAGCCGTCGGCGGCAAGTTTTTTGCCCATGCCCATGTAGTTGGCCTTGCTCTCGTAAAGGCCGTGAAGAATGACCGCCGTGCCTTTCGATTTGCCGTGTGCGTCTATGGACCAGTAAGCTATTTTAACGCCATCGGCTGAGGTAATTTCACCGGCTGCTTCGAGTTTTTTCTGAGCCACCAGCTTGTCGCCATCGCCAGCAAGTTCCATAACTATATTATTCTGTGAAGAAGTGGTGACCTGCAAATTGCGATTTTCATTCTCGTCGCATCCTGCCAACACCCATGCCGTCGCCACCGTAACTATAATCAACGCCTTCGCTTTCATGTTGCAGTCTCCTTGAAAGAAGTCCCTTATGCACATGCAATACGCTGATATTGTGTCACTCCTCAGCCCAAAATGCAAGTGTCTGATACAAAAAACGATGGCAAAACCGTATACTGTCGCGATACGGCGTCTATCGTTGCGACGTACAAGCAGACGAACGATTTTACAGTTTGTCGTTTGGCAGCGGGAATCGTTTACAAAGGTCGTGTATTTTCGCGGCGGTTCTGTTTATGACGGCAGTATCGCCGTTCGACATCAGTACCGTATCCATGAGGTCAGCCAATACGTTTATTTCATCCTTGCCCAAGCCGCGAGTTGTGATTGCCGGCGTGCCGATACGAAGACCTGACGTCTTGATAGGCGGCCGCGGGTCGTTGGGAATGGCATTTTTGTTGCAGACTATCTGTGCCGCGTTCAGCCAGTTGGCTGCATCATGGCCGGTAACGTCGGGCAGCTTGCTCCGCAAATCCACCAGGAACAGGTGATTATCCGTGCCGCCGGAAACTATCCGCCAGCCTTTTTCGTGCATTACGCCTGCAAAATATCGGGCATTTTTAATTACATTTGCGATATATTCGTGAAAAGACGGCTGAAGCGCTTCGTGGAACGACACCGCTTTTGCGGCGATGGCGTGCATGAGCGGGCCGCCCTGAATGCCGGGGAAAATTGCCGTATCAATCTTTTTAGCCCACTGCTGCCTGCACAGAATCAGGCCGCCACGAGGGCCGCGAAGAGTTTTGTGATTCGTAGTCGTTATGAAATCAGCGTGCGGGAACGGATGAGGATGCTGGCCGGTCACGACAAGGCCGGCGATGTGAGCCACATCGCACATCAGCAGACAGCCGACTTCCCTGGCGATTTCGCCGAAAGCCGCAAAATCTATCTGCCGCGGATACGCACTTGCGCCGGCGACGATGATAGCCGGCTTTTCCGTCTTCGCCTGCTGCCGGATTTTATCCATGTCCAGCCGCTCACTATCGCTCTCCACGCCGTAAAATACCGTCTTATACATCTTGCCGGACAGATTTATCGGCAGGCCGTGCGAAAGATGGCCGCCGTGAGCCAGGTTCATGCCCATGATTTTATCGCCCGGGTTGATGGCAGCCAGGTAGACCGCCAGGTTTGCGTTTGTGCCGCTGTGCGGCTGAACGTTGGCGTGTTCGGCGTTGAAAAGTTTTTTGGCGCGGGTGATGGCGAGGGCTTCTACTTCGTCGACGGCTTCACAGCCGCAGTACCAGCGCTTTTCAGGATAACCTTCGGCGTATTTGTCGGTAAGAACCGACCCCAACGCCTGAAGTACGGGTATGGAAACGTGATTTTCCGACGCTATCAGTTCAATCGTATTGCGCTGACGGTCGTGTTCCTTTTCTATCAATGCCTTTATTTCAGGGTCTTCCTGTGCCAGTCTGTCCATTTTCAGCCTTTCCTTGCTTCATTAATTCAAAATTGAAGACGCAGAGTTTAACTCTCCACCCAATTTTTCGCAAGCCATTAGGCAGGATTTTCTTAATCAACTGATGGAATATTTGCCGAAAATGGTATAATAACTACCCAAATACTTTATCCGAAGGAGTTTTACGGTTTTAGCGCAAGCCTGCTGGGCTGCCGCTAAAGAAAGATTCAGGCGTCAGCCTTTTTACGGGGCTGCAATGTGCCCTTGAAAAACCGTAAAATCATGAAGGACTTCTCATAAAATGCCGCACGAACAGATGAATATAAAACAGCTGGCATCATATCTTTCGATGGATGCGAGAGAATTGCATAAGCTCGCTTCACGCCAGAAGTTACCCTGCCGCAAAACCGGCGGCAATTTCATTTTTACCAAATGTGAAATCGACCGGTGGGTCTGGGACACTTTAAATGAATTCAACAGCCGTGAACTTCAGGGCATTGAGCGCGGCGTCGCCAAACATCACGGCTTCAATGCCGACATACCGATAATCTGCCCGCTGGTACATAAAAACACGATGGTCATGCCACTCAACGTTCACTCGCAGGACGCCGTCCTGCGCGGCTTGGTGGATTCAGCCGACGCAGCAGGCCTGATTTATGACAGGGAGCATCTTCTTGGCGAATTGAAAGCCAGAGAGCAGCTTTGCAGCACAGCCATCCTGCCGGGCGTCGCTTTACCGCATCCACGACAGCCTCTGCCATACGATATTGCGGAATCTTTTATAATACCGGGACTTACGCCTGCCGGCATACCATTCGGAGCGGAAGACGGCTCACTGAGCAGGCTGTTTTTTCTGATATGCTGCAAGGATGAACGGACGCATCTTCACGTGTTAGCCCGCATAGCACGAATCCTCGACAAGCCCGGCATGATTGATATGCTTATGGAGTGCACCTCGCCAAAAGAATTTGGAGAAACTCTCGCCCATCGTGAAATAGAATTGATAGGCCTGCACGATGAATGATAAAATTGTGACATGATTCCATACGATGCCAAAAAATTCATTGCCGTCGTGACCATGCTAGCCGCATTAGGCGGTTCAGGTGTCTTTGCGCAAACATCCCAGCCATCGACTCAGGAGGCTCTGCGCAAGGAAATCATTGAGATGAGCAGAAACGACCGGCTTTCAAACCTTTTTACCAAAATATATCAAGCCGTCTCTCCCTCCGTCGTCGTAATCCATACCGCCAGAGTCTCCTCTGCCGACATTCTTTCATATTATCAGGACAGATACATTCGCGAACAGTTCAATCACGACTATAACGTCGGCCTGGGCAGCGGCGTGATAATCGACGCAGAAAACGGGTACGTCGTCACGAACAATCACGTGGTGGCTAACGTTCAGCGTGTCGAAGTGATACTCAGTGACGGCAGGATTTTGAGGGCGCAGTGGGTGCGCAGCGACCCGCTCAGCGATATAGCCGTCATAAAAATACCGCCGCAAAATCTCACTGCTACGCCACTGGGCGACAGTGACCGGCTGGAGGTCGGCAGCCTGGTGCTGGCGTTCGGAGCTCCGCTGGGCCTGCCGCAGACCGTGACAGCAGGCATAGTCTCCGCAAAAGGACGCAAAACAACAGGCATGGATTACCAGGATTTCATCCAGACCGATGCCGCGATAAACCTGGGCAATTCAGGCGGCCCTCTGGTAAACATGCGAGGCGAAGTGGTCGGCATAAATACGCTGATACTCTCATCAACAGGCATGTATGCCGGCGTCGGCCTGGCGATTCCGTCCAACATGGTTCGGAACATAATGAAACAGCTCGTTCAAAAAGGGCTGGTAATGCGCGGCTACCTCGGCGCATACATTCAAAACGTCAGCCCGGCGCTGGCCAGAAACATGAATCTGCCGCATAACAACGGCGCACTGATAACCAACGTGTTCACCGACAGCCCAGCCGGCAAAGCCGGCCTGCTGGAACGCGATTTCGTAATCTCGGTCAATAACAAAACCATCCGCAACGCCAACGATTTGCGAAACGCCACCGCCTCTCTGATGCCGGAAGAAACCGCGACAATGAAAATCCTTCGCGACGGCAAAGAGATTGAATTAAAAGTGATTATGGGCCGCTCTCGCAGAAAGACGATTCCGCCGGCAAAAACATTTTTGAACCGACCGGCTGAAACATTCGAAGACCAGGTGGGTCTGTTCTGCAAAACGCTTACACCAACCACCGCCATACAGTACGGCTATGCCGCAGAAATGAACGGCGCAGTGGTGGCGAAAGTATTAGCCGGCAGCGAAGCGTTTGAAGCAAACATAGTACCCGGCATGCTCGTCACGCACGTAAACGACAATCCGATAAAATCGGAATCGGAACTGAAAACGGCTATCGACCGTTCGCGAGGTACGGGAATACGGCTTACCGTCACGACACCTATCGGCGGAAAATGGTATATTTTCCTGCCGCTTGAAATTTTTTAATATGACTGTACGCTATACAGGTACTTTTAAAAACTTTTTAACATGACCATTCTGAATATATAGGTTACTTTTAAAAATTTTTTAGAACGACCGTTCAGAATATATAGGTTACTTTTTAAAACTTTTTAATGCGACTGTTCAGAATATGCTATTTTAAAAATTTTGAAAAATTAACGTGAAAGGATTTTTATATGCAAAATGGAAAGATGATGAAACAGGTTTTGTGGCTGAATATTCTGCCGGCGATTATAGGCCTTCTGCTGACGGCTGGCTGCGCAAGTAAGCCGAAACAGAATGTTCAGATGGACACGTCCGAACTGAATCCACCGGCGGAGTCGACAGCCGCGAATGCTCCCGCCGTAGCCGACGAACCGGTTGCGCCGGCCACTGCCGCACCCGTAACGACGGAGGCTGCCTATAAGCCCGCGCCATCGCCGGCACCGTTGAATCCAGACGCTGAAAAACCCAAACCTTCGCCCAGGCCTATCAGAAAAGTTGAACCGGCCACGCTTACCGAAGCAATGAATACCCCAAAAAAACCAGCCGCTTCGTCGAAAGTGAACTATTACATAGTTCGACATGACGACACTTTCTGGAGCATATCACGTCGCGTGTACGGCTCGGGCAAATATTGGAAAACCATTCAGGACGCAAATCCGGATGTCAGCCCCGAACGACTGATGGTCGGCCAAAAAATCGTAATTCCCGAAATCGCAAAATAAAAATCTTTACCTTTTCGCTTTGTATACGGAAATCTGTTAAACTGGAGCAGTTCTCAAAACTCTTTTGCCTTTGGGAACTGCTCCAGTCAGTTTGAAAAACTAAAAATGAAAGGATTTTTTATGGTTAAAGTCTGGAACGCTCTGCCGTATGTCGTACTTGCATGCATTTTGGCGATAATCTGCTACTGTACATGCGGCGGCGGCGAAAAAAACATGGGTCTCAAGATAACCAGTGAAGACGGCTTTATCGAATGGGGCACTTGCGTGGCGTTCGGCATTACCGGTCTGCTGGGCATGTGCGCGGCGGTTATGAAACGGAAAATGCTTACAAAAAATCAATTAATCTTTCTGGTAGTGTTTTCGATAATATGCTTTTTAGCCGTCGGGGAAGAACTCAGCTGGGGTGAGCGGATATTCGGATTCGCTCCGCCGGAAAACATGGAAACCACGTCCAGCTCGGCAGTCACGTTCGGACATAACGACGTTACGATGCATAATCTGGACTTCAAATTCGGCAAGGTCAGTTTTTCAATCGGCGGAATGCTTTTCGGCGTGACGCTTATCGTGGCGTTAGCCATCCACGGCATAGTGCTGCCGATATTGTATAAAAAACGTCATCCGAAAATCGTAAAATTCGTCGACAAACTCGGCCTTTTTCTGCCGCCGCTGAACTTCGGCATACTCGTTACCGCCGCCGCACTGATGTTTTACATCCTTAGAAGAACAACCATCGACGATATGACCGAGCCGAACGAATTTAAGGAATTTTTCGTGCCCGTCGTTTATGCAGCCATTGTCGCCGTCACGTTTTTTAACGGAAAAACCAAAGGCGAACGGGTCTGCCTTGAATTTCTTTTTATCCTCTTCATGCTCGGCATAACCGCGAGCGTAACTAAAATGTAATTCGCTGTGCATGAAATGGAAAAGCGAATCGTAATATTGGGTTTTGAAAGCAGTTGCGATGAAACCGCAGTTTCGCTCGTAGTTGACGGCCGAAAAGTTCTTTCGGACGTCGTTGCCAGCCAGATAGACCAGCACCGCCGTTACGGCGGCGTCGTGCCGGAACTCGCCAGCCGCGCACACGTCGAAGCCGTCAATACCGTCCTGGCCGACGCTCTCGCGCAAAGCGGAATAAAACGCGACGAGATATCCGCCGTCGCCGTCACGCATCAGCCGGGGCTAATCGGTTCATTGCTGGTTGGATTGATGGCGGCAAAAACGACGGCGTGGCTGCTCGGCGTGCCGCTGATTGGAGTAAATCACGTCTGCGCGCACGCATACGCCGCCGCACTGGACGACGAACCCATCAACTACCCAGCCGTCGCACTCGTATGTTCGGGCGGCCATACGTCGCTGTATCATCTTCAATCGCCGACGAAAATGGAACTGCTCGGCAGCACCATCGACGACGCAGCCGGCGAAGCCTACGACAAGGTGGCATCCATACTTCATCTGGGTTTTCCAGGCGGACCGGTTATCGACAGGGCAGCCCGCCGCGGCAATGGCCATGCCGTGGATTTTCCACGCACGCTGCTCAAAGGCCAGTCGCTCGACTTTTCATTCAGCGGCATAAAGACGGCTGTCCTGTATCACGTCAACGGCGTGCCGAACGCAAAGACCGACAACGGTCATGCGAAGGGCATTGAAAACTTTTCATCGCAGGAAGTGGACGACATCGCCGCCAGTTTCCAGGACGCCGTAACCGATATCCTCACCATCAAAATGCGGCGTGCCGCCAAAATCACCGGCGCCAGGACGCTTATACTTGGCGGCGGCGTGGCAGCAAACTCAGGCCTTCGTGAAAAAGCACAAAAAGTAGCAGATAAAATCGGCTGTACGCTGCGGCGGCCGCCGATGAAATACTGCACCGACAACGCAGCCATGATTGCCGGGTTGGGATATCACCTGCTGCTCGCCGGCCAAATCGCCGATTTACGATTATCCGCCACGCCGACTGTGCGCATATAGAGCGGTTTTTAAAAAATTTAAAAAGTGCCCGCCAAAAATTTTGGGGATTATAGCCGTTCACAAAAATCCTCCGACTATAATGTCTTGCATGGCATGGCAATCGAGAATTCGCGTCTTCTCCTCAAAAACCGCCCGCAACGACGGCAGATATGTGCTTTACTGGATGCAGCAGTCGCAACGAACCCGTTATAACCATGCGTTGGAATATGCAACGGAAGAAGCCAACCGGCTTGGCCGGCCGCTGATGGTTGCATTTTGCGTTGCTGCGTATCCGCAGGCTAATGTCCGGCATTACGCGTTCATGCTGCAAGGCATAGACGAAGTGCGTCGCGAACTTGAAAAACGTCATGCCTGTTTCATAACGAGAATCGGCCAACCGTCCGACTTAATAAGCGAACTCGCCAAACCAGCCGCCCTGCTCATAACCGACAGAGGTTACACCCCCATACAATCTCGCTGGCGGCAGGATGTCTGTAAAAATTGCGACGTACCAGTAATTGAAGTCGAGTCGGACGTCGTCGTTCCAGTCGATATCGCCAGTGACAAACGGGAATATTCGGCGGCTACGCTCAGGCGGAAGATAACTCCGCTTATCGACGAATATCTTTTGTTGCCGCGGCAGCGCAGCCTGAAAATCGCGGCTGACGCCATCAATGAAAAATCCGACGATATTTCTCTCAAAAACGTTACGAAAAAATTGCATCTTGACGCATCCGTCTCCCCTGTCGACGGTTTTTGTGGCGGATATTCGCAGGCGGAAAAGCGTCTGACTGAATTCGTGTCAAAAAAACTCCGCGGTTACGACGAATTGCGCAATGACCCGACGAAAAATTTTACGAGCGGCCTCAGCGCGTATATGCATTTCGGCCAGATTTCGCCGATAGAAATCGCCCTTGCCGTCAAAACCGCCGATGCGCCAAAACCTGACCGCGATGCCTTTCTTGAACAGTTGACAGTCCGCCGTGAACTGGCGATGAATTTCCTGCGATTCTGTCAGAAAGCGGATGATTATGAATCATTGCCAGGCTGGGCGCGTGCCACGCTTGAGTCGCACGACAAAGACCGCAAAAAAACATACACGCTCCGGCAGCTCGAACAGGCCTCCACTGTCGATGAATATTGGAACGCAGCCCAACGACAGCTTGTACGAACCGGAACAATACATAACTACATGCGGATGTATTGGGGCAAAAAAATCCTCGAGTGGGCGCCGTCGGCGAAACTTGGATTTGAATGGTGCGTACATCTGAACGACCGTTACGCACTGGACGGCCGCGACGCTAACAGTTATGCGGGAATTGCGTGGTGCTTCGGCAATCATGACCGGCCGTGGAGCGAGCGGCCTATTTACGGCAACGTGCGATGTATGACGGCAGGCGGACTTGAAAGAAAATTCGACATCCGCAGTTATGCGAAAATGTGGAGCGAGCCATAGCAACAAATGGTGTCGTACGTTATCTTTGAAAATAGAACCTATCCCAAGAACATGGGCGTTGCCATTGGTGGATAGGTGCTATTTAAAAACCCCGTCTCGACGGTCAAGACGGGGTTTCGTGCAATGGCCTATAAAAAGGCTGTATTCAGAAGAATTTGTCTAAAATTTCCATTCGACGTCAAACAGGGTTGTTACGTCGGTCGGGCCTGCCATCGGGCCAGCGATATCCTGGGTAAGGAAGACCTTGCCGCCGACGGTCAGGAAATCGGCAAGATTGTACTTGGCGTCGATTACATGGCCCTTCTTGTTGACGTAGCCGAAATCACTGTCGGCAAAATAACCAGGCGTGGCGTTGGCTTCGATATATGCGTATTTATAGCCGACCGACCAATCGCCCTTTTTCTTGTTGTTGCCGAACTTATATCCGACCGCATAAGCCTTGTTCTGATTCTTGTAATCGTAATTCGGGTCATCGTCGGCACAGTTATAGGCCCAGTCGAAATAAGCCTTGTTTTCTTTGCCAAGAAATTTGAACTTAAACTCGTTGGTCAAGTTAAAAACCCTGAATGCACCGGCGGCAAGATTCTTGTCCGAATCAACGTCATTGCCGTTGGCGGCGCCGTAGTTATAGGAATATTGATAATTATCCCATACGTAATAGTTGGCTGCCAGCGTCCATTTGAAATCTTTGGCCAACTCCCAGTCAAAGCCCAATTCAAAGTCCGCCATCGTGCAGTCGTTATAATCATACTGCGAGTTTTCCTTGACGATAAAGTAACCGGCGCCAACGAACGGCTTGAATCCGCCAGGCAGTTGTGAATATTTATATTGTGCCCAAAAACCTTCCGGATTTACGTCGTCGTCCCATATCATATCCGTATGCACCATGGGGGTGGGCATCTTGCCGCCGATGACTTCCAGCCCTTTTAGAAATTTGGGCGTATATTTGACGTACGCCTGATCCAGCCAGATGTCTTTTTTGCTGAAATCGTTAGTCATCGTCACGTTGGTTGACGTCGGTTCATTATTTCCAGGATATTTGGTATCATAATCGCCCGTCGCCAGCCGTGCCGCCACCAGGAACTGGTCATCCAGCAGGGTCTTTTCAAATCCTATACGAAAGCGGATTCGCGACCGATTGCGCCACGGCTTGGATTTATCCTTGTCAACCGTCTGATTATATCCGCGGTAGCTTTGGCCTTGATAGCGCAGCCTTAAATCACCGCTAATTTTAAAGCCGTGCAGCCAATCCACATTGCCGATATCGTCGGCAACCTTGTAGAGTTTGTCTTCATTCGCCCGCTGTTTTTCGAGAAGCTCGGCAACGTCGACCTGTTGATTTTTGAGCTGTTTGAGTTCTTTCTGCTGGGCTTCGAGTTGTGCCTGCAACTGCTTTATGGTAGCCTGCACCTCTTCATCCGCCGCCTGAGCGTCGGCCATCCCAATCCATGCCGCCAACACGGCGGCAATGACGCTGAAAACGATTCTTTTTCTCATTTATCTATCCTTTACGAAAATGACCATATCCGGCCGACCGTCAGCCTGATTTCTCAATGAAAAGTTAAAGAATTGAAATTAAGAAAGTATTAGGATGTGTCTAAGAACCCATTAAATAAGACCACCGGTTGAGGTTGGTTTTTGACAGACGACTCTCGTCAGACGACAACCTGCCATATCGGCAAAAATTCAGCTTTTTTTGCGCATTTGGGCAGTTTTCGACAAACGACAAAAGTGCTATTTGTTTTGTAACTTCTTTAGTGTACGCGTATTATGTGCTTTGGCATTATGCTTGCTGCTATAAAAGAACCTGCGAGGTGTATTTATGGTATTGGCGTTGAAGGACAACTCGGCTCCGCTAGAATTGGTAGTTACCGGCGAGGTTGCCAGTTGGCTGCCGGCGCTGGAGCAGGTGGTAGGGCCGAATTGGCTCAAGACGCGGCGTGTGCGCAGCGGCCATGAATTGTTGGAGGTCGTCCGCCACGGCCGAGCCGACGCTGCCGTATTGGACGACGAATGCGACTGGGACCTGGATGTGCTGCAAATGCTCCGGATGCTTCGCCAGCTTGACAGGTCGTTGCAGGTTGTGGTCGTTACACACCACACGGAAAGGCAGTGGATGGAAGCTGCGTTGAAGCTGGCGGCATACAGCGTTTTGACCAAGCCGCTGGGCTTTGAGCCGCTGGTACGACAGATTCACGGCATAATGCTCAAAATGCACAAGCAGCTTAACTCGCAGCCTACCGCAATCATGAAACTTGATGATTGGAATAAAAACTGGTAAAAATTTGCCTGTCCGCCCGACGGCGGATGTTTTTTTTCTACGATTTTTGTTAAAAAAACGTAGGATTAAGACGGACATAATGAATCTCTACGGGTTAAAACCCGTAGCATCATAGTCATCAGGCTTTCGCCTGTCCGCCTCACGGCGGATACTTTCATCTACGGTTTAAAAACCGTAGAATTAAGACGGACATATTAAAAAAACGCGTTGAAAAGGCAAAAGGAAATAACATCGTTTTGAGGAGACAGAAAATGGCTAAAGCCAAATGCACGAAATGTAAAATTCGCCCCCTGGGTGACAAGGTCCTGGTAAAGCGTCTGGAGGCGGAATCCATCACAGCCGGCGGCATAGTCCTGCCCGATACCGCCAAGGAAAAACCCAAGCAGGGAACGGTTCTCGCCGTCGGCGAAGGCAGCCTGAACAAGGACGGCAGCCGTACCCCCCTTCAGGTCAAAACCGGCGATACTGTCCTGTTTACCAGCTACGCCGGAACTACCGTCAAAATCGACGGCGACGAACTCATGCTCATGGATGAGAGCGACATCCTGGCAATCATTGACTAAATAATTGTTAGGACAGCTTTCTGACTTGAGGATAGGATTCCTCTAGCCGCCACTCAAGCTGCCCATTTAGTTATCTCTTTTCAGGAGTATTAATTATGGCAAAGGCAGCTGGAATTTTCATGGATGTAACAACGAGATGGGCGGAAAAGCTTCAAGTCGATATGACGGTTCTCGAATGGGCATTCGACAATCTTAGACATAATGCATCTAACGAAGGATGTCATAATTTCCCATCAAGAGATGATGTAGCCTCTAATGACATTTTCTTTAATGCAGTTCGCCGAATGTATGAAATAAGAACTGGCAGAGTGCTTGAAAAAAGTGAATATCCTATGCTCAGAAGAATGATTCTAAAAGTACATAAACAAGGTAAAACCCCAAGATAATTGCAGCTAGGAGATTATTGAAATGGCAAAGAAGAAAATAATATTTGACGTAGATGCCCGTTCGAGCATTCTCAAGGGCGTCAAACAGCTGGCGAGAGCCGTCAAGGTCACCCTCGGTCCTACCGGCCGTGTTGTAGTACTGCAGAAAAGTTTCGGCAGCCCGACCGTCACAAAAGACGGCGTGAGCGTAGCCAAGGAAATAGAGCTGGCCGACCCGAATGAAAACATGGGCGCCCAGATGGTCAAGGAAGTCGCGTCAAAGACGTCGGATATCGCAGGCGACGGCACGACGACCGCGACCATTTACGCCGAAGCCATCTTTGAAGAAGGCCTTAAAAATGTAACCGCCGGT
>Ga0116170_10005023_pt1 | contig 11952 bp, 6 predicted proteins | sample AD_JPNHW1_MetaG_FD_89797 | JGI IMG/M metagenome (GOLD analysis project Ga0116170, IMG submission 89797) | Active sludge microbial communities of municipal wastewater-treating anaerobic digesters from Japan - AD_JPNHW1_MetaG | ecosystem: Engineered > Bioreactor > Anaerobic > Digestate | place... | reverse complement strand
GCAAAATACTTCGAATTGATTGAGTTTCTTTATGGGCTCGTTACCGTGAAAAAACCGCGCTGAAAGCTCGAAGAGATTGCGGGCATGATTCAAGCCGTGGTCAACCATATCGGGACAAAAATCTTCATACCAAGCAGGATGATTTGGATCATTCCAATCGTTGAAAAAAGATCGCAATTCTTTTTTTAAATTATCATTTGTAATCTGAGAAAGGATGGGTGAAACTCGGAAACAACAATCTGATAAAGTAAATAACCAATCTGCTGCCATAATAGTTACTCATTTCTTATAAAGATTCTATCATTCGAAATTGATAATAAAGATTTCTTCATACAACGTTTTCTTCACTACCTCTCGTTGGATCAAGGCTGCCCACCCCACGCAGATAATCCTCCTTGCCGAGTATGACGACAGCGGGGCCATCGGGAGGCGCTACCGCCGGCAGGACGAGATCGGCACCCCGTTCGCTGTTACCGTGGATTACGATACCAAGGAGAACAACACCGTCACCCTCCGCGACCGGGATTCGATGAAGCAGGTGCGGGTGGCTATCGACGAGCTGCCGGAGACGGTGAGCGCTCTTATTGCAGGGAGCACCACGTTTGCGGAGTTGGGGTAATTAATCCCCGTTAACCCCTTTTTACCGGAAAATCACCGGCTCCAGAACCCCTGTTCCCCGGTTATGATGCCTGCCGCCCCGAAGAGTGCCCCGCGGGGGCCTCAATTTTTTTTTAAAACGGCACCATTCATAACCAGAGTTTTTTTAAGTACGGTGATCTGTAATGCCGTGCCTTGGAGAGGTACTGAAGCGGGGAGCCCTTGTAACTATTGAGAAAAAAACCGAACGTGATCTTCGTGCGGGAAGTAAAATGTCCCGCCTGTTCTCTCTGGAGATCAAAACCCGTAAAAACCACATTCCCGCAAATACAATCTCCTCTGTTACAGCCAGGAACCGGACCTCTCACCAGCCAGACAGTTCCGGGTCCTGCACGTACCAGCTCCCACTCTCCTTGAAGGGCCTGGGGCAAATACCCTCCCGATCCTGCCACTTACGGGCAGGCGCCGCAACCGATCCGGCGGTGTGCCGGTTTTTTCCGGTCGGGGGGGGAATGCAGAACACCATGTCCCGCGTCTGACAACCTGAGGTGCCTTTAGAAAATACAAAGTATAGTCAATTACTCCATAACAAAACAATTATTATTGTATACCGTTATCATCACATACAGGTACCATCCGGGTGGGAGAATCCCGCAGCCTGCAACGGAACAGCAACGACCTGCGGGGAACGGGACGTAGTGAGGATGCGGGGAGAGAACCATGGGGAGTGACAGGGACGATCAGGGTACCGGGTCGGGCGTTGCCGATAAGGTCTTCGTTTCAGAGAATACCTGGCGGGGACTTATCCTCATCAGCACCGCAACCGTGCTTTTGTTTTCCGTCTACTGCCTCTCCCAGGGGATCACCACCATCTTCATGCACCTGTATTATTTCCCGATCGTGCTGCTTGCCTACCGGTACCGGTACCGGGGCTGCGTGCCTGCCGCGCTCCTTTCCCTTGCCTATGTCGGGCTCGTTGTTTTTTTCAAGCCCGGACCGGCCGAGGTCACCGGTGCACTCTTCCGCCTTGCAGTTTTCATCGGGATTGCCGTGGTTGTTGCCCACCTGTCGGAACGGCTGGCTGCTGCGTACCTGTCCCAGAAAGAAAAACTGGAGACCATCCGGAACCTGCAGCAGTTCCAGGAAAGCACGATCGCCACTGCAAACATCTGGATCATGGTCCTTGCCCCGGACGGGACGATCCTTGTCTGGAACGATGCGGCAGAAACGATATGCGGGTACCGGCGGGATGATGTCCTGAGGAAGAGGACGATATGGCGCGACCTGTACCCCGACAAAGCATACCGGCAGGAGGTGATCCGCCGGATCCGCCAGGCCCTCGGACAGGAGACGTACCTGGAAAACTTCGAAACGGAGATCCGCTGTGCTGACGGGACGAAAAAAACGGTTGTCTGGAACACGCGGGGGATTCATGACGCAGACGGATCCATCCAAAGTTATATCGCCATCGGGCGGGACATCACCGGGCAGAAGCGGGCGGAAGAGGCGCTGCGGGAGTCAAGGGAGTTTTTAGACAAGATTATCAGCTCGATTGGCGATCCCATTCATGTCAAGGACCGGCAGCACCGGGTGATCCTCATCAATGACGCCGCGTGCAGGCTGTTTGACCTCTCGCGGGAGGAGATCCTCGGAAAAACCGCGTACGAACTCTTCCCCGATAAGGAGATGGCCGATATCTCGTGGCAGAAAGACGAGGAAGTCTTCAGGACCGGGAGGGAAAATGTCAACGAAGAGACAAATACCTATGCTCCCAAAAAGACCCTTACCGTCCTTGTCAGAAAGACCCTGTACAGGGATACTGCGGGAAACCAGTTCCTTGTCGGTATCACGACGGATATCACCGACCGCAAACGGGCGGAGATGGCACTCCTGCAGACGAACAAAAAACTGAACCTGCTCTCCAGCATCACCAGGCACGACATCCTCAACCAGCTGATGGCGCTGAAGGGGTACCTCGAGCTCTCGCAGGATGCCATCGGCAATCCGCAAGCCCTCAGGGAGTACCTGACCCAGGAGAAGAAGGCAGCGGATACTATCGAGCACCAGATCCTGTTCACCAAGGATTACCAGGATCTGGGCGTTGCAGCACCTGAATGGCAGAGCGTGAATGCCAGCATCCGGAAGGCTCTTTACGGTCTTCCGATGCGGGACATCCGTGTCGAAGTCGATCCCAAGGATCCGGAGATCTTCGCCGACCGGCTCTTCGAGAAGGTCTTCTACAACCTCATCGACAACGCACTCCGTTACGGGGGTGACCGGTTGCAGACGATCCGAATCTCCGTGCAGCAGTCGGGCACCAGCCTTGCGATCGTCTGCGAGGATGACGGCGCGGGAATCTCAGAAGAGGACAAAAAGCAGCTCTTCACCCGGGGCTTTGGCAGGAATACCGGGCTCGGGCTCTTCTTATCGCGGGAGATCCTTGCGATCACCGGTATTACGATTGCCGAGAATGGCGTGGCGGGCAGGGGTGCACGGTTCGAGATCCTTGTGCCCGAAGGAATGTGGCGGATGACCGGCAGAGGTGCGTGAGCCATGGAAGATCCCATCCGTGTCCTCTACGTGGACGATGAATCGGCACTCCTCGAACTCTGCAAAATCTACCTGGAACGTTCCGGCGATTTCATGGTAACGACCGTACCGGGCGCACCCGAGGCGATCCGGATACTCGAACTGGAGAAGTTTGACGCAATCGTCTCCGACTACCAGATGCCGGAGATGGATGGTATCGAATTTTTAAAGGTTGTCCGGGGGCGCAGGGACAAGACACCCTTCATCATTTTTACCGGAAAAGGGCGGGAAGAGGTGGTGATCGAAGCCCTGAACAGCGGGGCAGACTTCTACCTGCAGAAAGGCGGCGAGCCAAAGTCGCAGTTTGCCGAACTGATGCATAAGATCCGCCACGCCGTTTCCCTCCGTAAGGCGGACAAGGCGTTCATCGAGAGCGAAGAGAGGTACCGGACCGTGTTCGAGAATACCGGTTCGGCAACCGTCATCATCGAGGAGGACTACACCCTCAGTCTCGTGAACTCCGGGTTCGAACACTTAAGCGGTTTTTCCAAGAAAGAAGTTGAAGGAAAGAAGCGCTGGACCGAGTTCGTTGCCAAAGAAGACCTTGCCTGGATGCTCGATCAGCATCGCCTGCGCAGGATCAACAGAACCAGGGCATCCAAACAGTATGAGTTCCGGTTTGTCACGCGATCCGGGGAGATCAGGGATATTTTCCTGAATGTGGATCTCGTTCCGGGAACGAAAAAGAGCGTTGCATCGCTCATCGATATCACCGAGCGCAAAACCTCAGAACATGCGCTCAAGATAAGCCAGGAAAAACTTGCGGAGGCCATGGATCTCGCGCACATCGTGAACTGGGAGTATGACGTGGCAACCGGAACCTTCACGTTCAACGACCATTTCTACAGCCTGTATGGCACAACGGCAGAGCGGGAGGGCGGGTACCGGATGCCGGCGGAGGTATATGCACGGGAGTTCGTTCACCCGGATGAGGCGGCTCTTGTTGCCCGCGAAGTGAAAAATGCGATAACTGCCACCGACCCGGGCTATACGAGCACTATCGAGCACCGGATCATCCGCAGGGACGGCGAGATCCGCCATATCGTCGTGCGGTTCGGCATCATAAAAGATGCCGCCGGCAGGACGGTCAAAACCTACGGTGCGAACCAGGATATCACCGAGCGCAAAAAAGTGGAGGACGAGTTACGGGAGACAAACGAGTACCTGCACAAGCTGCTCGATTTTGCCAACGCCCCCATCATCGTCTGGGATCCGGATTTCAGGATAACGCGCTTCAATCACGCGTCCGAACACCTGACCGGCAGGGCTGAGCAGGAAGTCATCGGACAACCGCTGGACATCCTGTTCCCGCAGGATACGAGGGACGCTTCACTTGCCCTGATCAAGAAGACCCTTGCCGGCGAACGGCTGGAGACGGTTGAGATCCCCCTCCTTGCATCCGACGGGATCATCCATACCGTGCTGTGGAATTCGGCCAATATCCTTACCGCGGAAGCGGATCTGATCTCCACGATTGCCCAGGGGGTTGACATCACCGACCGGAAGCATACGGAAGAAGTGCTGAGGAGGAGCGAAGAGAAATTCCAGTCGCTCTTCATGCACATGAGTGAAGGTGCAGCCCTCCATGAACTTGTCTATAACGACCACGGTATCCCGGAGGATTATGTTATCATCGAGGTCAATCCTGCGTTTGAGTCGCAACTTGACCTTGCAAGAGACGATGTCATCGGGAAGACAAGCAGGGAAGCGTACGGGGTACCCGAGTCGCCCTACCTTGAAATCTACGCACGGGTAACCCTGACCGGAACGCCGGAGATCTTCGAAACCTACTTCCCCCCGATGGCAAAACATTTCTCGATCTCGGTATTCTGTCCCTACAAGGGCAGTTTTGCCACCGTCTTTAAAGACATCACCGGGCGTAAACTGGCAGAAGAGGAATTACAGGCGGTCAAGGAAAAATATACGAAAGCGTTCCTGTCAGTTCCCGACGCGATCACGATAAGCGAGCTGGATTCGGGAAGGTTCATCGAGGTAAACGATGCAACCATGCGAATCTTCGGGTACTCCCGCGACGAGCTTATCGGAAAGAGCGCCTTCGAACTCGGCATCTGGCACAGGAAAGAGGACCGGGATCGCCTGATAGGCGAGATCAGAAAACACGGCCGGGTATCCCGGTTTGAGATCCAGGAGCGGCGAAAATCCGGTGAAACGTTCGTTGCATCGGTAAATGCCGATACCATCTCTTTGGGAAACGTCCCCCATCTCATTGCCGTTATCCGCGATATTACCGAGAGTAAAAAAGTTGAGGATGCGCTCCGGGAGAGCGAAGAAAAATCCCGCACCATTCTGGAGAGCGTTCCGGAACTTATCCTGGTGCACCGGAACGGTATCATCCAGTACGCCAACCCTGTGGCGGTAAAAACCCTGGGTTACCCGCCGCACGACCTGATCTCCAGGCGGGTGACCGATTTCATTGCTCCGGAATTCCACGAGCGCGTTGAAGCCGCAGTGCTCCAAAGGATGGCCGGCAAACCGGTGGATCCGTACGAGATTAATGTCATAGGAAAGGATGGCAACCGCAGGGAGATGATCGTCAACGGCAGCATGATTGTGCTCGATAAAGCGCCTTCCGCCCTCATCATCCTTACCGACATCACCGAGCGCAAGAGGGTGGAAGAGTCTTTAAAAAGGAGCGAAGCGCGGTTACGGGCCGTTGTTGAAGACCAGACCGAATTCATCTGCCGGTTCGATTCTGACGGGATGCTCACGTTCGTCAATGACGCATACTGCCGGTATTTCGGACTGGACAGAACCCGGTGCCTTGCACACCCCCATACGGTTGTCCTGCCACCCGAAGACGCACGGCTGATGAAAAAACACCTTGCATCACTCACCCGGGAAAACCCGGTTGCCGGCATCGATCACCGTATCATCATGCCATCGGGGGAGATCCGCTGGCAGCGGTGGAATGACCGGGCGATCTTTGACGGGAACGGCAGGGTGATCGAGTACCAGTCTGTCGGGAGGGATATTACAGAAACGAAGCTGGTCGAGATAGCGCTGCACGAGAGCGAGAAGCGTTTCCAGCAGATCGCCGAGAGTGCCGGGGAATGGATCTGGGAAGTGGATGCGGACGGGGTGTACACGTATTCGAATGCCATGGTATACCGGATCCTCGGGTATACGCCGGAGGAAATTATCGGGAGAAGGCATCTCTATGATTTCTTTGTTCCGGAAGACCGGAAGGTGCTGAAGGAGAGCGCGTTCCGGGCATTTGCGAACCGTGAACCGTTCAGAAGCATTGTGAACGCGAACCTGCATAAAAACGGGAGCCGGGTTATCCTGGAGACGTCCGGCGTACCGGTTCTTGACCCCCGGGGCAGACTCACCGGGTATCGCGGGACGGATATCGACATCACCGCCCGGGTGAGGGTTGAGGAGGCAGTCCGGAGGGCAGGAGCATATAACCGGAGCCTGATCGAGGCGAACCTTGACCCCATGGTCATGATCAATCCCGAAGGGAAGATCAGCGACGTGAATGCAGCAACCGTATCGGTGACGGGGTTCTCCCAAAACGACCTGATAGGCACGGACTTTTCCCGCTATTTCACGGAACCGGACCGTGCAAAGACCGGCTACGAAACGGTATTCCGCAACGGATCGGTCAGGGATTATGCTCTCGATATCCGGCACCGCGACGGGCACACGGTACCGGTGCTGTACAATGCAACCGTCTTCCGGGACGAATCGGGAGCTATCGCGGGTGTATTTGCTGCAGCCCGCGACATCACCGAACAGAAGAAGGCTGAGGAAGCACTAAAAGAGAGAGAATGCGAGCTCGCCGGTATCATCAGTTTCCTGCCGGATCCAACCCTTGTCATCGATAAAAACGGGGCCCTCCTTGCATGGAACCGTGCCATGGAGGAGATGACCGGTGTTCCAGCAGACCGGGTGCTCGGGAAAAGAGATTATGAGTACGCCCTCCCGTTCTACCACGAGCGGCGGCCGATCACGGCCGACCTTGTCTTTCATTTTGACCCGGCAGTGGCTGCATCCTATCGTTTCATGAAAAAGGAAGGGAACTCCCTCCTCGCCGAGACCTATGTCCCTCACATCAATAACGGCAGCGGGGCGTACCTCTGGTTAAAAGCATCGCCGCTCTATGATGCAGCCGGGAATATTTCAGGGGCAGTCGAGACCATCCGGGACATCACCGACAGCAAGCGGGCAGAAGAAGCGCTGCGGCAGGCAAACAGGCAGTTAAACCTCCTCTCCAGCATCACCCGGCACGACATCCTCAACCTGCTCATTGCGCTCAGAGGGTATATCGAGCTCTCCCGGGAGTTTTTGGATGACAAAAAAATGCTTGCCGGATTCCTGGAAAAAGAGGAGACGGCTGCACGGACCATCGAGGAGCAGATCCTGTTCACCCGCGACTATCAGGACCTGGGTATCGCACTACCCGAATGGCAGAACGTGAATGCCAGCGTACAAAAAGCGGCTGCAGGTCTCCCGATGCGGGACATCCGTGTACACGTGGACCGTTCCGACCTGGATATCTATGCCGATCCGCTTTTCAGGAAAGTCTTCCACAACCTGATCGAAAATGCACTCAATTATGGCGGTCCGGAGATGAAGACGATCCGGGTTTCATCGGAGGTGTCCGAACAGGGACTGACCCTTTTCTGCGAGGATGATGGCGCAGGAATCTCATCAGGCGATAAGAAAAACCTGTTCACCCGGGGTTTTGGCAGGCATACCGGCCTTGGCCTCTTCCTCTCGCAGGAGATCCTTGCGATTACCGGCATAACGATCACTGAAGAAGGTGAACCGGGCAGGGGAGCACGGTTCAGGATTACCGTGCCGGAGGGGGCATACCGGGTCACGGGCAATGAGGAAAGCCAAACCGGGAACGGCGACGGGGAAAAAACGCAATCCGGTGACACGCCGCCCGCTGGTTCAGACAGCAGCACGTCCCGGTAATTCCCGCCGGGTACCGGTATGAGGGATCGTGGCGGCATGGCGGGTCGCCAGCCCGGTGTTCTTTCAGCCGGGCATCCGGCCGGCATGAACCGGTGATCCCCTGCGGGGCGATGGGGGTTTTTGATAGTATAGCTTCCCGCACAATTTCCTATATTACCCGGGCAGACCAAATCACATCAGGAAACCATGAGCTGTATCAGCCACCCCCTCATACAACCGGACAGCCTCGAGTCCCGCGAGTACCAGCTCTCCATTGCCATGAAAGCGCTGGACGCAAACACCATGGTGATCCTGCCGACCGGCCTTGGCAAGACCGCGGTCGCCCTGCTCGTTGCCGCGTCCCGGCTCTACAACGAGAAGGGGAAGGTGCTGATGCTCGCCCCGACAAAACCGCTCGTGGAGCAGCACCTCCGCTATTTCGAGAAGTACCTCCTGGTAAAACAGGGCGGTGATCCGGTCTCCTCCCCGTTCGTCATGTTCACCGGCGATGCCCCGCCTGCTGAACGGACCGCCGACTGGGAGCGGGCAACGGTGATCCTCGCAACCCCGCAGGTGATAAAAAACGACCTGATCGCCGGCCGGTACACGCTTGCGGATGTCACGCTCCTGATCGTTGACGAGTGCCACCGGGCTGTCGGGAATTATGCCTATGTCTTCCTTGCCCGGCGCTACCTGTCCACTGCCAGCAAGCCCCTCCTCCTCGCCATGACCGCATCGCCGGGCGGGGTGCAGGAGAAAGTGCAGGATGTCTGTTCGAACCTCGGGATCGGGCATGTCGAGACCCGGACCGAGAACGACCCGGATGTCCGCCCGTACGTGTTCGAGCGGGACCTGGAATTTATCAGTATCGACCTCCCCCCCGATCTCAGGTCAGCAATAGAGGTCATCAACGGGCTTATCGAGGACCGGCTTGCCCTGCTTGCATCGCTCCGCTTCACCGTCCCCAAAAGGGAAAAACTCTCGATGCGGGAGCTCAATGCGATCAATGCCCAGATCCAGCAGCGGATACAAAACCGCGATCCTGCCGGCTACCCGGCGGCATCGGTCTATGCCGAGTGCATGAAGCTGAAGCACGCGGTCATGCTTGCCGAGTCGCAGGGAAGTACGGTGCTTAAGGGATATCTGGCGAAACTGATCGCAGAAGGTACCGGATCCGGCGGGAGCAAGGCAAGCCAGCGGCTCGCTGCCGACCCGTCCTTTTGCGAACTTTTCGAACGTTCGGTGGGATGGACCAGGGAACTGCACCCGAAAGTGGAGATTGCCTCAGGGCTTGTCCGCGAACAGCTGGAAAAGCATCCCGACAGCCGGATCATCCTTTTTGCCACGTACCGGGACACCGTGCAGCTGCTCGTCGATCACCTCACCGCTTCAGGGATTGCCTGCGAACGGTTCGTGGGGCAGGCAGCCCGGGATTCCGAGAAAGGGCTCTCGCAGAAGAAGCAGATCGCGGCCCTGAGCCGGTTCCGCGAAGGGGAGTTCAAGGTCCTCATCGCAACTTCTGTCGGTGAGGAGGGGCTCGATGTCCCTTCCACCGATATGGTGATCTTCTACGAGGCGGTGCCTTCAGAGATCCGGTCCATCCAGCGCAAGGGACGGACCGGCCGGTCCGGTGCGGGCCGGGTGGTTGTGCTTGTCACGAAAGGCACTTCCGACGAGGTGTTCCGGCATGTCAGCGCAGCAAAGGAAAAAATGATGCACAAGAGCATGCGGTCGATGGGGAACATGACCTCCCCCGCCCCACGGCCGGTTGTTGCCGAGCAGGCCAGCATCGACGCATTCACCCCGCAGGGGCCGAAGATAGTCATCGACGACCGCGAGACCTCATCAAAGGTCGTGGAGGTGCTCTCCTCCCTGGGCGCTGCAATCCGGCTCGAACGGCTCGCGTACGGCGATTACGCGATTGGCGACCGGATCCTCGTTGAACGCAAGACCGCACGGGACTTTGTGGACACGCTCGTCAACCGCGATCTCCTCGGGCAGGTCAAGGCGATGGCCGATGCCGTCATCCGCCCGGTCCTGATCATCGAGGGTGGCGAGCTGTACGCCCAGCGGGACATCCACCCGAATGCGATCCGGGGCGTGCTTGCGGCCCTCTCCATTGACATGGGCGTGTCCGTTCTTTTCTCCCGCGACGAACAGGAGACGGCGCAGCTGCTCATGGTGATCGCGAGGCGCGAGGAAGGGGACCGGGGGGAACGCAAGGTCCATCCCCATAAGACGCACCGCTCGGTCCGGGAAGACCAGGAATATGTCGTGTCAGCGTTTCCGGAGATCGGGATGAAGAACGCCCGGCTGCTGTTATCTCATTTCGGTTCGATCCAGGGGATAGCGAACGCTTCTTTGGAGGAACTTGTTGCGGTGAAGGGGATCGGGGAGAAGACCGGGCAGAAGGTGTTCGGGCTGTGCCGGGCAAAGTACGGGTGAACCGGCGGGGATCTTCCGGTTCCGGAAGGTCGTGGCCGCGGGGTCTGGACACAAGGGAAGAGTCCTGCACCTGATCACCGGAACGGCCGGGACGGGAAATGGCAGAAGATCCCGAAGCGCTCCGGTTCATTGCGTCTTTTATAGAATTCTCCTGCGAGTTCCGGGTTTCTACGCCAAAAGGTACGCCCCGGTTCTTCCGGGTTCCTGGCCGGCTCCCCTGCAGGGCCTGACCGCAATGGCCGGCTGGTGCCGGATCCCCCGGTCCCGAAGCGGAGGACGGGGCCTGCTGCCACGGCCCCGGACGGAAAAATCCGGCAATCCGGAATTTGCGCCGGGCTTACCGGAACCTGAGGTGAAAGAATTGCTCTTCCGTATCCCTGCAGGTACCCCCGGATCCCTCGATCCAATGACGGTCTCCGTCGGAGAAAAATCCCTTTCTGGGAGTAAAGGCAGGGAAAGGGAGTGATTTTGTAAAAAGGGCACCTTTTGCCAAACGGGGTCTTTAAAGAGCGATTTGAAAAAGGCCGAAACCTGCTGTGTACCCAAAATCCGGGGAATTGGCAAAAAACGGTACAATAACGTTTTTTCCGGGCCCTTACAGGCCCCGGATGCAATTTTCTTCGTCGTGACACAAAATCCGGGCTAATACACGCAATTGGACGGCAAAAGTCCTCCTGAGTGCTGCCGGGGCACAGGATCTGGAAAAAAGGGCTGTTTTGGGATCGGGGGTGTCCGGGGTGTTGGGATCCGGGGACTCCCCGGGCGGACGCGGACGGCAGGGTTTACCAAAGATTTTCCCGCGGGAAATTTTTTACTAAAAAAAAATTCTCCCGGCAGTATCCTGCCATGTAAAAAAACAGCCGGGGAAAGAGAAAATAATCTGAGGGAGACTATTTCCTTACTATTTTTCCATAATGGATGCCTGCAAAAATAACAATAAACCCGGCCACGAGAGACGCGGCCATCAGGAGAGAACTCATGGTTCCCGAAAAAACATGCCGGGATAGAATCACGCTGAATAACCCTGCGAAAACGGCGGAGAAGATCCCCTCGCATATGAGTAAAAGCGGATGTGCAATCCCCCGGGTCACTTCCGGTACGGCGGTCTCCGGTACCATGGCCACACCATCCGGCTGTCCGGAAGGTTGTTGAGGTTTGATCCGGTGTGGCACAACCGGTTGAGGTGTAACCTGCTGAGGTATAACCTGCCGGGGCCTGATCTGCTGAGGCGCAACCTGCTGAGGTATAACCTGCCCGGACCCGATCTGCGGTGATATAATCTGCCGGGGCGGACTCCGTATTAAAGCAGTCCCGCATCTGTGACAAAAAAAAGCATCATCCGGGTTTTTTGTCCCGCACCGGTGACAGAACATACCACTCAGGAATACCCATTACCAT
>Ga0116170_10005019_pt1 | contig 11957 bp, 13 predicted proteins | sample AD_JPNHW1_MetaG_FD_89797 | JGI IMG/M metagenome (GOLD analysis project Ga0116170, IMG submission 89797) | Active sludge microbial communities of municipal wastewater-treating anaerobic digesters from Japan - AD_JPNHW1_MetaG | ecosystem: Engineered > Bioreactor > Anaerobic > Digestate | place... | reverse complement strand
AATGTTCTCCATATTATCGTATACGATAACGGGATAGGGATGACCGAGGAGAGAATGACCGAGCTTATAAACGGAAAGGAATTTAAAAGCTTTGGTCTTCAAAGTACGATAAACAGACTAAAGTGTTTTTGCGGCTGTGACGATGTGGCGAGGATAAGCAGCGTTAAAGGGGAATATTGTGAGATAGAACTTAAAATCCATCTTGACAGTATCGTTGACAAAAAGGGGGAATATATATGTACAGAGTGATGATAGTCGATGATGAAAAAGCGATAAGAAACCTTTTGAAAATTTCGGTTGACTGGAAAAGCTTTGATATGGAGCCTGCGGGAGAGGCTTCGAGCGGAGCGGAGGCTATAAATATAATTGATGAAATCAGACCGGATGTTGTTTTTGCCGATATAAAAATGCCGTTTATGGACGGAATTGAGCTTTCAAGAATTCTTACGGATCGATATCCCGGAATAAAAATAATCATTCTCACCGCCTTTAATGATTTTGAATATGCAAGACAGTGCGTGGGATTAGGCGTCTGCGAATATATAATGAAGCCGATAAATCCGGGAAAAATAAGAGAAGCGCTTAAAAAAATAAAAGTATCGCTTGATGAGCGTGTTGTGGATTTGTCGCCAGTGGAAATTCCGGAAGATGCTATGATTCTTAATATGGATAAAATTCAGAAATATATTTATAATCATTATAACGATTCGGATATAAACCTTACTTCAATTGCACAGCATTTCGGATTTAATTCGAGCTATCTCAGCCGCCGCTTTAAAAACGAAACGGGGACGGGGATAATAGATTATCTGACAAAATGCCGCATGGAAAAGGCTGTCGAATATGCTAAATCGCGTACGCTTATGTATATAGCCGCCCAAAAAGTAGGGATAAACGATCCGAATTATTTCAGCAAGTGCTTTAGAAAATATACGGGACAGACGTATTCTGATTATTCGGCGTTTTTTGAATCGCCTAAAAATCTCCAATAGTCAGCATCTTACGAAAACCCCCTTAGGTTAAGAAAAATTCTTTAACCTAAGGGGGTTATTTAACTTGTCAGAGCTTTTGGTCAAGCTCGTTTCCTTTAAAAAGCTCGGTTTGTGTGGTGGTACCCATATAGTCCATAACCTGTCTGCTTTTTGCAAGCTGATTAAGCTGTTCTTTTAGCGCATTCCTGATTGACAAAAGCTTTTCGCCAAGCTTTTTGTCACTGGCTATTGCCAAAGCTTTCAGGCTGTTTAGCTTTACGGCAATATCGCGGTATTCGGTGAATTCATTTCCGTCATACTCATTCCCCGATGAGATTAACTTCAAGATTTCCTTTTCCTCAGCGGGAAAGGAGCCGATAATGCCGTCAATCTTTGAATCAAGGCATAAAATTTCATCGATGACGTCCTGCCTTTTGTCGAAAAGGTCATTCATTTTATCTTCGTCGGATAAAATAAGCTGTTCTGTGAGCCCGTAATATTCAGCGGTTTTCCCCGACTTTTTCAAGGAATATTCAATAAGCTTTTCAAGATTATCGGCCATCTCAATATCCTTTCTTGCCCACCTGAACAAATGAGTCCTTCAATTCGGAAAAGAACGGGATAAGCTGTCTGATAATTTCAGCGTCTTTATGAATGTTAGCCTGAACAAGCTGGTCATTAAGATAATCGTAAAGGGCGGACAGCTGTTCTGAAATCTCGTATTTCATCTTTAACGAGCCGTTAAGGGTTAAAACTATGTTCTGAACCTTTGTGAGAGATTTGTTTACATTTTCAAAATCGTTGTTTTCGATATAGTAAATTGCCTTTTTAAGCTCCTGCTCGGATTTATCAAAAAGTGCAACTATCAGCTGTACAGGCGACATAGTCGAAACGCTTTGCTCCATAAATTTCTGATATGGATTTGCCGGCATATTAAATTCCTCCGTTTCTGAAAGGTATTCTGGTTATCAGCTCTGACTGAAGAGTGATGACTGTGAGTTGTACTTAGCCATCATTGTTTCGAGCGTGGTGAATTTGCTCCAGTACCGTTCAATTTCATCCTGATATGATTCTTTTAGCTTAGCTATTACTGTGTTAAACGTGTCAATTTGTTTTGAAATTGTATTTTCACTTTGTGTTGAGGTGTTCGCAATTCCCGCAAGGCTGGTTAATGAACCTAAATTGTCACGTTTTGTCGAAATTGCGCTGTCGATAGCTTTTTCGAGAGTAACGCCGAGTCCTTTTTCGGAATCTGTAAAAAGCTCCTGAATTTTATCCGGATTGCTGTCAAATGCAGCTCTGAGCTTTGATTCGTCGATAATAAGCTTTCCGTTATCTTTATAATTTGACGAAACGGTAATTCCCATATCATAAAGCGAGAAATTGTCAGCGGTGCGGACATTCAATGCGCTTCTGACTTTTGTGAGAGTGGCACTGATTGTGCTGTCGGCATAGAGAAGTCCGGTTTTAGCTTTTTCTTCCCAGTTTTCAATCTGCTTTTCGGTCATTTCCTCTTTTTGTTCGTCGGTAAGAGGCTCGTAATAGCTGTTATTGCTCTTTGGACGCTTTGTCGATAGTTCAGTATTAAGGTCGGTAATAAGCTTATTGTAATCATCAACAAACTTAACAACCGCATCAAACGCCTTGGTTGTATCTCGCTTTGTACCGATTGTTGCCGATTCTCCGCCGTTGATTTTTGAAATATCGTCAGCTTTCAGATTGGCGATGTTTATTGTCGTTCCGTCCACCGAAATGCTGTTTGTCGCATTGGTGATGGTTGTTCCGTTGATGGTGAGAACAGCGTTTGTTCCGTTTTTAGTGAGAGATTCGCTCCCCGCTGACGGCGCATATGAATTTAATGTATCATAGCTTTCATTAAAAAGAGAAGAAACAAAAGCTTTGTTCTGTTCTGTGTCAGCGGTTACAGCGGAATTTACAGAAATTACACCTGTTTTATAATCAACTGTTCCGGCATTTGCGGCTTCGAGAGCGGATTTAAGCTGTCCTAAGGTTGTATCAGCTGTAATGTCAAAGGTTGTTCCGCCGACGGAAAAGCTTCCCGTTGCCCCGCCGAAAATTGATGAAATCTTTGAATCCGCTGTAAGCTCATTGGTGTTTGAAGCGATTGTGGAATATCCAAGGCGGCTTACAAGAACAGAACTTTGTGCATTTCCGGTTATTGAGTTAATCGAAACAGTATCGGAAAAGTTTGAAGTGGTGAGCGAAACCGACTTATTAACAGAATCATATTTAAACTGAGGAGCATTTGTGCCGAACGATTTTGTAAGCTCGGTATTAAGTGCTTTTACTACTTTTTCTGTTCCCAATTCGGTAACTTTACCTGATGAATCTTTTGTATCATTAAAATCATTCTTTTCTCCGTTTGTGTCATAGCCCCAAAGCCCGATTGTCTTTTTAACGCCGTTTACGGTTACTTCAAACTGGCTGTTTTTATAATCATTGAAATTACTGCTTACTATGGCAGCGCCGGAAACACCGCTTGATTTTAAAGAAAGCGAGCCTATTCCGCCGTCCTTTATGCCGATATTCCCGAACATTGAATTGAGAAGATTTCCGCTTGTCTGCTTTATTTCAAGGGCAGAAGCTGTTCCCTCTTCGTCGGAAGAAATGGTGAATTTCTGTGCAAGGCTGTCAAAGGTGATTGTAGCTTTTGCGTCGGTGTCAGCGTTCACGGTGTTGATAATTTCCTTGATTGAGCTGTCGCCCGTGAAGGTAAAGCTTTTACCGTTCACTTCAAAGGAGAAGCTCCCGCCGTTGAGTGGTGTTGCGAAATTAATATCCTTGAGCTTTGAAGAAAGGCTGACTTTATTTGACGCACCCTCGGAAAGACCAACCGCATCAAGCGAAGCCTGTTGTTTTTGGATTATTTCAGCGGCTGTCCCCGTGAAGGCAGTCTTAGCCGCCTGAACTGAATAGCTGTGTGAAACGCTGTCGCTTATTGCGTATTTTAGGGTTCCGTTGGCATCAGCCCCTATAAGAGCCGCGGGAGTAGCCGCGCCGTCGTTGAATTTCGATTTGAGAGCGGCGTTGAAGTTGTCAATGGTGTCCGCTTTTGTTACGCCGGCCGAAAAGGTAATGTCAGAGGAACGTCCGTCAAGAGTTACGTTCAGAGAATATGACGAGCCGACTGAAGTTCCTGAAAAATCAAGAGCAATTCCGTTTGTGAGAGATGAGGTATAAGTACCCTCAATCTTCGCTTTTTCGGCAAGCTGTTGAATGTTTGAAATCGCATATGTTGCAGCATTAGCGCTTGAAGAAGCGGTTGCCGTAATTTTACTGTTGCTTGAGGTTGCCGTAGAAGCCGCCATAAGATAGTTTGACTTGATGTTAGTGTCTTGTTTCAGCGAATTCAGATAAGTATCCTTAAAGGTTGACATTTTGCTGATAACATCGCGGTATGAAGACTGCTTCCAGCTCAATTTATCAAGCTTCTGCTGCTGTTTGGTTATTCTGTTTTTTGTGGCAGCCGCCATTTGTTTAACTATCGTTTCGGTGTCAAGTCCCGACATAAGTCCTGAAGATCTAAGTCCTGAAAACAGTGACGATGCAGCTGTTGTTGATGACGATGTGTTTGCCATAAAAATCACTCCTTATTTTCACTTAAAAGCTTATCCATTATGTCTTTAGGAAGAGCGTTTGAAGCCTCACGGTTTTGCTTTTCGGTATCGAATAATTCCTCACGGACAATTCTTATGTCCTGAGGAGCTTCAATCCCTATCTTGACTTTATCTTTCCCCGCCTCGAGAACAGTGACCTTTGTGCGGCTGTCAACGACAATTCCCTCGCCGACCTTTCGTGTAATAACCAGCATATCAGTCAGCCCCTTTCTCGCGAAAAATGGGAAATTTAATATCATAGCTTTCATCAAGAATAATCTGTGCTGCCGTTGATTTTGTTCTGTTAATAACAATCGGGCTTTTTAAATTTACCGTTGTTCTTTTAACGTCTGTCGGAACAACCGCAATAACCAGATAAAAAAGCTCATCGCCGTCAGAAAAATCTATCGATTTTTTATCGGCCGCACTTAAACGGGGCGAATAATCTTTTATTATTTCAAACGGATTATACACTATAAAGCAGGGCTTTTCGTCTTCGGCGGACTGGAGCCACATAGGATATATCCCCTCGCCCAAAGGACTTATTATAACAAAATTTCGTAAATCATCAAATGCAAAAAGTCCTGACGGAAATAATATCATATCCTTTTCGGATATTTCAATTTCGCCGAAGTCACGTGTTTTTATCTTTGTTTTTATCGTATCCATATTATTTTCCTTTTAAGCCATAACGTTAAGGTTAGGCTCGACATAATTCGGGTTTGCGGAAGCTGGGACATAAAGCGGTTCGCCCACATATTCAATGTCCACCCTCGGCATTTCCTTTATTGCAAATTCAATGCTCCCCGGAATAAACTCAAAGCCCGCCATGGGGTTTGCCTCCCAGTCGAAATTGAGCTGATCGGCGGTATAATTGATGTTCAGCGTTCCGCCCGACCATGAAATTTCAGGCCCATCGCTCGGGAGAAACGAAAGAATTGTTTCAATGCTCCTGCTGTTTTGCTGAGCGGCAAGCTGTGCGGGGGAAATATTCTGTGCATCTAAAAGCTGATTGCCGTCCTGCACTATTTTTGCCGTCGCCTGATAGGATATTTTTATACCCTTGTCAGCATAGTCCTGAGTTAGCTTATCGGGGCTTTTCATATTAATGGAATCGCGCATTCTCTGGTTGTCAATATTGATTTTAATTGGCTGTGCCTGTAATTTCAGCCCCCCTTTTTCTCTTGAAACCTGAACCTTAGGGGTATCACTGCTGTACTGTAATTTTGCGCGATTAACAGTCACATCAATCTTTATAGGTATGGTATTAATCTGAAGCAACTGATCCATAATCTGATCTTCCTCCCGTTAAATAATTATTTATTTAATAAAATCGAAAATACTAGTCGGAACAACCTTTGAGCCCATTTGCAGCACTGCGTTATATGCTGCCTCCATCGATTTATGCTCTGTCATAGCTGCCGCCTGATCCTCAAGCGACATACCTTCTGCGCTTATCTGAGAAGCGGCTAAATTATAATCATCTGTGTCTATTTTATCGGTGTAAAAATCAACGGATTTTTGCTTTACGCCGAGATTGTTGATGTTCACGAGGAGAGTTGTTTTTGAAGCGCTGATTTTATCCATCAACTCAAGTGCTCTTACTGTATCGCCGTCACGAAGAGCCTTTGCGGAATCAAAACAAAGCTGGATAATGTTCTGTGAGTCATTGTCCTTGTCTGTGCCGCTTCCTATTATTTCCGTACCGCTCATTGAAATATCCATAGCAGTCGATTCGTCAACCGTTGCGTCAGCATTATATTTTATACCTAACCCCACATCTATAAGAATAGGATTTGAGCCGGGGAAGAATTTTGCGTTTGCCTGAGTTATATCAACCTTAGTCGGGTCAATGGTCACGCCGTTAAAGGTGTGCGTTGTGAGTGTATTTTCGGTATATCCGGGTGTTGTACCTGCTATTACGTCCGCTCTTTGAGTTGCATCAGCAAGAGTATATCCGCCCATTCCGTCGTCAATATAAACATCCGTTTCTATGGAAAGTGTCGGGAGGCTGGCGGCGGGAATTGCCGCGTATGTTCCCAGTCCTGTAACCGTTGTTTCAAGCTTTGAATTAACGGGTACGCCGTTATAGGAAACGACGTTTGTCGCTTTGTCATATGCAAAAGGAACGGAGCTGTTGTTTGTTCCGCCGTAAAGCTTTCTCCCCGCATATTCGGAGTTCATTGTTTTAAGAATTTCGTTTGCAACCGATTCAATTTCCGCCGCGATGATGTTATGCTCATCAGGGCCTTTGTCGCCGTTAGCACCGGCATTGAGCTTTGTGGTTACCGTAACAAGCTGTGGACTTATATTATTGGTGAGAAGTGATTCGGCCGTATCGAATATACCCTTTGCAGTTTCGAGATTGTCCTTATATGTCGAATTATCCGACATCGCACGTCTTATCGAAAGTGCCTTTGCCGCCCCTACCGGATTTTCGGAAGCTCTTGTGAATTTCCTCTGAGTAAGGATTTTATTTGAAATGTCGTTCATCTGTGAAAGCGAACGGTTGTAGTTGTTTTTATAAAGACGCGACATCGCGTTTTGCGTTACTCTTATGTTCAATTGAGTTCCCCTCCCTCTTTAAATACTATTTATCTTCCTACAAGACCCATACTTTTGATTATCGTGTCAAGCGCCTCGTCAAGGGTTGTCATCATTCTTGCGGAAGCGTTGTACCATTTCTGGTAGGTCATCATGTTTGTTCCCTCTTCATCAAGTGAAACGCTCATTACGGCATCTCTGTCGTTCGCAATGTTCTGTGCCATTGAGTCTGCGGAATCATAAACGCTGTTTGTATAGCTTATTGCCTGACCTAAATTATTGGACCAGTACTGAATATACTGCTCGATTGTCATGTCGTTCTGATCAATAACCTTATCGCCCGTGTTAACAGCGGCGGAATCAATCGTGAAGTCAAGCTTATCCGTGAGAACCTTTTTAACCTTGTTAAGATAGCGTGGGTCAAGCTCGGTCATGTTTGGTGCTATGGAGCCTGTTCCGCTCGGCTGATAAGCAATCATCAGCGGATTTGACGACCAGAGAGATGAAACCTTAATGTTTGCCGCAGTTATTTCATCACCGCTTCCCGACGGTTCAAACATCGGTCTTGTTGTATATGTCCCCGTTAACGGGTCGATAGTATCGGTATCGCTGTTAGCCTCGTTAAATGCCCTCGCCATGGTGTTTGCGAGCGCGTCGACAAGCTTCTGATAATAAACAATACCCTGACTTCCCCCGTCAAAAAAGTTTTCGGCAGTCTGGTTAAGGGTTTTATTTAAAAGTTTGTCATCAGTTGCGGCAAAGGTTATAGTAGTGGTTCCCGCCTTGATTTCAAGGCTCTTGTTGTCCGCCGTCGGATAAACGTTGAGCTTTGTCAGCTGGAGCTTTCCGTCGCCGCCGACAACGGCTAAATCTGTGCCGCCCAGAGTGGTTGCACCTGTTGTGGTATTTACAACAAAAGAAAGACCGTAATCGTTAAGCTTATCCTGAAGCTCACCCAGTCTTGTAGCCATATTTGCGGGAGCGGCGTCGGCAATCTGCTTTATTTCGCTCAGAATGTCATTCACTTCGCCGAGTTTTGACTCTATTCCGTCTTTTCTTGTGAGAATGTCATTTGAATATATCCCTGCACCGTTGTACATATCGAGATAGCCTCTTACCGCGCCTGAGGAAATTCCGTTTTCGTCGGGGGAAATGTCTGTTCTTATTCCGCCCTGACTTTCAAAGTATACTCTCATTGCGCCTGTCGAATGCTCTTCAACGTGGAAAGTTGAATATTTCCTGTCCTGAACGGCAAGGTAGTTCGCAAATTCGACATTTATCGAGCCGTTTTCGTTGTCGGTTATTCTGACGTTCCCGTAGTTTGAAAGTTCGTCGATAAGATTGTTGCGCTGGTCCTTAAGCTCGTTCGGGCCGTACTTTGAGTTGACTTTATAATTATTTCCGTCCATAAAAATGTCGCCGGACGAAATGTAGCTGTTTGCAATCTGTTCGTTAAGGTCGGAAACCTGCTTTAAAATTTCCGAAACCCTGTCTACCCCTGTTTGAAGCTCAAAGGAGGTCTGGGCTTTAATCTGATTAAGCTTTGAATCATAGCTTTTCACCGCCGAAACCATCTGCTTTGCCGATGTGAGCGTAATGTTAGCAAGCTCAAGACGGTTAGGGCTGTCAACAGTGAATTTTGACAGAGCGTCCTTAAAGTTGGTATAGCACTGATTGAAGCCGTCGGTGTCGATACAGTCAAGTACATTCTGAACGTCGGTTAAAACCTTTGAAGCCGTTCCGGATACTGCCGAATCGGCGTTAAGCTCTCTGTATCTTCTGTCATAGAATTCATTGCGAAGCTGTGCAACGCCCGAAGAGCCAACGCCCTGTCCTGCGAGAGCGATAGCTGTGTTATATCTCAATCCGCCGCCCGGAGTGGTTATTGAAAGAAGATCAAGTCGCTGTCTTGAATAGCCGAGGGTGTTTACGTTTGAGATGTTGTTTCCCGTTAAGTCAAGGGCTTTCTGTGAAGCTGAAAGTGATTTCCTCATCGTTTCAAAGCCCATAAATGTAGGTCTTAGTGACATGTCGGTTTCCTCCTTTTAAATGCCCTTGTCAAGAGTGGACGAAACGTCTGACTGATGTTTTTTAACGCCGCTCTTAGTATAGGTGTTGATTGTCCCGTTCTTGATTTCCTCAAGAATATTAAGCCTCTGCGAAACAATCTCCTGTGCATTTACGTTTATTTTTCTTATCTGAAAGATTAATTTTGAAAGCTCGTTATAGCTGTTTGTGAGCGAGCCTTTAATGTCGTTCGGGGCCTCTTCAATAAGCTCTCTCATTGTCTTTTTCTCATCGCCGCCGGATAAAAGCTCCATACGTTTTTTCTCAAGCGAATTTGTTTTCATAATCATCGCCTGCTCGGTATTAAGGGATTTTCTAAGCTCGTCGATATCGTCGTCGGCAATAAGCCTCAGCTTTTTTGTTTCAAAAGACAAAAGCTCACGGTAGTGGGAATTGTATTCATTCATAAAGCTCTGGAATTTTTTGAAATCCTTCATGGCTTTTCTCCTTTTTCGGTTTTATCCGCCTATAATCGTGTTAATGATTTTATCGGATGAAACCTCATATTTCCCGTCACTGACAGCAGTTTTTAAAGCGGCAATCCTTTCGGGAGAAGCCGAAGCGTCCGCAGCCTTTGCGGCGGAAGCCTTAACCGTTTCAACCGTTGCCTTAAAGGACGAAAACTCAGCCTTATCAACGTTTTTTGACTTTTTAACGTCTGAAACAGGCTTTTTGAAATCGCCGGCTGTCACGCGGTATGCATTTATCGCATTTGTGTAATTCTTAATCTCCATAATCTATCCCTCCCGAATATAAAGATATGTTCCTTCTTATTATATATCGGCAGGAATTTCATTAACTTAACCGTTTTTTTAAAACTTTTAAAAAATAAGCACACTGTTGAAAAGCTTTAAAAGCATGCTTCCCCCAGTGTGCCGAAATATTTATTTTATTGTCGAAAGGCTTTCGATTTCGCTTTCGTTAAGCATTTTGTTTGAGTCAAGCAAAAGTATTATTCTCCCGTTCACTTTTCCCACGCCGACAACGTATTTTGTCGAACGGTCAGAGGTAATCATAGGAGGACCGGAAATGTTCTCCTTATCAATGTCGATTACTTCGTCAACGGTATCGACGATAAAGCCGACGTCAAGCCCCTGAATGCTTACGACGATTATACAGGTGCGCTCGGTATAGCTGGCTTCAGCCTTGTGAAAGCGAAGTCTAACGTCGAGAACGGGAATAATTCTTCCTCTTAAATTGATAATGCCCTTTACATAATCGGGGAATTCGGGGACGGGGGTAATATCCTGAACCTCGATTATTTCAATAACGTCCTTGATTGAAAAGGCATAGAACTGCTTTTCTATAAGGAATGTCAGATATTTGTCTGCCTGAAGATCGACTTCTTCTTCGGTGCTGAACCTGTTTAAAATATTGGACATGAATTATTCCGCCTTTCTTTAGGTTATCCGTTTAACCTGTTATAAATAATTTCGCTGATTTTATTCAGCGGAGCCTGAACGGTGACCGCACCTAAATTATATGCGACCATCGGCATTCCGTATACGACACAGCTTTCCTTGTCCTGGCCTATCGTAAAGGCTCCCTGTTTTTTCATTTCGAGAAGTCCTCTTGCGCCGTCGCCGCCCATTCCCGTGAGAATTGCGCCGATAGCCTTGTCTTTGGCGACCTCGGCAACCGAACTAAACATTACGTCAACCGACGGACAGTGTCCGCTAACCTTTTCGCCGCGCTTTGAGAAGATATAATATCCCGCCGCATCTTTTTTCAAGGTGAGGTGATATTCCCCCGCGGCAACAATACAAAGCCCGTATCTCAGCCTGTCGCCGTCCTCGGCTTCCTTAACTTCGAACTGACAGAGTCTGTTTATTCTGTCGGCATACATTTTTGTGAAGCCGGCGGGCATATGCTGAACTATTATTATCGGCGGTATTTCTGAGGGGAGCTTTTCAAGCACTGTTTTCAGTGCCTCCGTCCCGCCTGTCGATGCGCCGAGAGCAATTATCGTATCAGGATTTCTGACTTTCTTTATCAGCGGTGAAAATGACTTGTCGCCGCCTTGTTCAAGCGGGCTTGACGTGCCGGTTTTTGTGACCTTTACGGAGGCTGCAATTACAACCTTTGATTTAAGCTCCTCACAAAACTCCATCATATCCTTAGGGCTTTTTATAAGCGGCTTTTTGACGAAATCAACTGCCCCCGCATCAAGCGCATCAAATGCGTTTATGGGGAGGGCGCTCACAACCACGACGGGAAGAGGATACTGAGGAATAAGCTTTCTCAAAAACTGAATACCGTTCATTTTCGGCATTTCAACGTCAAGGGTGACAACGTCGGGACGAAGCTCAAGAATTTTGTCCCTTGCCTCATAAGGATGCGCGGCGGTTCCTATTACCTCGATAATTCCGCCGCCAAGGCATTTTGCAAGCGTTTCTCTGAAAAGAAGTGAGTCATCTACTACGAGCACCTTGATTTTTCTGGTTTCTATAATAATCACCCCAACATCCTGTCTTTATAAGGGCCGACGAAAAATAGCAGGCTTTATAAATTCATACCGGGAGGTTTTTGCGACATTTTCGGCATGACCTATAAAGAAATATCCGCCCGGCTTTGTTGCGTCATAAAGCCGTTCTATAAGTGCGTTCTTTGTTTCAATGTCGAAATAAATCATTACATTCCGACAGCTTATAAGGTCGTAAGGCTTTTTGTATGTAATTTTGTCCATAAGGTTGAACTGCTTGTATACAACCTCACTGCGTATTCTTTCGATAACCTGATACTTGTCGGTATCGATTTT
>Ga0116170_10005014_pt1 | contig 11965 bp, 10 predicted proteins | sample AD_JPNHW1_MetaG_FD_89797 | JGI IMG/M metagenome (GOLD analysis project Ga0116170, IMG submission 89797) | Active sludge microbial communities of municipal wastewater-treating anaerobic digesters from Japan - AD_JPNHW1_MetaG | ecosystem: Engineered > Bioreactor > Anaerobic > Digestate | place... | reverse complement strand
GATCCCATGTAATTAAAATTCTGTTGTGTGACACTCCGTCTTCCGCAATAAGATTTGCCGGAGCTGCAAAATAGTTTCCTGTATCCTCATCATTATCATTATCAATATCTTCATCAACAACTTCATTTTCTGTGTTATCAATATCGGTCTCGTTATAGTCAGTATCTGAAAAATCTAGATCAGAAAAAATAATATCTGAATCATCATGATCAGTATTATTTTCGAGATCATTTTTCTGAGATGGTTTGCTGTCACAGGAAAATAAAATAAATGATAAAAGAACAGTCAGTAACATTTTTCTTCTCATGAAACCCTCCTTGTTTTTGATAATATTAAACAGGAGTTCATAACATTAAAATGATACTAAATCAAAGAATTTTTTTTATAAGTTATCGAGTTTAATGGCTTTTCTTGAATTCTTCCATGAAATCAGCAAGGAACTGTACGCTTTCTGGGCTTGTTGAATTATAGATACTTGCTCTGATGCCGCCGAGGTCTCTGTATCCTTTAAGTCCGAGCATGTTCTTAGCTTTTGCAGCTTTTACGAATTCATCTTCAAGCGCTTCTGTCGGAAGATTGAATGTTACATTCATCCATGAGCGGTGAGCTTTATTTGCAACATAACCTCTGTAGAAGTCAGGATATTTATCGATCATGCCGTAAATTGTGTCAGCTTTGATTTTATTTCTTTTTTCCATTGCCGGAATTCCACCCATTTCAAGCATCCATTTGAAAACCATTCCTGTGATGTAGATATTGAAACATGGAGGAGTATTGAACATACTTTCCTTTGCGATCTGAACTTTGTAATCGAAACTCTTCGGGAGTTTTTTTGTGAAAACTTTTTCTGCCCATGATTTCTTGAGAATTACAACTGTTACGCCTGCTGGTCCTACATTTTTCTGGGCACCGGCATAAATCATATCAAATTTCTTTGCATCAAACGAGTGGGACATGAAGCCTGAAGACATATCGCATACAAGACCTACACCGGGAAGAGCCTTCGGATAGTTGTTCTCAAAGAATTGTGTTCCGTAAATTGTGTTGTTTGAGCAGAAATGGAGATATTTAGCTTTCGGACTCATGTTTTCCTGTTTTACAACCGGAAGTTCACTGTAAGGTTTTGCGAGAGTTTTCGAAGTTGCAACAAGATTAGCTTTTCCCTGAATACCACCTTCTTCATAAGCACGGTTTGCCCAGTTCCCTGAAACGACATAATCTGCTTCATCTCCCGGATGAAGAGCGTTCATTGGAAGCATAATGAATTGGTGTGTAGCACCGCCGCCCTGAAAAATAACGGCATAGTCATCGCCAAGCCCTAAAAGTTTCTTGAGATCATTTTCAGCATCAGTTACAACAGGAATAAAAGCTTTGTCACGATGACTTATTTCCATGACTGAAACGCCTGTTCCGCGGAAATTAAGAAGTTCTTCCTGAGCTTTTTTCAAAACTTCATAAGGAAGTGCTGCCGGACCTGCAAAAAAATTGTGAGCTCTTTTTTCCATTTCGTTCTCCAAATATTCAATTAGTAAGAAAAAACCCCATATACAGGTAACTATCTACAACAACTTTTTTGTTTAATCAAATAAAATCGGTGCTAAATTATATTTTTATGGTATATTCGAAAGGTTTTTATAATTGGAGGTAAAAATGACAGAAGGAAAAAGAGTGATCCTCGTTATTCTTGATGGTTTCGGAATAAGAGAAAACAGTGATTTCAATGCAGTTAGAATGGCGAAAAAGCCCAATATTGACAAATTGTTGAAAGAATCGCCGTCCACCCGGCTCGATGCATCCGGTCTTTCTGTCGGTCTTCCGAGAGGGCAGATGGGAAATAGTGAAGTCGGTCACATGAACATAGGTGCCGGAAGAATTGTTTATCAGGATCTCACAAAAATAGATAAATCTATTGAAGACGGTGATTTTGCACACAATCCTGTTCTTCTCGAAACTTCAGCAAAGTTAAAGAGTTGCGGCGGCAGACTTCACTTGATGGGCCTTGTTTCTCCGGGCGGAGTGCACAGTTCAATGGAGCATCTGTATGCACTGCTTGAGTTTGGAAAAAAAGAAGGACTGAGTGTTGTTCTGCACTGTTTCCTTGACGGTCGTGATACTCCTCCGCAAAGTGCGATCGATTATATCCGTGACCTCGAAAAGAAGATGAACGATGAAAAGCTCGGTGTGATAGGTTCAGTTCAGGGAAGATTTTATGCAATGGATCGTGATAACCGCTGGGATCGAGTTGAAAAGGCATATAACGCACTGCTGCTCGGTGAAGGTTTTAAAACAGGTTCAGGGCTTGAGGCGGTGACTGAAGCTTATGCCAGAGGTGAAAATGATGAATTCGTTAAACCGACTGTAATTGTTAATAAAAATGGACTTCCAAACGGGCTTTTTGAAGATGGCGATGCTGTAATATTTTTCAATTTCCGTTCAGACAGAGCCCGTGAAATCTCAATGGCTCTCAATTTTGATAATTTCACCGATTTTGAAAGAAAAAAGAGAGTAAAATTCTGCACATATGCAACTATGACAAGATACAGGGCTGACTTTCCGTTCCCTGTCCTTTTTGAAGCTGAAAAACTGACGAACATACTTGGAGAAGTTGTAAGTAAAAACGGTTACACTCAGCTCAGAATTGCCGAAACCGAAAAATATGCTCATGTGACTTTCTTTTTTAACGGTGGCAAGGAAAGTGTTTTTGCAGGAGAGGAAAGGATACTGGTTCCGTCACCCAAGATCGAGACTTATGACCTGAAACCCGAAATGAGCGCTTATGAAGTGACAGACAAACTCATTGAAAACATTGGAAAATATGACCTCGTAATACTTAATTTTGCAAATCCCGATATGGTCGGTCACACCGGAATAATGAGTGCCGCAGTAAAAGCGATCGAAGCAGTTGATGAGTGTGTCGGCAGAATAATCTCAAAAGTAGATGAAGAAGGCCGCGTGCTCATCCTCACCGCAGATCACGGGAACAGCGAGCAGATGTTTGATGAAGCTACACATGCACCTCATACAGCACACACTACAAACCCCGTTCCGTTCATAATCCACAATTATCCTGAAAACATAACCCTGAAACAAGGGGTCCTCGCCGACATCGCCCCCACCATTCTGAAGATCATGAGCATTCCCATCCCCAGAGAAATGACAGGAAAAGTGCTGTTTTGAAGGTGAAAATGATGAAATAATTGAAGAATTGAATGAAGTCATGGCATAAAGGAGAAAAGCAAATGAGGTTTTTTTGATGGAAATGAATGTTTTCACGATAGGTCATTCAGATCATAAAATAGAAGTATTTATTTCTCTGATTAAGCAGTACAAAATAGATGTTGTTGCCGATGTCCGCTCCAATCCTTATAGCAAGTATCATCCTCAATTCAACAGGGAATCTTTAAAAGAAAAGCTGAAAGAATCAGGTGTTAATTATGTTTTTATGGGGGATGAACTTGGAGCCCGACCTAAAGATAGTGACTGTTATGTTAATGGTGTGGTTGATTTTTCAATTCTTTCAAATAAAGAGACTTTTAAAAATGGCATTGCCAGACTTATTGATGGGATAAAAAAGAACTATAAAATAGCTATAATGTGCTCTGAAAAAGAACCGTTGGATTGTCATCGGACCATACTTGTCTCAAAAGAGTTAAAAAAAATGGGTGTTAAAATCAACCACATTCTTTATAACGGGAAATTAGAAGACATGGAAACGACAGAAAAAAGACTGGTTAACTCAGCAGGGTTATCAATTTTTCAAATGAATGCCTCAGAAGAAGAACAGATTAAGACTGCTTATAAAAACAGGGAAAGGGAAATATATACAGTTGCTGATAATGCGGAGAAATATGGTGAATAAATATTTTACTATCGGTTTTGTTAAAAAAGGTGCTGAAACATTTTTTAAACTTCTAAAAAATGCTGGTGTTGAGAAAGTTGTTGATGTGCGATTAAACAATGTTTCTCAGCTCGCAGGATTTACAAAAAAAGATGATTTAAAATATTTTCTAAAAGAAATACTTTCTGTCGAATATGTGCATTGTCCTGATTTTGCACCAACAAAGGAAATCCTTGATGAGTACAAAAACAAGAAAATAACATGGAGTGATTATGAAAGAGAGTATTTGAAATTACTTGAAAAAAGAGGCGTTTCTGAAAAATATAATTCAAGTGATTTTAACAACGCATGTTTTTTATGCAGTGAATCTATTCCTGACCAATGTCACCGTCGTCTGCTTGTAAATTATTTAAAAAGAAAGTGGAATGATATTGAGATAATCCATTTGTAGGAGAAAATTATGTCAGAAATAATTATACTTGCAAATTCCCTGAAATATCATGGAAGGTGTGTTGCCGGTATTGATTTAAGAACCGGTGAATGGGTTCGACCTATTTCAAGATCTGATCATGAAGAAGTTCCTGAAAGTGTTGCTGCTGACTTTAATCTGCTTGATATAGTTGATATTCCGCTAACAGAAAAGCAGAAAAAATACACGGAATTTCAGAGAGAAAACTGGTATTATGATGAAAATTTAACATGGAACAAAATGGCTGAAGCTGACGCACAGGATATGAAAAAATATTTAGAATCTTATCTTTTTTATGGACAGAGCAAAGAGGTAAGTCCTGAATATTTAAAGTCAATTAACAAGTCTGAGTGGAAATCTTTGCAATTGTTAGAAAGGTTTGTCACATTCACATACAAAGAGTTTAAAAACAAAGACGGGAGTATTGACGAGTCTTTTTCTGCTATTTTTTCTGAAAACGGATTAAAAGTCTACTTGAAGAGTACAGACATCATGTTAAATAAAAATATTAAAACAAAAAAACTTTTAGGGAGCAATGTTACAGGCAACTATCTGATTACAGTAAGCACAACGCCTCCATTTGTTCTAAAAGGTAAAACAGATTTAGCCTGTTACAAATTAGTTGCAGGAGCAATAAAACTTTGAAAAAAATTGGCTTGATTGTGACAGGTACTTTGATTTTTATAGGTTCATTCTGTCTTGCTCTATTTCTCCTTTACGATTCAAAACTTTCAGGGACTGAGTTTGTTGCGTTTGTGATTGCATTTGCGGTGATTGTATCTTTTTTTTTATCTTTTTCAGAAGGAGAACTAAGATGAATGAGAAATGCATAAAAAACTTTATGAAATTAATAAATACGAATACATATAAAGGCAAGAATCCGTTCTTTAACACAACGAATTTCACCTTTTTTAATGGTGTTGGTTTTTCGAAGTCATGGGATATAAATTTTCCTACTGGAAATGAAATATTTACTTTTAAAAAAGAAGAAATTGAGAACTCGTTGCTTGAAGAATACATTCGTGGAGAATATGGGGATGTTCCAGATGTGATAGATTATAAAATGATTAGAGAAATAAATTACAGGATTTACATTGAAGAAAAATATCCCGAAATAAGATCAAGATACACTGACAAAGAAAGAACTGCAATAATAAGAAAAGAGTTGAAAAGATTTGTGATTTCAAAGTTTAAAAGAGTTATGTATTACTGCGAAGATTCAAATATTGATAATGGCAATATAACACACGGAGAGCTTACAGAAAACAAAAAGGAAATGATCTCTTTTTTTAGCCAATTAATGAATCAAATAACTGGAGAGAATGGAATCCCGGAAGGAATAAGAACTAATTTTATTACAACTAATTATGATTATGTTGTTGAGGCAATTTATGGTTATTTGCTTCATGGAGATGATTTTAGAGGCTATTTTTATAGAGGATATACTCCCCAATATGATCGAAGAGAAGATGTTACAATTTTTGATGATTGGTTGCTAAGTAATTTATTCAAAATTAATGGAGGATTTGAAATATTCGTTGATAACTATTCTAATAAATATGTGCAGAGTTACTGTGGCAATCATTTGGACAATTATTTTAATCACGAACCTAAGATAATCATTCCTTCTCTGGAACAGAATTATGAAGAGGAATACTTTAAGGATGTTTTTTCAAAGTCTGTGAAGTTGCTTCAAAATACTCAAGTTCTTTTAATAGTAGGTTATAGTTTCCCTGAAGAAGATAATATAATAAGATTTTTGCTGAGACAGTTTGCAGAATATCCTTCTGATTTTGTTAGGAAGCATATCTTCTACATAGATTTAGAGCCGAATATTGAGAAAATAAAGGAAGTCTTTCCATATTTAAACAGCTATTCTCAATTAATGGAACAAGTTCATATTTATAAAGGCAGTTTTAGTAAATTCTGCGAAGAATTAAATAAAAAACAGTGGGTTTCTTAGCGGAGTTAAACTATGTATGTAAAAGAACTACGACTCTGGAATTTCAGAAAATATGGCGGAACAGATTTAAATTGTTAAGTTTCAAAAAATTGTAGAAGAATTTAAAGAAATGACAGGGAAAGTACTGTTTTGAATTACGACATTGTCATAATCGGCGGAGGGTTGAGCGGTCTGACTTCCGCGGCTTTATTCAGTCGTGCCGGTATGTCGGTCGCTGTGCTTGAAATGGATGCAAAACCGGGTGGTTATCTGGCTGGTTTTCAGCGTGGTGAGTACAAATTCGATTCGGCTATCCACTGGCTTAATCAATGCGGTCCGAAAGGTTCTGTAACCCGTATTTTCAGCGCAATCGGGAATGATTTTCCAAAAGCACGGGAACAGGTGAAGATTAGACGATTTTCTGGCTATAAAGCGGAATTTATGCTTACAAATAATCCTGATGACCTGAAAGATGAGCTGATTCAAGCGTTTCCACATGAAAAAAAAGGAGTGATCCGTTTTTTCAGAGATGCAAAAAATATTGCTGGAGCATTCGATAATTTTTCCAATAATTTCAGAGATATGCAGACACACAGTTTTTTAGGGAAAGTTGACGGAAGACTGAAATTGTTAAAATTCGGTTTGACTTTGGTTCCTTATGTGTTTTACAGCGGATCAAAGGGTGTTGTAAAAGGGTTGAAAAAGTATTTTAATGATCCTGAATTAATGAAAATATGGGCTGCCGAAAATGATCTGCTGTCATGTCTTATCCCGATAGCCTGGGCTTATAACAAAGATTACCAATTTCCTCCGGTGGGCGGCGGACAGGTCTTTCCTCAGTGGCTGGCTCATAAAATAACAGAATCGGGGAATCAGATCTTTTATCAGACAAAAGCGCTCAAAATAGTGGATGACGGCATAAAAGCGACTCAAGTAGTGGCAGACAGACTGGGTGAGGAGCTGGTTTTTAATGCACGATTCGTAGTTGCAGCATGCGATGTTGAAACTCTTTACGAAAAAATTATGAGACCTGAGCTTTCAGATCCGAAATTTCTTGAAAAACTGAAAGCGGCTGATCTTTATAGTTCGGCAGTGACCGTGGTGATAGGTCTTGACTGTCCTGCAGAAGAACTTGGATTTGGCGAAGAATTGATAATTATCTCTGAAGACAACATAAAAAGAAGCGACCACAACTGCGGAGATCCTGATAAATCTGATATAACAGTTCTTGCTCCTTCAACCAGAGACAAGTCGATGGCTCCGTTGAACAAAGGAACGCTTACTATTTATGCGCCGGCATACTTCAGCCAGTTTGACAATTTGGGCGAACTGTACAGACAGATAAAAAAAGAATTTGCTGATATTCTGATTAGTCGTGTTGAGAAAAAGCTCAGTATTGATATAAGATCACACATATCTGTCATTGATATTGCCACACCTAAGACATATCACCGTTATACCGGCAACAGAGATGGAATAATGATGGGTGCGAGACCTGGGAAAAACAACTATCAGGCAAAAATAGCCCATTATAAAACGCCGCTTGAAAATGTTTATCTCAGCGGACACTGGGCTAATCTCGGAGGAGGCGTGCCTATTGCTGTTTCAACTGCTGCCAATACAACTTTACTTATTCTAAAAGAAGCAGATAAACAGGAATTTTATAGGCTCAACAGGTTTTTAGATCAGCAAGGCAATCGTCAGGATTGATACTATTACTGGAATTGCAGTCTTTTCATGCCATTCAGCTTTCAGAAGTGCAGCACAGGTAAGTATTATTATTGAAAGCGGGATGAAAGAAACAATCATATCTGCAAGATAGATTTTTTTTATAAACAGAAACATAAAAAGTCCTTGAAAAGAAAGGACTGATACTATCAGACTTAGTGCAAAATAGAATCTGTATCTGATGATTTTTGTCAATTCAGACAACTCGGAGGAATATGATAAAAATGAAATGATTGAGAAAAGTGTAATCATTTCGAGCGCATAGAACTGCTGTTCGGGAAATGATGTTGTCAGGTGAAAGAGTGACGGATGTTCAACATTTACAGAGATCCATGAAAATCCGAGTGTGATAAAAGCAGTATATATTGCAAGAACAGAAACTGCCAATGATTTGAAAAATGACTTTGTTAAAAAATATCCTGAAAAGATCGAAATGACAAGAAGTGACAGCAGTTCCGGAAACATTGGCCAGTTGTAAGGGTGTCTGAAAAGCAGTGTGGACAGATCTTTTATCACTTGAATAAATGATGCAGGCTCAATGTAGTTAAGTCCCCAAGAACTGCCTGAAATTTTTGAATAAACAAGAGGAATAAAGGTAAGAAATGATCCGCCGGCAAGTATCCAGAGTCTGTCAGGATCAATCTTCAGCATTTTTTTGAAGAAAAGGAAAAAGAACGCAAGCACTGAATTAAACCAGAAAAGCTGGTGGATAAAAATATGAACCGTAAGATAGTCCATTTCTGCGAAAATTCTTATTCCTATGACAAACTGATAGAAAACAAATGCAAATGTAAGGCTGTTTGTTTTTACTATTTCCTGAATTTTATTCATCGCAACCTGTAATTTCAAAAAGGTAACTTCTTTCTGCTGCATATATTTTTCTCACACAACCGGAATTTTCAAGCTTTTCAAGTGTGAGAGTATCAGCTTTGATCTTCATTAGATCATGCCAGACGATATAATCAACCCCCCATTTTTTCAAGTAATTGAAAGCTTTTTTATCGGGAAGGCTGTTTATCTGATACTGCCACATCATTCTCGGAGTCGGGAAATATCCGTTGACACCGTTCACTGAATTAATCTTGTGAGTCAACTGCCAGTTTGTATAAATTATTTCACGGTTGTACTGGAAAATATCGTCCCATGAATTCACGAACATTCCGATGTTATCTGTTTCAAGTTTCGGATTTTTTAGATTTTTCTTAATAAAACCAAGAGGATGTGTAAACTTATCATTATCCCAGTTAAGATATTCAACAGTCATTATGCTTGGAAGTTCAAGTAAGAGAGCATTCTTGTTTTTAAGAGCAGCAGCCTGATATATCTGAGGAACTTTTTCGGTAATAGAGGCATCAAAACTTTTAAGAGGAAAAGGGGTGTTTTCAATAAAATGGAATGCAAAAAAGAGTATGGTGAAAACTATTTTACCATTCAGTCTTTCTATGATCTTTTCAAAAGAAAGGGCCGCACCTATTGAGAGTGCAAAAAGAAATATAAAATGAGCCCGTACAGCGACTCGAAGAAAGCTAAGTACCGGAATCCATTTGTAAAATATATAAAGCGGAGAATAAAATACTTCTTTCATGTTGAACATAAAAACAGGACCCGTTGCAAAGAAAATTCCGGTTACAGCCAGAGAAATGAGAAATAACCGATGCTTATTCCATTTGAAAAGTGAATATGAAAAAAGCACAAGAGCGAGCAGTCCGGTGAAATTATAATGTCTCACAAATCCCCAGTTCATCGGTATTCCCATCTGTTCGCCGATATTGGGATAGAGAATATTACCGGGCAGGACAAGGATCGGATCGATCGGATTGAGACTTGCCATTTTTGCAGTGTAGAGCATGTCAAAAGGGGTAATAAAATCAAGTCCGTACAGTGTATAAAAATGGAACAGAAAATGGGGCATGGAAATTGAAAGCGAAATGGTCATAAAAAAGCCAGCCGGTTTGATAAGTTCTTTAATCTTATAGTTATTCCGGTAAGTAAGATAAGCCGCCAGAACTCCGAGCATCAAAAACTGATAGAAAAAAACATAGAAAGAAAAATATATCTCGAACCCGGCACAAATTGCTGAAAGAGCAAGATATTTAGATTTTTTTCCGTTAAACCATTTATATAGAAAGTGAAGTGCAAAAACAGGGAGAAAAAAGAAAATGATAATTGAATCGTCAATGTGTGCAAATGACATGTTTGAGCATGTGAAAACAAATCCGGCAAATAGTTTTGTGCTGAATTTACTGGAGAAATTCCCAGTAAAAACAAAAATTGATATGGCGGTAAGAATAAAGATCGTCGAAATGAAGAAATAGTTCACCCAGTAGTCATAAAGCCCAAATGATCTGAGGATGATTATCATGATCTGAACACCCGGAGCAGATTCACCGTATGCGATCGGATTTTGAACAGGATACATCGGAATTCCGAATTTTTCGCCAGTGAAAAACGATTTTATCACTTCAAATGAATATCCGGGATAAGTGAGCGCAAGCCATGTATCGCAGTTGCCTGATATCGCTTTTTTGAGAGGAAATTGAATAAAAAGGGCAAAGAAAAAGATAGAGTAGAAAATAACAGCCGATTTTACCGGATGCTTTTCAATAAATTGTGAAAACCCGTTTTGCATATTAATTCCCAAATCAGCCGATAAAAGTAAATCATTATTTATTTTTTAAGTCAAGGAGACTAGACCGATGCCTTTCTCGCGGCAAGGATTATTAATATTGAACCGATGATAAGGTATGAATTTAATTGAAGATCGAGGAATATCAGTTCGTTCATTGTCGTGAAGAATATGGTGAAAATGAAGAAGATGCTTGCAGTCGAAGCGCTGACATACCGCATGGCAAGATTAAGTGTGATGTAGGCGATTCCGCTCTGGAAAATCCCCATTTCAATAAGCCAGAACCATTCGTCAAATTTTGAGGGGAGGTTTTTAGCTGTGAGGACAAGCGGCAGCATTGGAACCGCTGCAATAAGAAATATTATCATTAGAAGCGAAAGCATTTTATTCGGGTCGTTTTTGACCTTTGAGATGAGTTCTCCGGAAAAAAAGTAATAAAATGCAAGTGTTATCCCTGCAAGTATTCCGAATATTATTCCGGGAAGTGAATCAATTCCACCGACTGAGATCTTATTTTTTCCGGCAACGATAGCGATCATTCCGGTAAAAGAAAGAAAGAGTGCAAGTATCTGGTTTCTATTAGGTTTTATTTTGCTGAAAGCCCAGATGAAGAATATGACGAACACCGGGCTCAGGTTTTCAAGGACCATCACAAGTGTCCCCGATATCCACTTCAGAGCGAGATGATATGTGAGGGTGTTAAGGAAAAGCCCGATGATGCTGACTATCAGCACATCTTTGAAGTGACCTTTAATTGAAAGATCTATCCCTTTTCTTGCCGCAAGAAAAAGAAAAAGAACGGTCGCCCCCATCAGAAGCCGCATCCCTGCGACAAAGTACATATCCACACCGCGAAGTGCGAGAAATCGACCCGCAGGACCGTGAATTCCCCACAGAAATGCATTGATAAATAAAAGAATTATCCCTTTCTGATGATCACTCATAGCCGGAAATTTCATTAACTGCTCCCGATTTACGCCAGACAGTATTAATCATATTTGCAAAAGCGTAAAGAAAAAGTTACCATTTGCCAGTTGTTTTTAATGGGTGTCTGATGTTTATTCCTTCAACAGTTGAAGAACTTGGGAAGCTCGGCTGGGACGAGTGCGACATAATTCTTGTGACGGGGGATGCCTACATTGATTCGCCGTACAGCGGTGCCGCGATAATAGGGCATGTTCTGATCGATAAAGGTTACAGGGTCGGTATAATCTCTCAGCCTGATATTAAAACGGGTGACGATATAAAAAGGCTCGGGGAGCCGCTTCTTTTCTGGGGTGTTACTTCAGGTTGTGTCGATTCAATGGTTTCAAATTATACAGCTCTTAAAAAGCTTCGTAGTGATGATGATCTTACTCCGGG
>Ga0116170_10005013_pt1 | contig 11965 bp, 5 predicted proteins | sample AD_JPNHW1_MetaG_FD_89797 | JGI IMG/M metagenome (GOLD analysis project Ga0116170, IMG submission 89797) | Active sludge microbial communities of municipal wastewater-treating anaerobic digesters from Japan - AD_JPNHW1_MetaG | ecosystem: Engineered > Bioreactor > Anaerobic > Digestate | place... | reverse complement strand
ATGTATCTTGAAATACCGAAGCTTATAAAATATGAAGTCGGGCGCATCGCGAAGTCGAACCTGATGGAGCGCACTACGGCCGAGCTCTGCGAAAAAGTCCGCGAAATCACCCCCCTTTCCGTTAAGATGAACGACATTTTTTCGCTTCTGGATCTTTGCGATATGGTAAATTACGCCAGGTATTCGCCGGGCGCGGAGGAAGTAAACTGCACCATCAGGTCGTTGAGGGAATTAAACCATATTTTTAATAGAGGTGTTGAAAAATAAAATGAACAGCGAGATCAGAGATATACAGGAACTGGTGAAAGCTAAGAATGAGCTCACCGTAAGAATATTGAACGAGGTCAGAAAGGTCATAGTAGGTCAGGATCAGCTTGTAGAATCCCTTCTTATAAGTTTTTTTTCCAACGGTCACATTCTTCTCGAGGGCGTTCCGGGCCTCGCGAAGACGCTTGCGATAAAGACTCTTTCATCGGCGATAAAGACTAAATTCGCCAGGATACAGTTCACGCCGGACCTTCTGCCGGCCGATCTCGTCGGCACGCGCATATATAACCAGAAGAGCTGTGAATTTGAAACGGCCAAGGGGCCCATTTTCACCAATTTTCTTCTCGCCGATGAAATAAACCGCACGCCGGCTAAAGTGCAGAGCGCTCTTCTGGAGAGCATGGAGGAAAGGCAGGTCACTATCGAAAAGGAAACCTTCAAGCTGTCCGAGCCTTTTCTCGTAATGGCCACGCAAAATCCCATTGAAACTGAAGGCACATATCCGCTTTCCGAGGCGCAGGTCGACCGCTTCATGTTCAAGGTGGTCATCGGCTATCCGGGGATCGAGGACGAAAAGAGCATAATCAGAAAAATGGCCATTGAAAAAAACATTAAGGCTGAAATCAAGGTCAATGCGGTAACGACTCCCGAAGAACTGCTTTCAGCCAGAACTCTCATAGATAAAATATACGTTGACGAGAATATACTCTCTTACGTCGTAAGTCTCGTCAATGCTACGCGCCAGCCCGAAAAATACGGCATGAAGTCGCTGAAGGAATATATTCGTTTCGGCGCTTCGCCGCGCGCTTCGCTTTATCTGGTTGTCGCCGCTCGCGCCAGGGCCTTTCTCATGAAACGCGGTTACGTCATGCCGGAAGATATAAAAGCCATAGGCTATAACGTTTTACGGCACCGGGTAATGCTTACATACGAGGCGGAAGCGGAGAATCTTACCAGCGAAGACATAATAAAATCTATATTTGACGGCGTAGAGATACCATGATACCGAAAGAACTAATCAAGCAGATAAGAAAAATAGAAATAAAAAGCAAGCGGCTTGTCGATTCCCTGTTCGCGGGAAATTTCAGGTCCGCGTTTAAAGGGCGCGGGCTCGAGTTTGAAGGCATAAGGCAATATTATCGCGGCGATGACTATAGAAGCATCGACTGGAAGGTCACGGCCAGGATGAACAAACCTTACATCAAAATCTATCGCGAAGAACGCGAAATGATAGTGATGATACTTATCGACGTTTCGTCGTCGATATTTTTCGGGTCCACCGGCCAGACTAAGCGCGAGCTGGCGGCTGAATTTGCCGCCACCATTGCCCTTTCGACCGTTTCATCCAACGATCAGGTCGGCCTCGTCATGTTTTCCGACCGGGTTGAAAAATATATTCCGCCCGCCAAGGGTAAAACTCACGCATTGCGGGTTATCCGCGAGATATTGTTTTATAAGCCCGTATCGAGAAAAACTAATATATGCGAAGGGCTGACTTTCATGAACCGCGTTTTGAAGCATAAAAGCATTTCATTCGTGGTATCGGATTTTATGGACGCGGGGGAGCGGTTCGAGAAGATGATGGCGGTGACCAAATTAAGGCATGATACAATCGCCATAATTTTAAACGACGAACTGGACGTATTGCCGTATGACGTGGGTTTAGTCGAGTTGTACGACATGGAAACGGGCGAAGCGCTTCTGGTGGACACATCGAACGCCGCTTTCGTCAAGTCGTTTAACGCCGAATGGGAGAAGCGGCAGCGCGCCGTTAAAGGCATATTTAGAAAAAACAACATAGACTGCATAAGCCTTTCAACGGGCGTTTCGATACGGAAACCGCTTTTGCAGTTTTTCAGAAAGCGCGAATTGGCGCGCTGATATTTTCGGAGGTGTTCTCTTGAAGGAAAGAACTTTGAATACCGTCGCGGTGATCGCGGCGCTTACAATGATATTGAGCTTTTTCAACCTTATGGAATCGCGTAAACTTTCCTCGGGTTATGAAGCTAAAGCGACCGACGCGCGTAAATTCGCGGGAACTCTCGCCGCGCAGAAACTGTACCATGAGGCCGCGTCTTTTTTAGAGAGGCATTTGACCGAAAATCTGGTCAGGCCTGAAGAACGTGAGGCGACATTGCTGTATCTCGCGAATATCTATCTGGATAACGTCGGTGATATCGAAAAAGCCATGGCTACATATATGAGGCTCCTGCATGAATATCCCGCGACGAAATTCGCGGGGGACGCGGGACGCCGTATAATCGAATGCAAGGAACGTCTGGGCCGGCGTCTGGAGGCGATGACGGACATGGCCGCCGCCGGTGAAGCGGAAAAGAATTTGAAAAAGCCTGCGGCCGCTCCTTCGACATCTGAAAACAGCGTAGTGGTGGCGAAGATCGGCGACGATAAAATGACCATGTCCGATTTCGTCAGGTACGCCGATGAACTGAGCGCGAGAGGTATTTCGTTTAACTTTGAAAAAAAGGACGATAAGATAAAAATACTCAAAGAGGTAGTGGCGCAAGAGGTGTTGAAGCGCATCGCAGCGATGAAGAGGATAGACATCGACGCCGATGTCCTTAAGAAAATCGAGGCCGCGAGAACGCAGCTGATGATACAGAAGCTTCTTGAAACCGATGTCATTTCAAAAGTTTCGGTTGATGACATGTCGGTTAAGCTTTATTATGAAGCTCACCGTGATGAAATGAGGAAGCCGGACAGCATAAAGCTTTCTTACGTGGAGGTGAATGGCGAGACGGATGCGGTCGCCATAATTTCAGGTTCCGGCGCTCAGGCTTTCTCGTCGCGTTCGCCAAAACAGACCGCGTCGGGCGGCATCATGGATCTTTCGGCCGAGATTGGCGTTGATATAACCGCTCTCACGTCCGAGATAGCGCTTGCCAATAACGGCGATATAATAAAAAAATATGTTAAAAGGCCCGGCGCCGATTCATTTCTGGTATTCCGCCGCGAGCATTTCATAAAAGGCGAAGCGTATCCTTTTGAGGCGGTAAAGGAAGCCGTAAGCAGAAACCTTCTGGCAAAAAAAAGAGAAGATGAGATTCAGAATTATATCCTGAAAAATTTCGGCGGAATGAATGTCGTGTTATATGAAGACGCCTTCCGCGAGGCCGCGCGCGCCACTGACGAAGTGAACGTGAAATAGCCTTAATGGGTTCATGTTCCTTGATTTTGGACGATGAAAATGTATAAAGCATTACTGAAATTGAATATTTTTTTAATAGCGATTCTCCTGTTCGCTTGCGCGATTTTTGTTTTACAACCGCGTTCGGCGTATTCGGCGACCGGCGAAGCTGAAATTGTCTCCGGCGGAACGGTTGAGGCGGATATCCGCGATATCGCGGACCCTATGGCGTTGAGTATCGAAAAAAAATCGCGCGCGTTCCTTGCGGCGCTGGCTTTTGCGGCGCTGCTGATGTCGTGGGCATTGTACTGCAAATTTTCGGAAAAAAAACCGGACGAAGTAAAGGCTGAGGCTCCGCCCGAACCAAAGATTCCGCCGCATGTAACCGCGCTGGAGGAGCTGGAGGCGCTTTCAAGATCGGACCTGCTTTTTCGTCGCGAGTTCAAGCTTTGGTATATGCGCATATCGTGGATATGCCGAGCCTATATCGGTTCTTCGCTGGATTTCAACTGCGTCGACTTGGACGCTTATGAAATAATGGCGAAACTCAGGTCTAAAAACGTATCGAACCATCTCGTTTCCCGCTTTGATGAAATATTGTCCGAATGCGATCTGGTGAAATTCGCTAAGGCCGCTCCTGACGAATCCGACGCGCGCGAGGAACTTCAAAAGTGCGTGGACGCGGTAAAAAAGAGCCGGGATGTGAATTTCAGATGATGGCTTTCCGTTATCCCGAAATGCTCGTTCTGCTTATTATTCCTTGTATTATGCTTGCTTACAGGATGTTAAGGGATTCCAAACGCGGCACGGGCATCGGGTACGCGAATTTTTCGATATTGAAAACGTCCCATGTGCGCACTTATAAAAACTGGCTGAGCGTTTTCCCGGCGATTTTAAAGGCGGTCGCATTGTGCCTTCTGGTAGTAGCGCTCGCGCGTCCGCAGTTCGGCGAGGAAAAGGAAGACGTTAAGCGACAGGGCATAGACATATTCATAGCTCTCGACGTTTCCGGGTCCATGTCAGCGGAGGATCTTAAACCCGACCGGATTACCGCGGCCCGCGAGCTGACCTCGGAATTTATAAAAAAAATGACGGACCACCGTCTTGGAATGGTTATTTTTGCGGGCAGGTCGATGACGCTTTCCCCGCTTACGATCGATATAGGCATAATAATCGATTATCTTTCCAAGGTCAAGGTCGGTGAGATGCCGATAGATGGAACGGCCATCGGCGACGCGATATCTAATTGCATTTACAAGTTCAAGGATGAAAAAGCGAAGTCGAAGGTCATAATACTTTTGACGGACGGCGAGAACAATACCGGCAATGTCGAACCGATGATGGCCGCTAAAATAGCCCGTGACCGGGGCATTAAAATATATACGATAGGCATTGGTTCGAAGGAAGGCGCCCCGATACCCGTGACGCAGGGCGGCCGGAAATTTTACATGAGAAACCCTGACGGAACGCTTTCCATACCGAAGATCGACGAAAAACTGCTCCAGGAAATCGCCGCGCTTACCGAAGGCAGGTATTTTCGCGCGACCGATGAGAAGAAGCTCCGGGAAATCTATGATGTGATCAACAAGCTTGAAAAAAGCGAGATAATAACATCAAAACTGACTCTTTATTCGGAAAAAGCGCATTATCCCCTTTTTATGGCTTTTGTCGTAATGCTCGCAGCATTTCTCATCGAACACAGAGTGCTCATTAAAATATAAGAATTCCTCCGGTTTTATTTTTTTGACATAAAGCCCTACCTTCTGATATAATATAAGCGAATTTGTCATGTTTAATATGTTATTAAATAAATGCCGATAAGTGAGGTTTGCTTATGTCAAAGACCATGCGTGTTTTCATCTTGTTCTTCGCATTCTTTTCTTTTTTTATGATTTTTGCGGCCGGGCCTGCTTTTGCCGTAGCGCCGCCATTTTTTCCAGGTCAGAAACTTCCGTCGCATATTAAAAAACCGGATCAGGCCGGGCTTGGCAGTATGCTTTCTCCCTCGCGGAGCGGCTTTTTCGCTCCAGGTGAAGCCATCGGCTCCACGAAACTTCAAGATTATATAAAGACCAACCAAACGGTCAAAGTGGTCGTTATATTCGCCCAGTTCACTGACAAGACGTTCGATCTGAGCCAGGCCAATCAGGACAAGATCACCGCTTTTTTTACCAACTTCAAACAATATTTCGCCGACCAGTCCGGGAATAAAGTAACTTTAGACATAACTCCCGCTTATCTTCCAAGCGGATTGCCTTATACTTTGGCGCACAATGAATCTTATTACGGAAATTCCGATAATGCGGTCGATCTTATTACCGATGCGGTTACGGCCGCCGATGCGAATGTTAATTTCGCGAATTATCAGTGCGTAATGGTCATGCATGCGGGATACGGAGACGAGACCAGCGGCGTTTCGGGCGGCGGCACCGACATATGGAGCATGTATTACTGGAGGACCCCGTCGCTTGTAACCACGAACGATGGCGTTGACGTCAGGGGCGCCACGATCGTACCTGAAATGGAACATGGAACAACGAGCTCTCTTGGCATAATATGCCATGAATTCGGCCATCAGTTCGGCTTGCCCGACCTTTATGATACTACGAACGTCACGGAGGGCGGTATCGGATACTGGTCGATCATGGCCGCCGGCAGTTATAACGGTTCGCCTTCCGGCACTAAACCGGCTTTTATGGACCCATGGTGCAGGATAAACCTGGGATGGGCCACTCCTACGAATATTACGGATAATCAGGACGCTCTGAATTTTGAATCGGGAAAGGTTTACAGATTTGAAAAGGGCGGCGCGACTTCCGGGAACGATTATTTTCTAGCCGAAAAAAGAGGGCTGTCCGGATCATGGGACGCCGGCCTTCCGGGCGAGGGTCTTTTAATATATCATGTCGACAATTCGAAAAGCAGTTCTACGACGCCAAACGATACGCCGAGCGGAACCGCCGACGGGGACGTGAAGATAGCCCGGCTTATCGAACTTATGGTCGCCAACGGCGGAAATCATCTTATAGTGAAACCAATTTCCAATATAAGAGGTCTTGATTCCGATCCGTTTCCGACGGGTACGAACAATAAGTTCCACAATACTTCTAACCCTTCATCGAAAACATGGCCGCCAGCCTCGGCCAATTCGTATATCGGCATAACCAACATAGTTAAGACCGGTTCCGGCGCATCCATCGGTATAACCGCCAATGTCGTGGTCAAGCCTAAAATGACTAAAGTTTCAGGTGACGCCCAGAGCGCTACGGTAAGCACAATGTATACTTCGCCGCTGAAAATAAATCTGGCGGAATCGTCGGGCGGCGTCGCCAGTAATCAGGTGACGTTTGCCGTTACATCCGGAAGCGCTACTATAATCGAAGCTCAGCCCGTGCTGACCGATTCTTCAGGAAACGCCCAGATAACTCTTAAGGCCGGGGCGAATGCGGGAGCCGTCACTATCACCGCCACGGCGACGGTTTCCGGTTCCTCGCTTCCGGCGGTTTCCGTTACATTCAATGAAACCGTTTCGGGCGGAGCATCGACCGGCCCTACGCTTATCTCGGCGACCTGGCAGGATGTCAACTCCAACGCTTCGGTCGAGGCCGGCGACAAGGTTGTGCTTACGTTCGATAAAGCGATAACGCTTTCGGGCGTGGCGGCTGCCGATTTTACTTTACCCGTGACGGGAAATACTTTTGGGACGGGCGCGTCATTTGCGATAGGAACTTCGCCCGTTCTGCTTTCGATAACGCTTGGAACGGGCGTGAATATAACCGTGAACGGTATTTTCAACTCCTCGGTTTTAACGGCCGGATCGCCTTCCGGTATCGGCATATCTGGGAGCATTCCCGCGGGACATATTGCCGACGGTACGGGCAACAACGTTGTTACGGGGAATCCCGCTGTCGATATAGCCGGCTCGACCGGAGGCGTTCAACCGGGCACGGGCCCTCAGATCGTAAGCGTTACGTGGCAGGACATCAATTTCAACGGAGTCGTCGATACAGGCGACCGTCTTTCAGTATTTTTCGATAAGTCCATACTGGTACCCGGACCGTCGGCCGCGGATTTCACGCTTCCAGTTGCCGGCGATACGCTTGGAACTTCGGCTTCTTTTGCGGCCGGAACGCAAGCGGCGGAATTATGGATTAATCTTGGTTCCGGTGTTAAGATAACGCCCACCGGTGTTTTTAATTCCTCGGTTCTGGCATCGGGCTCGCCTTCGGGTATAAATATTTCATCGGCAATAGCCAATAATCATATAACCGATCTTTCCGGAAATAGCGCCCGTTCCTCGACCGCTCCTATTGATATTGGCTCGGCCGTTGAAATCGGTGACGTGTCGGAAGTTAATTCGACGGTAGTTCTTAAAAATTCCAGTGAACAGCCTTTTACAGCCGACGGAAACGATACCGCCGGAGTCGAGATAACGATATTTGACGCTTCATTTAATGCCATCGCCAATTGTGACGTCTATATCAAATCCGATAAGAACCAGTATGCGAACATAGATATTTTATCGCCGGTTTCTCCAGCGAAGACTAATTCTTCCGGAAAGGTCCTTTTTATAATAAAGACGTCTCAATCGGGCATTAGAAATATAACGGTTGAAGCCCAGAAAACCGGATTTACGAAAAAAACTATCGGAAACCCTCTTCAGATAGAATTCAAGGCCGGCGCTGTTTCTCCTTCACTCTCCGTTATGACGGCGACGCGGACGCAACTTATCGCCGATGGAAGCGATAGCGCGGAAATACTCGTCAATATTCGGGACGTCAATCAAAATCCCGTTGCGCAGAAAACCGTTTCGCTTAAACCGGAACCCGCGGCCGGTGTTATAATAGTTCCGGCAAGCATCCTCACTGATGCCGGCGGAAACGCCAGATTTATAATCAAGTCGTCGCAGCCTTCGAATAACGTTTTAGTTTCGGCGGTTACCGATGGAAGCATAACTTTAAATCAAGGCATAAATTTTTCTTTTACTACGCCCGTTATCAGCCCTACGCTTTCGACGGTTGAGATCGTTGGAGGCTCCAACTCGGTTTTTATAGCTAATAATCAGGTTACCGCTATAGTACTTATAACCGTGAAAAATCTTTCGGGTCAGCCGATATCCGGCGCGGTTCCAGCGGCCAGCGTATCCGGCATGAGTAATAACGTGAAAAATGCCGATGGCCAGTCTATTCCGCCGGCCGCGTTAAAACCCACGGACGCCGATGGAAAAACAAGCATTCTTATAACTTCGACCCTGGCGGAACAAAAAAAGGTCACGATCGTGGTCAATGGCGTGACTTTAATCCAGCAGCCAGTCCTTCAGTTCGTTTCAGGGCCGTATGATAAGATAGCATATATTTCAGGAAACGATCAGATTGGCACGGTTGGTCAGCAGCTTCCGTTAGGCCTTCGCGTTCAGGTCCGCGACGCCTTCAATAATGGCGTGCCTGGTCAGAGACTTTCTTTTTCCTTCGTCTCTTCGCCTTCGGGCGCCGCCGGCCATTCTTTGACGGATCCTAACCCTGTTACCGATGCTAACGGTTATGCAAGCGCCAAGGTTGTTTTTGGCGGCAAGATAGGCGTTTATAAAGTCGCCGCCGAGCTTTCGGGAGCATCCGGATCGCCGGTCATGTTTAACCTCGAGGCGAAGGGCGGGCCGCCTTCATCCATACGCATCGCATCGGGCGATGCTCAGAATGGCTCGATAAATATGCCTCTGAACAATCCTATTTCGGTTAACGTATACGACGCGGCCAACAATACCCTTGAAAATGTCATAGTTCATTTTGCCCAAAAACAGGGTTCGGATGGAAAGCCCGAAGGCGCCTCAGATTTGGTTCTCAGCCAATCAGACTCTATAACGGATTCAACCGGATATGCCAGAACCTCCGTCTTAAAGTTAGGCGACAAAGTTGGCTCTTATAAGGTTACTGCTTCCGTGACCGCCGATCCGCCGGTGGCTTCAGCGGAATTCGTGCTCAACGCCATCGCCGGGACGCCCGGCATATTGAGCAAGGTTGCGGGCGACCTGCAGAGCGCGACCGCCGGCCTTCGCGTGGCTACGAATTTTAAAGTCAGGGTGCAGGATGCTTCCGGCAACCGTGTGGAAAACTGCATCGTATCGTTTTACGTTTATCACGGAGGCGGAACGCTCGATACCGAATCGGTGTATACTAACAGCGCCGGCGAAGCTGCCGTGGGATACGTCGCGGGAAAAACGGCCGGCGAAGAGGAAGTCTGGGCAGCCGTCGCCGGAAATTATAGCGTTTCCGGAAGCCCGGCACGTTTTGTCGTGAACGTGGGGCCGGCTCCCGCCTCAAAAATAGTGAATGGAAGCTATTCCACCGTGTTGACAGGGGACGCCGGCACTGAGATCACTTCGCCATTTTCCGCTCAAATAACTGATCCGTATGGAAACGCGGTGAATAACGTCGCCGTTACCTATACGGTAAAGACTTTTCCTGATGGATCCGCGGGGTACGCGATATCGCGCACCGATCCGACGAATTCCAAAAGCGACGGCGGCGGCCAGGTCAGGTGCTATTTCAAGCTGGGTTCCAAAGTCGGCACTTATGAGATCGAAGCGGCTTCGGCCGGCCTGACGGGAAGTCCCCTGAAGTTTTATGCCGTAGCGTCCACGGGCGTTGTAAGCGCTGATAACAGCACCGTTTCAATTTCCGGAAATAACAGCCTTGCCGATGGCAATCAGCAGGCCGAGCTTGTAGTACGGTGTCGCGACGTTTATGGCAATGCCGTTAATAATTCCAGGGTCATAGCGTCTTCGACGCCGGCCATGCAGAGCATAACTCCGCTTTCGCCTTATACCGATAATGACGGCTATTTCAGGGCTTCTCTTAAAGCCACGAAAAGCGGGATTTATAAATTAACGGTAAACGCCCGCGGGGTCGAGTTGAAAAATGTTCCCGACGTAACTTTTGTCAGCGGGCCTTTCAACGCTTCAAAGTCGATGTTTTATATTCTCAATCCGCCATCCCGCGTGCTTGCGAATAATTCCGACAAATTCAACGTGGATATACAGATCCGTGACGCTTATTTAAATCCCGTCGCGGGCATAACTCCGGCAAGCGTTTCAATAAACGTGGATGACGATCCTCTTTATACTATCGTTACTCCGCCGGCGGCCAACTCGGACGCGCTCGGCATAGCTTCCTTTTCGGTTAAGTCAAGGCGCGCCGGCGCGAAACAGGTAAGCGTCTTCATAAACGGGCAGAAAATACAGACAAACGATAAAAAAGACCTTCTGGAGCTTCCTTTTACCGTTAATTCAATGGACGCTCAAAGATCCGATCTGACCGTGGGGGCGCAAATAATCACAGCCGGGTCCAATCTCGGCATCAAGCTGTCTCCGAAAGGTTCAAACGGGGCCATGATAGAAGATCTTGACCGCGACGCGTTCTCTATAAAATTATGGAACGTTTCGCAGAACGCCTATGAACTTTCAGATATAACGCCTAGTTCTACGTTTATTGGCGCCGACAAATCTTATAATTTTACTCTTTTAAACACCAGGTCCGGCGTTTATGAAATCTTCGCAGAATTGATCCAGGGGCAAGCGAAAACATCTTTCGTTCAGCGGCCCGCGGTTACATACAATGCCGCCGCCTCTAAAAAGATAATTACGATGAATTCGGGCGATATCTATTCGGAGGTTGCGAAAACTTCAGGTGCGACCATAGGGATCAAGATTACCGACGAATTCAGCAATCCCGTTAAAAACGCGCAGGTGCTTTTTCAGGCGGTCAGTTTTCCAGCCGGCTCCCAGAACACGGGCATTGGAAATAATTCCAGGTTCACTGATGCCGATGGCGTCGCCACTACAAGCGTGAAAATCGGAACGAAAACCGGCATGTATGTTTTCAGGGCCACTGCCTATGATTTAAATTCCGTTCAGCTTTCCGGTTCGCCCGTTAATTTCAATGCCTATGGAACTCCGGCACCACTCGCCAGGATAGTTTTGAACAATGTTCCGGCAAGCGTGAACCAATATCAGCCTATACGTCAGGTTGAAGCCGTCCTATTTGACTCATACGATAATATAAAAACCGATTCCACGGATAAAATATATTTTACGTCAAGCGACCTTGCCGCCGAGCTTCCTTATACTGCTCAAAAGCCTTATATTTTTTCGCGGGTCGATCAGGGACGCAAAACATTTTCAGCCGACGCCATAATTTTTGCCACTGAAAGTCAGAACAGCACGCTGACAGTTTCGAACTCTGCGTCGCCTAACGTTAATGCGGTTTCGGCTCCGGTAAAAGTTTTAAAACTTGCGGCGGAGGCTACATCCAACTTCAAGACGGGTTCATTCGTAGTTCCCGGCTCATCCAATTATCTCGTCTTCGCGGTCAGATCGAAAACTTCGCTCGCGAATGCCCCGACCATCTCGGTGGCGTTCGACGGCGGATCGCCGGAAAGATATGATTGCGTTACGTCTTCGCAGCCACGGGTTTATTATAAGGTAGTAAGGGTTGCATCGATCCCCTTCAGATGCACGCTTAAAGTGTACGGTGATAATGTTTACGGCGAATCGACCAT
>Ga0116170_10005012_pt1 | contig 11966 bp, 6 predicted proteins | sample AD_JPNHW1_MetaG_FD_89797 | JGI IMG/M metagenome (GOLD analysis project Ga0116170, IMG submission 89797) | Active sludge microbial communities of municipal wastewater-treating anaerobic digesters from Japan - AD_JPNHW1_MetaG | ecosystem: Engineered > Bioreactor > Anaerobic > Digestate | place... | reverse complement strand
CAAAAGATGAGATACTGAAATATACCCGCGAAGGACGCCTTGAATGGGGAGCTACATACAAACAGCCTTACGAATCGATGTATGACGGGGAGTCACTTATCCGCCAGACCTATCTCGGACGAAAATGGCTGAAAAAAACACTGCCAGGCTGTGATTTCAAGACTTACTGGAACGAAGATGTTCCGGGCCGGTCATTGCAGATGGCTCAGATCCTGTCAAAAGCCGGGATACCTTATATGCAATTCAGCCGTCACCAGCCGGGCATCTACAGATGGTACAGCCCTGATGGAAGTTTTGTAACCTGCTATACACCTGGTCAATATGACGAGGTGGGAATACCTGTACGACTGGCAAAGACAGATAAAGAGAAACTTTCAAATGCTTTTACGTCCATGTTGGTTGAATGGAACGGTTACTATAAGGAACATAAGATAAATCCGGCATTTCCGCTTTTATATTCTACTGACTTTGCCACACCGCCCGACTATGACGCTTTTTTCAACGACTGGAATTCAAAATCATCATCCCTGAAAAGGCCGACTATTAATTATTCTACAGGTACCGAATGGATGGATGCAGTAACAAAAGGGAAACCTTCGTTTGAAAAAATAGCCGGAGAGAGACCTGATGTCTGGCTTTACATACACGGCCCATCACATCAGAAAGCGCTTAAAGCATCAAGGGAGGGATCCCGTCTGCTTACTGCTGCCGAGAAGTTTGCAACGTTCGATGCACTTCAGCAGGGTTCTTTTGTAAATTATCCGCAGGCATCTTTCACAACAGCCTGGGAGAATGCGATCTACCCCGATCATGGCTGGGGAGGAAAACACGGAGATCTTACCGACCGTGCATTTCGTACCGCTTTTGAAACTGCACGCGATATTGCATCAGGAATACTCGAACAATCGATGAAAAATATTGCTTCAAGGATCGGTTTCCGGAACAAAGGTATTCCTGTAACTGTTTTCAATCCCCTTTCATGGGAAAGAACAGATGTTGTAAAATTCACTCTCGATGCCGAAGGAAATGAACAGAATACTTTCAGGCTGGTGGATGAAAAGGGAGTTGAAGTGCCATATCAGCGTATTGATGAACACAACATCAAGGGAAAAAGGGATGAGGTAATCACCTTCCTTTTTGTTGCAGAAAAGGTTCCTTCGGTAGGATATAAAACTTTTTATCTTGAGAAGGGCAAACCAACACCATACATAACTGATTACAGCATCTCAAACGAATTCTATGAAAATAAATATTATAATGTTGCTTTTGCTGAAGGTGGTATAAAATCGATATTTGATAAAGAATTGTCGGTAAGCATTCTGAATACAGAGAAGTTTCTGGGAGCTGAGTTGTTTACTATGCAATCGGTAGGTAACGGAGCCGGTGAATTTACTGATGTCCAGCAACCTTCAATGGAAGGTTTTGAGAAGCTTAGCCAGTATAAGCAATCATGGTCTTTGATATCAGAGGGCCCTGTACGTGATGTTTATGAGCTTAAGAAAAGTATTAGTCATGTTACTGTAGTTGAACAGGTTGTGTTTTACAAGACAGTCAAACGAATTGATGTCAACGTGGAACTTTTGGGCTTCGACGGGGAACGATACCGCGAGTTCAGACTTGCTTTCCCTGTTAATCAGACCAGCTCGGAAGTTGTTTATGAAGTGCCCATGGGTGTTGTAAGGGTAGGGAAGGATGAAATTACAGGAGCTGCAGGATTTTCGAAACAATCACAGATATACAGTACTCCATGTGCCCAGGTCCACCCGCGTGAGGTGCAGGACTGGTTTTCAGCATCCGATGGCAATACAACGGTAACAATAAGTTCCGACGTTGCTGTATTCGACTGGATCGATCCGACGACAAATCCTGCCGGTTATTCCATTCTTCAGCCGGTGCTTCTCGCCAGTCGGAAAAGCTGCCATGGTGAAGGCAATTATTACCTCCAGCCCGGAGATCATTATTATTCCTTCTCGTTTTATTCCCATAATGGAAACTGGGAGAATGGTTATCGTCTTGGAACCCAGTCAAATCAACCTTTAAAGGCAGTTGTTTCAAATCAGGTTTCAGCAAAAGGAAATATGCCTGAGACAATGAGTTTCATTTCGGTTGAGAATAAAAATCTTCTTCTCAGTACAGTAAAAAAATGTGACGATGATGATAATGTGATTGTACGTTGTTATGATATTGAAGGGAAAGAGAGTGAAGCAAAAATCACTCTGTCAGAACCATTCCGGAAAGCTGAGCTGACAAATATAATAGAAGAGGAGGGGAAGCCTGTTCAGGGGAATGGAGACACACTTAACCTGAAAGTTGGCCATTATTCAATTGAAACAATAAAATTATTTATGAAGTAGAAAACCTTTTCTCTTTTAAAATGAAAAATAAGAATGATGAAAAATAAGGGAATGAAACCATTTTTATTAGCAATTGCAGTTCTGTTAGCTTTCTTAGGATGTGTCAGGAAACCTTCTGCTGAAAATTGCAAAGCAAAAGTAATAACCTCTCAGTTTATTTATGAAGAAGCTCCATTTAAGCAATGCCATGCTTCAACTGTTGTTGAAACCGGCGATGGCCTCCTGGCAGCATGGTTTGGCGGTACTTACGAAAGGCACCCTGATGTTTGTATTTACACTTCCAGATATAAAGAAGATAAATGGAGCGAGCCCGTACTTGTTGCAGATGGCATAATAAACGATACGCTTCGTTATCCATGCTGGAATCCCGTCCTCTTTAAAAGAGATAATAATGACATTATTCTTTATTATAAGGTAGGACCGAGTCCGAGGGAATGGTGGGGTATGTACAAAACCTCAGCCGACGGAGGGAAGTCGTGGTCAGAAGGGTTTAAGATACCCGGCAATCTTTTGGGACCTATCAAGAACAAGCCTGTAAAATTGAAGGATGGGACGATTTTATATCCCACAAGTTTTGAAACACCTGAAGTATGGAATATTTACCTGGAAACATCGGGGCATGATTTGAATAACTGGAAGAAGACTGAAATCAACAACAATGGTTTTAATGCTATTCAGCCCACAGTACTGTTTTATAAAAACGGGGGCATTCAGATGCTTTGCCGAAGTAAGGAAAAAAGAATTGTTGAGACATGGTCGACTGACCAGGGAAAGAGTTGGACTCCATTAGAAGCAACAACCCTTCTCAATAACAATTCCGGCATCGATGCGGTAACTCTCAATAACGGTTTGCAGGTACTTGTCTGCAATCCGGTTGAAGAAGGAAGAAACAAATTGTCTGTATTGGTTTCAGATGATGGCAGGAGATGGAACAACCTTATTGTTTTGGAGGACCAGCCTGAAGGCGAATTCAGTTATCCAGCAATTATCAGTGGAGAAGACAATACAGTTCACATTACCTATACATATAACCGGGAAAAGATAAAATACGTCCGTCTGAAAATATTTTAAAGGCTACCAAATACGGTCGGGATACACTATAAAAAATGTGTAGATAATATTTTTTTTAAGTAAAAATTAAGTTGAAATGACAACCTCAGATAAAGAACTAAAACAATACCGAAAGTATTTCAGTAAAGAACTCCATGAGGACATTCTTCCTTACTGGATTAAATACGGAGTTGAAAAGAACGGTCATGGATTTTATGGAGCAGCCGATCTTGACGGAAACCCTGTGTTGACAGCAAACAAGACAAGTGTGCTGAATGCCAGGATATTGTGGACATTCTCGGCTGCTGCGATGCTCGATCGGAATGAAGAATATGCTGCAATGGCCAACAAAGCTTACAAAGTGGTCACTGAGGATTTTGAAGACAAGGAGTATGGTGGCTATTTTATGGAGTTGACTTCTGACAACAAAGTGGCTAACGATATCAAACACACATACGCTCAGGCTTTCGTTATTTACTCTCTTTGCAAATATTATGAGTTCAGACCCGATGCTTCTGTACTGGACAGTATCAAAAGCCTTTTCACCCTGCTTGAAGAGAAGACCAAAGATCCTTCTGATATTGGCTACCTTGAATCATTTACCCGCGACTGGAAAATTTACGGAGAAAACCGGATGGCCGATAACAATGAGCCAAAATCGATGAATACCCATCTGCATGTATTGGAAGCATGGGCCGCATTATATAAAGTATGGAAGGACCCTGTTGTTGAGCTGAGGCTGACTGAAATGCTGAATCTGTTTCTTGATAAAATCATCAGGAAAGATGGTCATTTCGGTATTTTCTTTGATGAAAAATTCAATGAAGCTGATGCCTCGAAAGGAACATGTTCTTTTGGACATGAGATTGAAGGCTCATGGTTATTGTGGGAAGCTGCAGAAATATTGGGGAATAAAGAGATTATAGAAAGGCTGCGTCCTGTGGCGATTAAGATGGTTGATACTATCGAACGGGTTGCTCTTGATAAAGACGGGGGCCTTTTTCTTGAATCGACACGTTTCGGCAGCCATCTGAAGACCAATAAACACTGGTGGCAACAAGCCGAAACACTAGTAGGATTTATGAATGCCTATGAACTGACTAGTGATGTAAAGTACTGGAATACTGTAAAATTATCATGGAATTTTATTGATACCTGTCTTATTGATCATAAAAGAGGTGAATGGTTCACCAAACTTAACCGTATGGGAGAGCCTTATCTTATCGAACCAGCCGATGATCCTTCACCCTATTATCGCAACGACTGGAAAATTGATCCCTGGAAATGTCCTTACCACAACGGAAGAGCAATGATGGAGCTTATTAAAAGAATTGACCGCATGGCCGGAGAATGAAATATATTAAACCTGTAAAACAAAGAAAGCAATTTAAATGAATAAAATTCTTATCCGATGCACCATAGCATCAGCCCTTGGCGGACTTTTGTATGGGTACGATACGGTAATAATCAACGGGGCGATGCTCGATCTGGTTAAGTATTTTCAACTGACTCCCGCACTGCAGGGATGGACTGTAAGCTCAGCACTTGTAGGATGTATTTTAGGAACAGCAATAATAGGCAAACCCGGCGATATCTTTGGAGCTCAGCGATTGTTGCAGATACTGGCAATAATGTTCCTGGTCTCTTCAATGGGATGTGGTCTGGCTCCGACCATAGGTATCTTCATTACCTTCAGATTTATAGGTGGTCTTGCAATCGGGGGCGCATCAGTGCTTTGTCCGGTATATATCTCGGAAATTGCACCTCCCAAACACAGGGGGGTGCTGGCCTCTACATTTCAACTGGCAATAGTATTGGGGATACTTTTATCACTGGTCTCCAATTACCTTCTTCTTGGCATCGGGGAAAACAGCTGGAGGTGGATGCTCTTCAGCGGTGCTGTTCCTGCTGTTGCATTTTTTCTTATGTTGCTGATGGTCAAAAAAAGTCCGCGGTGGCTTGTGAAAAAAGGCCGGTTGGAAGAAGCAAGGAAGAATATTGAAGAGCTCTCATCTCACGAAATAGACACAGATCAAACTATCCAGGAAATAAAGGAATCGATCAATTTTGAAAATGCCGGTAAGAGGATTAATCTTTTCAGGAAACCATACCGTAAAATTATTTTTATAGGAATCTTTGTCGGCATCTTCAGTCAGCTTACAGGAATCGGGGTGGTGTTCTACTATTCTGCCAGGATATTCAGCATAGCAGGCTTTTCAGGTGATTCGTCCATGCTTCAGAGCGTGATTCTTGGTGTGACAAACCTGATCTTTACTATTCTGGCAATGTCGGTTATTGACAAAGTCGGAAGAAAGAAACTGTTACTTTTAGGGCAGTTGGGCATGGTAACAGTGCTGGGATTATTCGGATACGGGTTGCTTACAGGCAACATCACCGGGTATTGGCTGGTGGTATTACTGGTAGCTTATATTGCATTCTTTGCATCATCAATGGGAGTGGTAATATGGGTTTTATTATCTGAAATGTTTCCGAACATCATAAGAGCAAGAGGTGCCTCTATCGGATCTTTTGCCAACTGGGGGGTAAGTGCAGTGTTGAATTTTCTATTCCCGATTGCTGTTGGATTCCTGGGAACTTCAAAGGCTGCACAACAGGCAGGAATGGGTTATTCTTTTATTATCATGGCAGCCTTTACGCTGATCGGATTTTTCTATATAAAGAAACATATCATTGAAACAAAAGGTAAAACACTTGAACAGATTGAGAAGGAAGTCCTTTGTTAACTATAAAAACCAATAACATATTAAACCTTTAACCTTGAACTTTGAACTTTGAACTTTGAACTTTAAATTTTAACCTATTAACCCATTAATATATTATGACCGGAAACGAACGAATTAAAGCTGCACTGAAAGGTGACAAACCAGATAAGATCCCTGTTATGCTGCATAATTTCATGATGGCAGCAAGAGAAAAAAATGTTACGATGGCACAATACCGCGATAATCCCAAAATTATTGCCGAATGTTTTATTGATGCTGTTGACCGATACAGGTATGATGGCATTCTTGTTGATATAGACACCGTTACACTTGCCGGGGCTGTGGGTGTCCCGGTTGATTTTCCCGTAAACGATCCGGCACGGACTCATAACGGGAGTCTTGAAAATCTGAAAGATGCATTAATCCTGAAGCCTGCGAAAGTTGAAAGTTATAAATACATACAGATCTGGCTTGAAGCAGTACGGATATTAAAAGATTATTATAAAAGCGAGATCTATATCCGCGGCAACTGCGATCAGGCTCCTTTTTCACTGGCAAGTATGATGCGCGGGGCACAGAACTGGATGATCGATTTAATGATGGGACCGGAAGAACAGATTTGCGCCCTTCTTGATTATTGCACTGATGCATGTTCTCAGTTTGTAACACTCATGGCTCAGACAGGTTGTGATATGGTCTCAAATGGAGATAGTCCGGCCGGACCTGAAATGATTTCGGCTGATATGTATGAAAAATTCGCCCTGCCCTACGAGAAAAAGATTGTTGAGGTGGCTCACAAGGCAGGTTTGCCATATACATTGCATATCTGCGGCAATACTGATGTAATACTTGAACTTATGTTAACAACAGGTGCCGATGCTCTTGAACTGGATTATAAAACCGATGTCACCCGGATCCTAAATTGTTTTAATAACAAAGCAACTTTCATTGGGAATATTGATCCCAGCGGTGTATTGGCATTAGGCTCGGTTGATGATGTGAAGAAGAAAACCATGGAACTATTATCTGTCTGGAAGAATTCAAACCGTTTTATTCTGAACGCCGGATGTGCTCTCCCTCCTGATACTCCATCTGAAAACCTGAAAATGATGATTGATACCGCAAGAAATTTCAGATAGAGGAATATAGTATCTCCTGATTATGTTTAGTCAATATTAATAAACTTGTTATGAAGTTAATCAATTGCCTCATTTTTGTATTTGTAACATTTTCTTGTTTTGGCATAACATCTTCTTCACCGAAGTATAGTGTACCTGAATCTAGCTGGCCCGAATCATTCGGAAATCACAGAGCAGTCCTTGAAATTTCCAAAGCTGCAGAGGTAGCAACACTCGATATTCTGTGGCGTCGGCATGATTCAAAACCGGAAGATAAAAGATTCATAATTGTAGAGGCCTCGTCAGGAGATACCGTACAAAACATTTACCGTTATAAAGTTAATAACGAACAGTGTAAACTTGCATTTGGTCCTGTAAAGAGAGGGGGAACCTATTATTTTTACTATATGCCTTATGAAGTTCAGCAAAATTGGGGTAACTATGGGAAAGATTATCTGAAACCTGAAAAGGCTCCATCGAAGGAGTGGGTAAGTAAACATAAGGTTGATAAAACTTTCAAGATAAAAAACAGTCAGCCAGCCAGTTTATCTTGTTTTCAGTCACATTCTGCTTTCGACTCTTTCTATCCGATGGAAGTCATTGCTCTTTCTTCTGAAAAAAAAGCACTTCTTGAAAAGTATAATAGCGATTATCTGATTTTTCCTGAAGACAGGACTTTCCCTATCCGGATGAAAGACGAGATTCCCCTCAGATGGATAGAAAAAGGGCCGTCACATAAATTTACAGGAGAAGCCTGCAGAAATGAATATTATGTTTTGCAGCTCGGTGTTTATGCATCAAAGGAAGGACTTGAGAATGTAAGAGCTGAATTCTCTGATTTTGTGGGTGCGAACTCAAAGATTCCATCTTCAAACATTACTTGTTTTAATACCGGAGGAGTTGGTCCATACGGAAAGCCTTTTGAGAAAAGAGTTGACATTCTGAAAAACGCCGTTCAACCATTCTGGATCGGAATCGATATTCCTGAAGATATTTCTTCAGGACTTTATTCAGGCTCAATTACTATCCATCCTGAGAATGCAGTATCTCAGACCGTTAAAGTGACCATTAAAGTTAATAACAGGATTCTGACTGACCGTGGTGACAGCGAAACATGGAGACATTCAAGACTTCGCTGGCTGAATTCAACACTGGGGATTGATGATAATAATGTAAAACCTTACGACCCTGTCAGGTTTCTTGGGAATGACACTTACAGGCTTACTGATAAGATACTGAAAATGGGAGTTGAGGGTATGCCGGCATCAATAAAGGTCAGGGGAACTGAGATTCTTCAACATCCTGTGGCATTTGTTGTTGAGACAAACGAGGGGACTGAGAAATTTTCTTCTCCGGCGAATATACGATTGCTTAAAAACAGACCCGGAATAATAAGCGGGTCGTGGGAAAGTAAATCAGAAAACATCGAACTTATTGGGATTGGAGAAATTGAATCAGATGGTTATTTTAATTTTAAGATACATTTAAAAGCTGTCAATGATATTAGTATTAATGATATCCGGCTCGAATTTCCATTTGCTTCCAACATAGCTCAGTACATCATGGGAATGGGGCTTCCGGGTACTAATGTTCCTCAATCACATGAGGCTAAGTGGGAGGGACCACATGATGGTTTCTGGATTGGAAATGCTGATGCCGGCATGTGGTGTGAGCTTAGGGGCGGTAGCTATAATGGTCCTCTTATGAATCTTTATCATCCTGATCCTCCTTCTTCATGGTTCAATAATAACAATGGAGGTTTTAGAATAGAAAAGAACCTGGAACAGACTAAGGCAGTGATATACAGCGGTAAACGGGAAATGAGAGCGGGAGAAAAGATTGACTTTGAATGGTCTACGCTGATTACTCCGGTAAAAGAAGTCAATTACAGGAGCCAGTTCCTTGACAGGTACTATCACAATGGAGGCAACCCGATGCCTTCTGATTCAGATCTGTCCTGTGGTGTCAGGATTGTGAACCTTCACCATGCCAATAACTTCAATCCGCATATTAATTATCCCTTCATTGCTGTTGATTCAATGAAATGGTTTGTAAACCGGATGCACGAAAAAGGACAAAAGGTGAAAATATACTACACGATACGTGAACTTACCAATTATGCAACTGAGATATGGGCTTTGCGGAGTCTTGGAAATGAAATTCTTGGCGATGGGAACGGGGGTGGATATCCATGGCTGAGAGAACATTTTATTGATGGCTACTTACCTCAATGGTATCAGTATTTTCCCGATAAAAGCGCTGATGCCTCAGTTGTTAATGCTCCTGGTGATTCCCGATGGTACAATTATTACATCGAAGGGCTTGCCTGGTTGGTCAGGAATGTTGACATCGATGGTTTATATCTTGATGATGTTTCGTACGACAGACGTACGGTAAAACGTATCAGGAAAGTACTTGATAACATTAAACCGGGCTGCATGCTCGATCTGCATTCCAATACAGGATTCTCAAAAGGTCCGGCAAACCAGTATACAGAGTATTTCCCGTATGTTGACAAAATTTGGTTTGGCGAAAGTTTCCAGTACGACAATATGCCTCCGGAGAACTGGCTGGTGGAAGTTTCAGGCATCCCGTTTGGTCTTATGGGCGACATGCTTCAGGGTGGAGGAAACCGCTGGCGTGGAATGGTTTACGGGATGACGGTTCGCCATCCATGGACAACAGAAGGTATGAAATGTGATCCACGGCCTGTTTGGAAGATATGGGATCAGTTTGGTATTGAATCTTCAAACATGAAGGGATACTGGGAAAAAGATTGTCCTGTGACAACTGATCAACCAGATATACATGCTACAGTATATCAGAAACAGGGAGAATCTTTGATTTCTGTTGCAAGCTGGGCAGGACAACCGGTTAGTTTTTTATTTCAGTTTGACTGGAAAGCTCTTGGGATAGATTCGACAAAAGCCATTCTGGTTGCTCCCGATATAAAAGATTTCCAAAAGGGAAATGCTTTTAATCCCGGCGATAAAATTCCGGTTCAACCTAAAGAAGGATGGTTGTTGTACCTGCGAGAGAGATGACGGTAAATTTACTCTTCCTTTGCAACAGCAATAACCACCCTGTTCCAGGATGATTTCTCAAACGGTTGGTTGGAGTCGCCTATTACTTTAATCTCCAATCGATTCGGGTCTGCATTATATTTTTTAGTTAACAGATCGAATATAGCTTTTGCTCTTCTCCCGGCCAGATCAAGATTGTAGCTCTCTGATCCGGTCTTATTATCGGCATAGCCTTCGAGACATATTTTCGCAGTCGGGTTCTGTTCAAGGAATCCGGCAATGTTCCTTATAGACAGATCCTGACCGTGAGCTGGATTAGCACTTTCGCTTCTGAACTGAATAATCGATAGATTAAATGTCCTGACGGGTGGTTCCGGCGTAGTCGTTGCTGCTGGTGCTTTGATTGTTTCCGATTCTATAGCTGGTTTAGATATAAATACAGTGTCTCTTATAACTATTTCTTTTACAACAGGGGGCAATGACCCGGCAGTCTGTGCAGGAGTAGCCTTTTTGAATCCCCTGTTCCTGAAATAATATGTAATGCCGACGCCGGCTGAGCAGTATGCTTCATATTTATTTCCTGCTATTCTTCCGTCAAATTGATCGGGCATTATTGTAGAAGCCAGTTCAATATTGATATCTAGCTTTTTGTTTAAATGGTATTTGCCCATCAGACCAAAATTGGTGGAAATTATACCGGCCTTTGGTATTCCCTTATATTCCATTACTTGCATATATCCCAGTCCCAATGATGGAATTATATCCAATTGCCGTTGGTCGTTATAACTTCTGAAGAGATTCAGGAGGCTGAACTGAAAATCAGCATGCATATTCAGGTAATGTATAAAATGCCGGTAGCTCCCATCCGGACGTATTGTAACTTCATCACGTACAGGATCATCGTTACCATATATTGTACCGCTTACAGGATCAGCTATGTAAAGTCCGTCAACCGTACTGAATCCGTTCAGGGAATATCCCTGCATCTGAAGCCGTAATCCCCAGAATGGAGAAAACCATTTTCCTCCTGTCACTGAGAATGATGGTGTAAATCGCTGTTTTACCGTAAGATTGCCTGCATCTTTACTGAAGAGAAGCTGGCTTCCAAGGTTTGTTTCAATGTACAGATTGTCTTTGAAGCTGTTTGTATCACAGACAATGTTGTTTTCTGAAGCTTCTTTATCAGATGTTGATTGCGCTTTAGCGTTTAAAGGGATGATAAGAAGTAATATAAACCAAAGATTCTTTATGTCTCTCATTAATTGTTATTTATAAATTTTCCAGATCCAGAACCACAGGAGAGTCGTACGACCCATAGGTGCCATCAATTTCAAACTGAACAGTTGTCTTTGCCTGATATAAATATGACAACTTTGAACTATAATATCTGAACACTATATTACGATTTTCCGTATCAGCACCTCTCACCATAATATAATAGACTCTTTTGGTACCCTCTTCCGATTTTACAAGATTACCTACACCATGACATTCGTTGCCAATAAAAGCAGCAACCATATCTTCGTCCTGGGCATAAGTATTGATATTGTCAGGAATTGATATAATGGCCACAAAACTGTAGGGGAGTAACTCAGGAGAAGCCAGACTCCAATCGGGACGGGAATAGGTCTTAAAGGAATCATCATCTTTATTGCATCCTGCAGAAAACAGACAGATGCTCAGAAGTACTGCTATTTT
>Ga0116170_10005011_pt1 | contig 11973 bp, 10 predicted proteins | sample AD_JPNHW1_MetaG_FD_89797 | JGI IMG/M metagenome (GOLD analysis project Ga0116170, IMG submission 89797) | Active sludge microbial communities of municipal wastewater-treating anaerobic digesters from Japan - AD_JPNHW1_MetaG | ecosystem: Engineered > Bioreactor > Anaerobic > Digestate | place... | reverse complement strand
TCGCCGGAATTATGGTTGAAAAGATTGATGGTAGCAGGCTTTCCTAAAGTTTTTGAAATTGGCAGAATTTTTAGAAATGAGGGAATGGATGCTGAACATTTGCAAGATTATACGCAAATGGAATTTTATTGGCCATACGCAGATTATAATGACGGCATGAAATTAGTGGAAGAAATGTACCAAAGAGTGGCAAAAGAAGTTTATGGTACTACTAAATTCAAGATAAAAGAATTTGATATTGATTTGAGCAAAAAGTGGGAGGTTTATGACTACGTAAGTATTATTGAGGAGAAAACTGGCATTAATATTTTGGATGCTGATTTGAAGATGATTGAAAAGAAGTTGAATGAATTAAAAGTGGATTATGATAAAAAAGGCTTTAATCTAACCAGGGCTATTGATAATTTGTGGAAGTACTGCAGGAAAAATATTGCTGGCCCGGGATTTTTAATTAATGTTCCAGTAATGATGGAGCCATTAGCTAAAAGAAGGGGGGATAATCCTAATTTGGTGGAAAGATTCCAAGTTATTTTAGCTGGATCGGAATTGGGTAAGGGCTTCAGCGAGCTTAATGACCCTATGGATCAAATGTCTCGTTTTAATGAACAGGCTAAATTGAGAGAGCAAGGAGACGAGGAAGCTCAGATGACTGATAGTGATTTTGTTGAGGCGTTGGAATACGGAATGCCACCGACTTGCGGTTTTGGCATTTCAGAAAGATTGTTTGCTTTTTTGGAGGGAAAGCCTATTAGAGAAATAGTTATTTTTCCATTAATGAAAAGAAAAGGTGATAATAATTAAATAAAAATATGCTTATAGATTTATTAAAACAAATTAGAGAAAATCCCGAATATTTTAAACAAGGCGTCCAAAAAAGACTTGCTCAGGTTGATATTGATAAAATTGTATCTTTAGATAAAGAATGGAGAGGATTTTTGGGGGAGGTGGAATTTTTGCGAGCTGAGCAAAAAAGCATTTCTAAAAATAAACAGTTTAGCCAGGATGATTTGGAAAAGGCTAAGTCCATGAAATCTAGAATTAAAGAATTAGAAGAGCAGGTACGAAGCACGGAGGAAGAGTTGGATAAAATGCTTTATCAAATCCCTAATATGCCCCAAGATGATGTGCCGGTGGGTGATGAAACTGCCAGTAAAGTTTTACGCGAGGTTGGTAAAAAGCCAAAATTTTCTCCTGAAGATGGTTTTGCGCCCAAGGAATATTTAGATTTGGTAGAAGATAAATGGATTGATGTTAAGCGCGCGGCTAAAGCTATTGGCGCTAGGTTTGGTTATTTAAAAGGCGATGCAGTCTTGATGGAATATGCTTTGGTGCGTTTTGTTTTTGACAAATTGTCTAAGCATGGATTTATTCCAGTCGTGCCACCGGCTATGGTTTCTAAAAAATCAATGAAAGGAATGGGAGTAATTGATTCGGAAAAAGATTTGGCGGAAAGATATTATTTCCCAGAGGACGAAATATTTTTGATTGGTACTGCTGAGCAGGCAATTGGCGCAATGCATCAAGACGAGGTGTTTGAAGAAAAAGATTTGCCTTTGCGATATATTGCTTTTTCCCCATGTTTTAGAAGAGAGGCCGGTTCTTATGGAAGAGATACAAAGGGAATTTTACGTGTTCATTATTTTGAAAAAATGGAAATGTTTATTTTTGCGAAACCAGAAGATTCGCAAAAGGAACAGGAATTGTTATTGCAAATGGAGGAAGAGTTGATGCAAGACTTGGGCATTCCTTATCGTGTATTGAGGGTATCAACGGGTGATATGTATAATCCTTCTTCTTCTAGTTATGATATTGAAGCTTGGATGCCTGGTCAAAATCAATATAGAGAAACACATTCCAATAGTAATTGTACCGATTTTCAGTCTAGAAGGTTGAATATTAAATATAAGACTGCGGATGGTCAGAAATTTGTTCATACTTTGAATGGTACAGCTTTCGCTATTGGTAGAATCTTGATTGCTATTATTGAAAATTATCAACAAAAGGATGGCTCTATAGAGATTCCCAAGGTTTTAAAGAAATATATGTAAATGAAAAAATTCTTCTTCACCAAATCGGTGGAGAAGAATTTTTTTATGTTTAAATTTTATGCTAAAATTTAATAATGAAGACTTTGCAATCTCATCATTTGAAAGCGCGACAAAATCAAAAGAAAAAGAGAGTGGTTTTGTATTGTTTTCTTGGACTTTTATTACTCATTATTTTATTGGGTTATCTTGTTTTATTTTCTTCTGTTTTTAAAATAAAAAGTGTTGAAGTCACTTCAACAAAAATTCTGGATTCAATCATTATTCAGCAGGAAGTTCAAAGGATATTGGATCAAGGGCGCGCTTGGGGCCCGTTAGTTATTAAAAACAATATTTTCTTTATTCCTGCTAATCAAATTAACGACTATCTAAAAGGAATTCCTGTGATTGAGAGCTTTTCTTGTACTGAAGGGTTTTTTACTAAAAAACTAAAGATAAATATTCAAGAGAGAGAGGCTATCGGTGTTTTGAAACAGACAGTGGGAGAGGATTATTATTTTGATAAAAATGGCAATCTTTTTATTGAGGCGCCTGATAGTGAAGGGGCAATAATTATAGGTGTTGAAAATAATTCAAGTCGCCAATTTAATATTGGCAACCGTATTTTAGAACGAGAATCTTTCAGAGATTTAATGAACATTGTTAAATTGCTTGATGATAATTTTTTGAGCAATCGTGTTGAGTTGAAGGATGATAAGATACAGATTGTTGCTAAGGTGAGTGATAATAAGGAAATTTCGTTTTATTTTGATCCGAATGATTTGAGCCGATCATATTCTGTCTTAGATCATTTTATTCAAAATAATTTTGATTTTGATTTGGAATATTTAGATTTGCGTTATTTGCCGAATATCTATTATAAATAATTGATACTTGGGATGGAAGCTATATAAAAAACCGCTTGGCGGTTTTTTATGCGCCCCTCGGATAACTTACGATCGTAAGTTATCCGAGGGGGTGATTACCATGATTATTTGGCGATAACTAATCCAATAATTTTTTTAGTTCCGGCTGACTTTAATATTTTGGCTGCTTCTTCTAGAGTGGCGCCAGTAGTGTAAACATCATCTAATAGGATTATTTTTTTATTTTTTAAAATTTGAGGGCTAGAATATTCGTCTCGGGTCTCCTTTAAGGAAGATAGACTAAAAGCGTCTCTTAAGTTTTCTTGTCTTTTCTCTCGTTTTTTTATTTCTGCCTGTTCGGCAGTTTTCTTGTTTCTAATTAAGATATTATTAAAAATTGGCCAGTTAAATTTTTGATTGATAATTTTAGCGATTTCCTCGGCTTGATTAAAGCCACGCCAATTAAGACGAGAGCGATGTAGGGGAATGGGGATAATAATCCAATCATTCCAATCGTCCAGAGATTTTTTTAAATAAATAATTATTATATCGGATAGTGTTTGCGCGATGTCTTTAGCAAAACGATACTTATAATTGTGAATAAGATTTTTAATAGGGGTAATTTCATAATAAGTGGCATAGCCTAGAAAATCTAGAAATGATTTTTGGTTAGAATGAGAGCATTTTTTGTTTTCTGCCTGATTTAAGCGTTTAAAACAAATGGGGCAGAAAAGACCAGAGTTAATAGGTATTTTTGCTAAACATGTGGAGCAGAGATAGGATTTTTTCTCGCTGCTTAAAAAATTTCCGCAAGAAATACAATAAATGGGGAAAATGCTATCCATTATTAAATTTTTTGTTTTTAGCCAAAACATATTATTGCTTGAGCGCTCTAATTATATTATAATTAATATAAGATAAAATATAAAATTTATGCGTTCTTTAGGCATTGATATTGGTACAACAAATGTAAAAGCCGTAGAATTAAACCAGTCCGGCGGGGAGACAAGATTGGAAAATTATGGTTTGTTAGAAACATATGGCTATTTGGATCGCCCAAATGCTGCTATTCAAAGTAGTTATTTTAAAATTGTAGAAGAGATAACCATTGATTTGTTAAAGAAATTATTTACAACCTTTAAACCAAAAACAAAAAAGGCTGTTTTATCTTTACCCATCTTTTCTAGTTTTGTTACGGTGTTTGAATTGCCCTTAAAAGAAGAAAAGGATATTATGCGCGCTATTCCTTTTGAGGCGAAAAAATATATTCCTGTTTCTTTGGAAGATTTGGAAATAGATTGGGCTGTTATTGGGCAATCTGGAGATGGCCAAGTGGTGAGAAGTCAGATTTTGTTAATTGCTATTCCCAAAGAAATAATTGAAAAATATAAAAAGATTGGTAGAGCCATGGGTTTGGATGTGGAGATCTTTGAATTGGAAAGTGTGGCTTTGTCTAGAGCTGTAATTGGTCAAGATAAAAATCCGGTAATTATTGCCGACATTGGAAGTCAATCAACTAGCTTGATTACCGTTGATAATGGTTTTTTGGTGGCGAATGAAAGTTTAACAGTGGCTGGTTCTGAAATCACTCATGTGATTTCCCAATCTTTAGGAGTAGCAAAAGAAAGAGCGGAAGAATTTAAAAGAATTAAAGGTTTTAATGTTGAACCTCAAGAGGCAGAGGTGGTGAACTTAATGCTTCCGATTATTGATTATTTTGGTAATGAAATCCATCGGGCAATTGGTTTTTTTAAGGAAAAAACGCAGCGGGATGTGCAGCGCGTTATTCTATCCGGTGGTACTGCTAATTTGCCTGGTTTAGATGCATATTTATCTCAATATTTAAATGTAAAAGTAGAAAAAGCTTGGCCATTCGCTAATGTCCAATATGATCAGTTTGCGGAGCCTCTTTTAAGAGATGTGGGACCGTCTTTGTCTGTGGCGGTCGGTTTGGCTCTTAGAGGATTTTATTGATATGCGATTTTTTAATTTATTAAAAACACAAAAAGGTCAGATGTTGGTGGAGATATTAATAGCCGTGACTGTGGCCGGTATTGTTATTGGGGGAGTGGCTACTATGATTGGCACTAGTTTAGTAACTAGTAAAAAAACTAGACAAGTGACAGTGGCTAATGGGTTGGCGCAGCAAGATATGGAAGCAATAAAAACTTTGGCGCAAAATTCTTGGCTTAGTCTTTATTGCCCGCCTTTAGGCACTTGCCCTGGAAATAAAGGTGTAACTTCTACTTATAGCGTTATCTTGTCTGGTAATTCTTGGGTGTTCCAATCTGGCAGAGCGACAACTACTGTTGATGGTATGGATTTCGGTCATTATTTTTATGTGGAAAATGTGAAGCGCAATTCTGGTGGAGATATTGCTACGAGTGGCAATGAAGATCCTTCCACTCAAAAAGTGACTATTTATATTGCCTGGCCTGGAGAAACGGAATTTAATGTTTCCGAATATATTATGCGTACTGGATCAGCTTTCTTTGTGGACAGGGGATGGGTAGATGCTAATTTAGGTGATGGTCCATACACAAGTAGCGTTGGCACTTATTCTACTAGTTCCGGGGCTATTAATATTACGGGTGGCGCTTTGGGAGTAGAATAAATTAAAAACAACCTTAATCAGTTTCAGGTTGTTTTTTTATTGTTTGTTTATTTTTCAATAATAAATATTTTATCTAAAAGAAACGAGGTGTTATTTTTTAGACTATCGTAAATATTTTTTATTGAGACGATGTTGACATTGTCTCCAACTTTTAGCTCGTTGAGTTTTATGTTTATTTTTTGTGGTAATATTTGTTCTGATTTATTTTCTGTTGTATTAGGAAATTTTAATTTGGCAATTTCTGTTTGGTCGGTAATTATTGCTTTAGCCATTCCTTGAGTGATGTTTCCATCGGTTGTTGGTATTGTTCCCTCTAGAGTTAAAGTTCTATTATTAATATTTTTAATTACTGCTGAAAATCCGTAAATCTCTTGAATTATTTCGGAATTTTTTAACATTAGATTTTCGTCGTTAATGATGTTTGTTTCATTGGGCGCACTAGGTTGAGTTTGGTTTTTTTGTTCATATAAAACAGATGCGATTATGAGAAAAAAAGTGATGCTAATAATTATTGCGAGAATTAATTTTTGTTTTTTCATATTTTTATCAGTTAGTAAAGGATTAACTCGTTAAACCTTATTGTTATTATATCGCAATTATATGGGATAAGACAATAACTAGTTGTATTAGTCGTAAGTAGTGGTTATTTCGCAGTTTTTGCTGGTGGATTGTCCATTTTTTTTGTATAATAATAGATATAGAGTTTTAAAGTGGTAATAAAGGTATTTTATAGAAAATGAATAAGATTTTTTTAAAGAAAAATATTTTAATCTTTAATGCCTTATTTTTTGCCCTTTTAATTTTTTTATTTTTTGGTAATTATCAAGCAAAGGCTTCTTGTCCTAATCCAATGGATGAGACGGAGTGTCAGACATATTGTGTTGATTCGCTTAATACTTATTCGTATTGGGGCGAGGTTATTTGCGCGTGTAAGGGATCCATTGCTTGTGCTTGCGATGGAAATTATACAACAAAATGTGTTGATGAAAGTGGTTGTGTGAGAGACACAAATTGTGGCACAAGCGGTTATACCGGTGTTTATCGTTGTCTTGGGACTACGCTTCAGGCAGAGTATATAGCTAGAGGCTGTTCGTCAAACGCTTGTACTGCAGTAACTAGTTGGGTGGACTGGACTGAGTGCAATAATAGTGATGGTTGTTATGAGTATGATGATGGTAATTATTGTGAAGATCGTGATTATTATTGTTCTTCTGGCGCTGGCGGCGACGGTTGTCTCTACACTTACTATAATCGTCATTCTGACTATAATGAAGCTTTTCAATATTATTGTTCCGGTTCAGATAGATGGAGAGAGAGAAAAAACCATGATTTTTATTGCACTAGCTCGGTTTGCACGGATCATACTAGCTGGATAGATCAAGAGTTGAGTGATGTGTGTGGTACTAGTTATTGGGGGACTAAATATTGTTCGGGGTCTATTTCGTCTCAATATTATTATTCCTTAGGGTGTAGCGATGGTAATTGTTATAATACTCCAATTTTGTATCAAACACAGTGTCCAACGCCGGAGTGCACAGCTTGGGCAGTGAGCGGCTGTAGCGACATTTATATTCAAGAGAGTAGGACTTGTTATACTCCCACTTGTTCTGGTGATGGTGTTTGTGGCAGCACTCCATATGTTGAAACTAGAAATACAACTAAGTGTTCATATTGTTGCAGCGATGGCGCTTGCACGGGTGTTTGCTCTCCTGGAGCTACGGACTCTCAATCTTGCAGTGGTTGCGGGACGCAAACTAGGACTTGTTCTAGCTCGTGTACTTGGGGGAGTTGGGGTGCTTGTGTCGGAGTTTGTGCTCCTAGCGCCTTAACCGTTGCGGTTACTTCATCTTCTCAAATTAATCTTGCTTGGACAGATAATTCTGATAACGAATCGGGATTTAAAATAGAGCGTGCTGATGGTAGCGATTGTTCGGGAACTCCGTCTTTTTCTCAGATTGCCACTGTGGGAGCTGGCGTGAAAACTTATTCTAATACCGGTTTAACACCAAACATTTTTTATTGTTATAGAGTAAGAGCTTATGATAGCAGTACCAACTCCGCTTATTCTAATACCGCTTCTTCTTCTGTGTCTGCTCCTACCAGTCTTACTGCGACCGCCGCTTCAGCTTTTCAGGTCAATCTTGGTTGGACGGATAATTCAAGTAATGAAACATCATTTCTTCTGGAAAGAAAAGTGGGATCTGCCGGAACTTATACACAAATTGCTAGTTTAACTGCTAACACTAAGGTTTATGTTGATGTAGGGGTTGCCGATGGCACCACTTATTATTATCGCGTGAAAGCTTGTCATGCCATGGCTTGTTCTTCTTATTCAACTGAAGCTTCTGTTTCTACTATTTTAACGGCTCCAACGAGTCTAACTTGTACAGCCATCACTTCTTCGCAAATTAATTTAAATTGGGTTGATAATTCAATGGGTGAAACTGGTTTTGAAATAAAGCGCGATGTTTCTTCTCCTCCAGATGTAGTTATTACTACCACGGGGCAAAACGCAACCTCTAGTAGTGATATGAATTTATCTGAAAACACCACTTATTATTATCGCATAAGAGCTTATAATGTTAATTCGGGGATCTATTCGGGATATTCAAATATTTGCAGCACCTCTACGCCTATTTATGTGCCAACGGGCAATGTAACGTCTTCAATTTTTGATATGGGTAATGAGAAGGGGGCGGCTTTTAATAGCATCCTTTGGAAGGGGACGCAACCTTCTGGCGCTAATGTTCTATTCCAATTTGCTTCATCTAATACCGCTAATCCATCTAATTTCATTGGACCTGATGGTACTTCTGCTACTTATTATCAAGCTTCCGGACCGAACATTGTTATGAATCTTTCTACACGATATCATAATAATCATCGCTATTTCCGTTATAAGATTTATATTTATCCTAATTCCAGCAATGAGTCGCCACAGGTTACGGATGTAGTTATTGGTTATTCGCCATAAAATATTTATGTTTAAAACTTTTCAACAAAAAGGAATAGCGCTTTTGCCGGCAGTTTTAATGATTGGCACAATTATGATAGAATTAGGATTAGCGCTAACCTTTGTAATCTATTTGTCCAATCTTTCTAGTTATGGCGTTCGTTTATCTCAGGAGGCTCTTTATGCGGCTAGAACAGGAGTTAACGATGCTATTTTAAGGACGGTGCGTGACAAAAATTTTCCTTCTGGATATAGCGTTTATACTATTACTATCGGGCGAGCAAATGTGGAAGTAACTGTGAATAAAAATATTCCTAGCACCAATCAAAATACTATTAAAGCGGTAGCAACGGTTTTGACCAGGAAAAAAACCATGGAAGCGGTAATTAGTATAGATTCTAATAACGGAGAGGTTGCTATTGTTTCGTTTGGGGAAATCTAAAACAATGAAAATAAATACAAAAAATTTATCACAATATTTAATATCTAAAGAATATATTGGAGGCATTGCTATTAATGATCAAAGTGTTTACTTTGTTATTTTTGCGCCCAATAGTGATAAAAAAATCTTAACAAAAATAGAAGCTGAAATTCCAGAAGGGGCTATTGTAGAGGGTGAAATAAAAAATGCAGAATTATTGAAACCAATTTTAGAAGGGATGAGGCGTTCGGCAGAATTAGCAAAGATCAAAAATCTATATGTTACTTTGTCGTTAAAGAGTGGCTTAATTTATCATAAAATTTTAGATCTTCCTCAGATGGACCCTAAAGAATTAGTAGGCGCTATAGATTTGAATATTAAAATGATTTCCCCGATAAAATTTGATGAAGCCTATAGTGATTGGGAGTTGATGGGTACCGTTACGAAGGGTGGAGCGATTAATTATAGAGTATCGGCTGTTTTCGGCAAAAAAACTTTAATTGATCCATATTTAAAAATTCTTTCAGAAACCGGCTTTTTGCCTCTTGCCGTAGAATTTAATGGCTTGAGTGTTTGGCGATTATTTAGCAGTAGTGATTTAATAAAAAAAGAAAATCAAAATAATTTAATAGCTACGATTTCTTCTGATGGCCTAGATTTTTCAGTGGTAAAATCCAGCGGGTTACAATTTAGTTATTTTCAATCTTGGCAAAATATTATTAGAATTTCGCCGTTTTTATCAGCCGAAGGGAGAAGGGGTAATTTAAGTCAGAACGACTTTTTGCGTATTGTTACTGAAGAAACTCGCAAGGTAATAAATTTTTATTTTAATCATTTTCAAGAATCAATTGCTGACGCTTGTGTTTTGTCTCCAATTTACGCCGAGGAAATAACGAAAATTCTTGAGCAGCAATTTTCTTTGTCGGTCAATAAATTACCTGATCTGGGTTATTCGCCCAATTATTTTATTGCTTCTGGCGCCGGTTTGCGTGGCTTAATCTCTCGTATTGATGATGTAGGCGTTAGTTTGATGGAGGTGGGGACTGAACAGGAATACCGACGCAGGAGAATAATTAATTTTGTAGGATTGTGGGGGAATATTATCAATGTTACTGCTCTTGTTCTGGCTATTGTCTTTATCGGAGTAAATCTTTTCTTTGGTGTTATGAAAAAAGATTTTGCTGCTGAAGCTGATAATTTGACGATTCAATTAAATAAAGAAAAATTTAATGAATTAAAAGAAAAAGTTACGGAGTTTAATATTAGTTTGAATAATATTACTCAGGCTAGTCAGCAGGTTAATGATTGGTCAGGGTTTTTCAAATGGTGGGCTGATAACGGAAAGGAGTTGGGGATACAAAAATTTATAATAAATTCTCCAGATTCTTTGATCTCTTTTCGCGGATGGACTAATACTGAAGAAAAGCTTCTTGATTTTAAGAGTAAATTAGAAAATTCTTCTAATTTCTCTGAGGTAGATGTCCCTTTGGCTTCTGTGATTAAACAAAGAAATGGAGTGGAATTTAATTTAAATTTTAGAATTAATAAATTATTTCCGGAGGTTCCAGCAATAACTAATGGTGGAGGAGGTGTTTTGGAAAATTCCATTCCCGCTGAGGTTTTGTTAGAAACACCAGTGATTCCTTTGGAAGTAAAGCCGGAATAGTTTTTGAAAGATAATATCTTGAAATTTAAATTTAGTGTGTTAGAATATTTTTATGGAAAATTTAAAAAAGGAAAAAACATTAGTGCTTTTAAAGCCTGATACCGTACAAAGAGCTTTAATTGGCGAGGTTATAAGTCGTTTTGAGAGGGTAGGGTTAAAGATTGTAGCTATGAAATTTTTATTGCCTACTAAAGAACAGGCTTATAAACATTATGTAAAAAATGAAGCCGAAATAGAGGCTTTGGGAAATCGTTCCATTGAGGGTAAGAAAAAATCCGGCATGGAAGTTAATGATGACCCTAAAGTATTGGGACAACAAATAATTGATAGATTGGTAGCATTTCTTTCAGCTGGACCGGTTGTAGCTTTAATTTTAGAGGGCAATCGTTCAGTAGCGATTACTAGAAAAATGGTTGGTTCTACTGAGCCATTACAATCCAATATGGGCACGATTAGGGGAGATTATACTGTTGATTCATATGCTATCGCTGATGAAGGAGACAGGTCTGTTAGAAATTTAGTGCATGCTTCAGCAAATCTTGAAGAAGCTGATTATGAAATTAAAGTGTGGTTTAGCCCTGAAGAAATAATTGATTATAAGAATGCTTTTGATAGAATTCTTTACGATGTGAATTTAGATGGAGTCTTAGAATAAAATAATGTAAGGAATCGGCCATTTGCTATTTAGCAAATGGCCGATTTTTATAATATTTTTGATTGTTTGACGATTTTTTATTTTTTAACTGAATTATTGATTTAGTGGATAACTTTTTTGTGGAATTTAGCTATAATTAATATAGGCTTTGCATTTTAAGATATCGGGTCAAATAGTTTTTTTAGGAAGACTAATAGTATCTTATGCTGCTGTGTAGGATTGAAGTCATCCACTTGTTATAATGCCGAATATCTTAGGCAAGGTTAAATTAAAAACTCCGCTTTATGCGGAGTTTTTAGTTTATTGATTGGCGAATTAAAATTTGTAAATAAAGATAGAATAACCGGCGCGTGCATACGGAGTTTTATTTTTAAGCCAGGAATAAGAATCTTCCGGTTTTATTTTAAATCCTGGAACTGGTTGCCCGGAACTATTTTGAAGGAAGGTAGAAGAGACGGCTAACCATTCTCCTTCGTTCGGTTGTCCCTTAGATGATTGCCAAGCTTCAAAATTATCTCCGAAATAGTAGGAAAGATTGCTTCCGCCAAAATAATCTATTTTTATTTTTTTAATATCATTTTGTTCTACAAATGTTTTAAGACGTTTTAAATCTTGCCCCCAATCATAATTAGAATCTACCGCATATTGATAGCCATTTTCTGGTCCGCCAGCAATTTCATTATAATAAGAAAGGAAATAAGGGCTGACAAAAATAGTTTCTATAAAATACCAAAGCAAAATAATGGTGATAAATGATGTTTTAAGGAATATTTT
>Ga0116170_10005010_pt1 | contig 11975 bp, 4 predicted proteins | sample AD_JPNHW1_MetaG_FD_89797 | JGI IMG/M metagenome (GOLD analysis project Ga0116170, IMG submission 89797) | Active sludge microbial communities of municipal wastewater-treating anaerobic digesters from Japan - AD_JPNHW1_MetaG | ecosystem: Engineered > Bioreactor > Anaerobic > Digestate | place... | reverse complement strand
GTGGCGTCTTTTCCCCTGCGCCGTTCTCTCATGTCCGTCCCCCGGTTTCGGTCAATTAAATCGAATGTTGCCTAGATTCGTCCGCAATATAGCGTAATCCGCTTTCTGCCGCCAGTTGGAAAAGGGCGCGTGGGGATACGGTTTGATGAACCGGAAGGAGGACTCTTTTAAACTCGACGATTCCGGTTGACATTTTGCGCCTCTTTCGTATGATTTGAATTGAACATAGAGCCCGGAACAATCATCTGTTCGCGCTAAGGTGGCGCGCGGGTTGAACCGGTTTCCCCTATGGGGTGTGAGTGGAGGCCGTTATGAAAAGTCTGACGTGTCTCATCGCCGCCATGGCCATCCCCTGTGTGGTGTCGGTCATTGTGCCAGGCGTCAAAGCACAGGACTATTCATCAGACGAAGAGTATGTCCTCAAGCAGCCAGCCCTGACCGAGGACGAAGTCCCGAACTTCGATGAGGAGATGATGGCCGAGGCTGCCAAAGAGGAGGTCGGGAAGTCGGAGGTGCCGGAGATGGTTGAACCTGAAGTCACGGAGCCCGAGGTGGAGGAGCCGGAGATGGAGGAGCCCGAAGTGGAGACGCCTCAAGAGGAGACGCCCGAAATGATGGAGGAAAGTCAGCTCTACGACTAGAACCTGCCGATCGGAAGGCGTGGGTTCTCATCCGTTTCTTCGGGCTTGGCTAAAGCCGTTGGAGCGACCCCAGGAACAGCAAGCAGGGGAGTCCCGGGGCGCGACAGAAAAGACAAGGCGCGGGTGGTAACGCCCGCGCCAGTTGTTTACGTGAAAGAGGACGCCCCCGGTTCCCGGATTGTTTGCTGGAGTGGACGGAATCGGCGGGTGAGACGCGAGCGGTAGGAAGAGACTTCAAGCGGTTCGCGTGAGCGAGGAGGGGCTGTGGGAAAAACTGATTTGCGGCGTGGAGGCGGTCGCCTTGTCGAGACTCAGCGCGCGTCTGACGGCGTTAAGCAGCGCGTCGGTCTTGAACGGTTTGGTGAGGTAAACAAAAGCGCCGTTCTTCATCGCTTCACAGGCGGTTTCGGTCGAATCGTAGGCCGTCAGAACGATGACGGGCGTCGTGGGTTCCAGCTTCTTCACCTCGGACAGGAAACACATGCCGTCCATCTCGGGCATTCTCACGTCGGTGATGATGAGACTGAAGAACTGAGTCTGGAACATTTCGAGCGCCGCCAACCCGTTCAAGGCCTCGGCGGTCTCGTACCCGTTCTCGTTCAGAAGATGTCTGATCAGGAACAAAACGTTCCGGTCGTCATCGGCTATCAGAATTTTAGCCATAACGTTTCTCGCCTCCTTCCGGAGATCTGTTAGGCCACGTCGCGTTTCGGTCCCGCCCGTTACGGTTCACCAACTTTTTTTGAGCATCAAATGTGCCACTTCCCCGCGATGCCGGGCTTGTCCGGCCCTGCTGCTTCCCCGTCACACGCCGGACGATCACGCCCTCCCCAAAAGAGCGCCGTAATCAGCGGTTCTTCGGCGATGTGACCGACCCGTTCCCAGGCGCCGGCGGCCGCTAAAGCGTGCTCGGCGCGCACGCGGCGAGACGGCTGTTTGCGATCCGTTTTTGCAAATGTAAGAAATCCGAGACAGAAATGAGACCGTTCGCTGTTCCGCAGGCGGGATTGCTTAACGGGAAAGGGCCGCGCCCTCTTGTGGAAATGGCAAAGGGAAAGTACAATGGCGCTCGGTTTCTGGGGCCAGTCGTTACGGTGTGCTGGGCGAGACTTCGCGGGTGGAAGAAAACGCCGAATTGAGACAAACGGGGAGGATGAGCTATGGACACGGGTGCAATGCGGTTGAACGCCGGTTCCGCCTTTCGCGTCGCGAACGGCATTTCTTTTCTGACGCTCACGGTTTGCCTCGTCGTGGGGATCGCTTCCGCCGGGCCCCTCAACGAGAGGCCGGTCCTCGGCGTCTGGACAGCCGACGGCCAACAGGGGTACACCAGTTCCGACACGCTGGAAACCAATCAGTGGTACAGTGCCTCCCGGCGGATCTGGCTCAACACCGGCGTCATGAACGCCGGCTCCAACGCCGTCAGCGTGACGGGACTCGTGTATACGTGTACCCTCCCCGCGTTCCTGTCGCCCACCTATTTCGATTTCGAAAACGATACCCCCTTCTATATCCAGTGGAACGCGGCCTACACCAGCCTGATCTGTCAGGCCGCGGCCCCGCTGACCAACCGGCAAGGGTGGTCCACCACAGTCGAACTTTCCACCACCAACATTCTGGCCCGCCCCAAGGTCTATGCGAAGCGGACCGTTTCCGCGACGCGCCTTCCTCCCGGAGAAGAGGTGGACCAGACGGTCGTCTGCGACCTGTTCATTCCGCCGGGCGCGCTGAACGGCATGGGGGTCTTCTCCGTTCAGCTCAGCTTCTGGGACATCGAGACCGACGGTCTCTCCGTTTCCTGTTACTCGAACGACTGGTCCTCCTCGGCCTTCTTCGTCGACGAGAATCAGATGGCGCCCGTATTCGTCTGCACGTCGCCCGGAACGCTCGCCGGATCTTATTCGTTCACCGCCCATCTCAAAGTCACCAGTTACGCCGAGGCGGACGTGAATTACGCGCCCGGCGTGCAGGTCTCCTACAGCCGGACCCAGACCGAGTGGGCCCGGCTTTCGGGCGTGCCTTCGCGCACCCTCGAACATCAGTATGACAACGGGGTTTGGGTCGGGGTTTCAAGCCCCCTGCCGGCCATCTGGTATCACCAGCAGATGCAGGACTACACGTGCTGGAACATCGGTCCCCGTTATGCGCCGGCTGAGGACGACTCCCCGGTGCTGACCCAATGCGAGCTCTTCCGTTGCCAAAGCGTCGGCTACGACGGCCGCACCTCCTCGCAGTTCTTCTTCAACGCGGCCGGCTCCGACCTCGTCAGCGCCACCCTCACGACCCCCGACAATACGACCTATAGCGCCGAGATCGAGCCCGACGCCGCGGAGTTCGAGCTGATCGGCCTTAATACCGCGGACTTCGCGCGCTTCACGAACGGCACCTATACCGTCCGGCTCTACGACTTCACCAACGCCCTGCGCCAAACCTATTCGATCCCGCTCGCGGGGAGCCCCGTGACGGAAACGCCGCATCTGCAGACGCCCCAGGGCTTGTGTTCAACCAACAGCCGGCCGTATCTGAGCTGGGACGCGGTCTCGGACCCCGAGATCAACGCGACGGTCCTGATGGTCGAAAACAGCCGTCTGGGGAACGGGGAACTCTTCAACCTGTGGACGGCCGACCAGCCCATGCCGACCGGCTACCAGGTCGCCCCGGACCTTTTCGCCGGCTGGTCGTACGAGCTGATGTTCGCCCATGCGTCGCAGTCGACCGTCAACGGCGCGGGAGTCATGTCCGGCTATCTCGCTTCGCGGTACGGGATCTTCAACGTGCAGACGCAGAACCTGGCGTTCGCCCACGTCAAGGCCGATGTGCCTCGCGTGTTTGCGGGGGACGATCTGGACCTAAGCGTCTTCACATGCGGGTTCCTGCCGGGCACCAACTACTCCTTCCGGGTGGATTTCGGCGACGGATTCGCAACCAACGAGTCGTGGGCTGTTCACCGTTATGACCATGCGGGCACTTACGCCGCCCGCGTGATCGTGACGGACGAAACCGGCGCGGCCGCGACCGGCACCGTCGCCATGACGGCTTACGATCTACCCTCGTTGTCAGCGATCACACCCTGGGGCGGCAACGTCGTGAACGTGGAGTTCCCGACGATCGAAGGGGCGTTCTACCGCCTGGCCCACACCGACGACCTGTCCGCGCCGGACTGGAGCGGCACCATCGGCACGCTGACCGGCGACGGGACCGTCCGTGCGATCCAGGACGTCCAAGGCGAACCGATCCCGAAGCGTTTCTACAGCCTCGACTGCGACCTCAATCCAGAGGAAATGGACGTTTCCACGTTTCCGGGCGGCGGCGAAATAAGTCTGTCGGAGCCTTGAAGCAAAATGCCGAAGTGAAAATGTTGCGCACGTGAACGGGCCTGTGCGTCAGGAAGATGGCGTTTAAGGGGGAGGGGAATGATGGAACGAAGCATGCAAATTCTTTTGTGTGCGGGGCTTGTCGCACGGTTTCTGTTCGCAGGCGAAATGGAGCGGATGCAGTACAACAATCCGGGCGCGACGGACGATCTGGGGGTCGGCCTTTGGGCGTGGCCGTTGCCGCTGGACCTCGACGGCGATGGCGACCTCGATTTGGCCGTTTCCTGCCCGGACACGCCCTATAACGGCGTGTATTTCTTCGAGAATCCGGGATCGTCCGCCAAACGGGAGAAGCTGCCGGTTTTTAAGGCGGGGCGCCGCATGGGGCGCGGGGTGGGAAACGTTCAGGTGAGCCTGATCGACGGTCAATCCTGTGTGCTGTCCCCGGCCGCGACCTATCCGGGTTTCAAGACCTCGGCTTTTGAGAAACGGATCGGGATCCCGGGCGTCAAAAGCAACGTTCACACGAACAACACGGTTCGAGGGAACATCTGGTGCTATGTGGACTACGACGGGGACGGGGCCGTGGATTTGGCCGCCGGAATCGGCGAGATGATGTATTTCGGCGATGCGTGGGACGCGTCGGGCCATTGGACGCGGGGGCCTTTGCACGGCTGCGCCTACCTCATGAGGAACACGGGGACGTCGGCGCAGCCCGCGTATGCCGCTCCCGTTCTGATTGAGGCGGACGGGAAACCCATCGACGTGTACGGCGATCCGTGCCTGTGTTTTCACGACTACGACGGCGACGGGGATATCGATCTGATCTGCGGAGAGTTCGTCGACGGCTTCACCTACTACGAGAACGTGGGATCGCGGCGGGTGCCGCGTTATATGGTCCGGGGCGCCTTGCGCACGCCCGACGGCGCCGAGCTCAAAATGGATTTGGCCATGATCACGCCCACGGGGATCGACTGGGACGGCGACGGCGACTGGGATCTGATCTGCGGGGACGAGGACGGGCGTGTGGCGTTCATCGAGAACACGGGAACCTTATCGGCGAACCGATCGCCGGTCTTCCTTGCGCCGCGCTATTTCCGGCAGGAGGCGAACGAGCTCAAGTTCGGCGTTCTGGCCTCTCCGTGCGGATGCGATTGGGACGGCGATGGCGACTGGGATCTGATTTGCGGCAATTCGGCCGGTTATATCGGGTTCATCGAGAATCTCAGCGGGCCGGGGGTTGAACGCCCGAAATGGGCGGAGCCGAAGCTCCTGGAAGCCGACGGTCAGCCGATCCGTGTCATGGCGGGGCCCAACGGCAGCATTCAGGGGCCGGTCGAGCGCAAGTGGGGATATACGACGGTAAGCGTGGCGGATTGGGACGGCGACGGCCTCCCGGATATTCTTGCCAATTCCATTTGGGGCAAGGTGATTGGGTTCCGTAACTCGGGGTCGAGGGAAAAGCCCAGATTGGAAAAGGCGCGGCCGATTGAAGTCGAATGGAACGGCGAACAGCCCCGGCTCGCGTGGGGCTGGCTGCGTCCAGAGGGCAAAGCCTTACTGACCCAGTGGCGCACGACCCCGGTGGCGATCGATTGGGACAAAGACGGCCTCGTCGATCTGGTGATGCTCGATCAAGAGGGGTATCTTGCTTTCTTCCGGCGGTCCTTGGAGAATGGCCGGCGGGTCCTGTTGCCGCCGAAAAGGATCTTTTTCGACGAGAGCATGAAACCTCTCTGCTTGAATGCCGGAAAGGCCGGGAGAAGCGGCCGCCGGAAATTCTGTTTGACCGATTGGGACGGCGACGGGAAGACGGACATCCTTGTGGACAGCACCAATGTCCGATTTTGGCGTCAAGTCGCCGAAACACGCGGTGGGTCTGTTTTCCGCAACATGGGCAATCTGGGTCAAACCGTTCTGGCCGGTCATGACACAAGTCCGACGACGGCCGATTTCGATAACAATGGGATTCCGGATCTGGTCGTCGGGGCGGAGGACGGCCACTTTTACTATTTGCGCAATCCCGGACGTGGTGGCGAGTAGGTGGAAGCTGTCTTGAGTCACGGCCAGACGATGCAGAGGGGATGAAAGGTGAGGAAGGAAAACATGTTGCGAATCCGGCCGGCACTGCCGTAGCCTCGAAAGATCGAGTGGCGGAACGGGAAGTCTTGCTTTCGGCTCACGGGGCGGAAGCTCTTGTTTGGTGAGGCGCCGAACGGGTGGACGCAGACTGTCAGCGGAGTTCCGCCCTGACACGAAGAAAGCGCGTGCCTGCGGGTGGGTTGTAAAAAATGATAGGGCCGCCGGTTCCCGGGATATCCGTGAAGCCGGGCACGGGTGCCCAACCGCCTTCCGACAGGCTTTCGCGGATCTCGAGCGTGTAGTAGCGGCGTTTGCCGCCATATTCGGGGCCAGCGGGGATCGTTTGGAGGAAGATGACCGGAGCGCCGTTCGCCGAGGTCAGATCAATCGTGAAGACGCTGGCGGCGTTGGTGGGCTGCGTGCCGGCCTCGTATTCGGCGAAATTGGGCATGCCGTCGCCGTCGCTGTCGACGGAAGCGGCCGCGTCGAAGTTGTTGGTCGATTCGGGAAGGGTCTGCGCCAACCACCATTTGGGGACATCGTGTGCCGCGAGGTCATCGGCGAAGTCGGCTTCGAGCGTGTGGTCGGCGAGCACGTTCGTGAAGGTGTAGGATGCCGTGGATCCGACGCTTGCCGCGTCTGCCCGCACGTCGGCGATGGAGGACCACTCGGCCGGGATGAAGGTGAAGCGCGGGTTGCTGTAGCACGGGACCGCGATGACGCCCACGGGGTCGGCCGTCCCGCGGCCCGAGGTTGTGACGGTGATCGTCTGCGTGGGCATGGCGGCGGGGTTGTCGAAAGGTCCGCCGGGCGTTCCGCCAGCCGCGGCGCTGGCGAACCAGCTCTGCGGAAGCGCGTTGTCCCAGCGCGGATGGATGAGGGCGAGCGAGGGACCGAGGCCGTCAGGTTCGGAGGGCCACGGCGGGACTGGCCGGTACGTGACGCGATCGATCTCGTTGGACACGGCGTCGAGCAGCTCCAGCGTCTCGCCGGCGTTGTCGAGCGTGCCGGCCGTCCAGACAAAGGCCGGTGAGCCGTTGGGTGAGTAGGGGCTCGAGGCGAGGGCCAGATATGCGCCGGGGTTCAGCAGGGTGCCCTGCGGGAAGCTGAAGGTGACGCCTTTCGAGAAACGGTAGCCGGAGAGGTCGAGCGGCGCGCCGCCGGGGTTGGTCAGTTCCACGAACTCGGGGCCGGCATCCGCCGGGTGGTAGTGGATCTCGGAGATCACGGCGTGGCCCTCGCGCCAGTCGAAGGGAACGGCGCCACGGTCGGCGCGGGAACCGTCGGGGTCTCTCGGTGAGGCGGGATCGCCGGAGTCGACGGCGGCGGAGCCGGTCTGGAGATTGAAGTTGCCGTCACTGGGCCGCAGGAACTGGGGTTCGGCGAGAAGGTTGCCGGCGCCGGGGATTGCCTCGGTATCGCTAAGGGTGTAGCTTACGTTGAGAGACGAGAGGCTGTCGCAGAAAAAGGGAGCGGCCCTGGCGTGCGAGACAATGCAGTTGCGGACCGTCGCAGAGCCTCCGCCCGCTCCCAGGTTCTTCTCGTAAACGGCGACGGCGTGGGCGACGTCTCTGAAGGTGTTGTTCTCGATAAGGCCTTGTGATCCGCTGTCTTTGATGCCGAGGCCCATATCGGTGTCGCTGATCACGTTGTGTCGGACGATGGCGGTCGAGCCTTGGCCGATGGAGACGCCCTTGTCGAAGCAGCGCTCGATTCGGTTGCTCTCGACCAAGAGATCCAGTGTGCCTTCGCCGATGTCGATGGCGTCGTTGTTGTCACCCATGAAGTCGTGGATGTGGTTGCCGCGGATGATGCCGCCGTGGATGCCGTCGTAGTCGATGGCGTCGGTGTCGACGGTCTGGTTGGCCGATGAGAACTCGCATCCCTCGACACGCGCGTACCGGGCGCGTTTGACGTTGATGCCGTCGCCGATGACGTCGATGAAGACGCGGCTGCCCTCGAGAACGGTGGCGTTGCCCTCCTGCACGAAGATCGGGAGGTCAACGTCGTCGACGTCGAGGCCGTGCAGGTAGAGGTCGGAGCCGAAGGCGGAGACGGCGGCCTTCATGTTGACGGGGTCGGCTCCGGCGAGCGTCGCGCCGCGGATCACGACGTTGGACAGCACGCCGGCATGGTCGGCGCGGTCGAAGGCGATGCCGCCCCACCGGTGGAGCCGGTCGGTCGCGTCGGCCAGCGCGGGATCGGCGTTGAGCTGCGAGCTGGCGCTCAGGTTGGTGTTGGCTCCGATGCTCACGGGGGCGCCGGGCGTGCCGGCGAAACACAGGCGGCCTTGCACATAGATGCTCGCCTTTTCGGGCATCAGGATCGCGGCGCCCGGCTCGGCCGTGAGGCTGGCGTTGGACGGCACATAGATGTCGCCGGTGGCGAGCCACGGCGAGCCGGCGGCCGTGAGCGTGAGGGTGCCTGTCACGTTCGTGGGCAGCACGCTGGCGCCGGTGGGGATGAACACGGCGGTCACGCTCAGCGGAGTCGCGCCGTCGGGTGTTAGCGTCAGCACGGCCGATGCGTTCGTGCTGACGCCGCCGGAGCGTGTGAAGGCGGCTTGGAGGTCGAATCCGAGGTCCGTGTAATTGGCGGACGACTGATGGATCTCGACGGCGAGCACGTTTGTTCCTTCTTGCAAGGCGACGGGGGCGACGGAGAAGGCGAGGTAGTCGTTCTCGTCCGGGACGCTGGTGCTGGTGATGTTCGTCAGCGCGAAGGTCATGTGGTCGACGAAGCCCGTCGGCATGTTGTAGCGCAGAATCTCCGCGCCGTTGAGGTAGACGATCGCTCCATCGTCGCTGAGGAGCTGCAAGTCCAGCGAGCTGGCGGCTGCGGCGTTGGTCACGACGACCGTTTTTCGGAAGTAGGCGGAGGTGATCCGGTTTGAGGCCGCGCCGATGACGGTGGACTCATCGCCATCGCCGTAGCCGAGCTGCCCGGCTCCGCTCGGCCAGGCAGCGTCGCTGAAAGCGGGCAGGTTCCAGCCCGCAACGCTGTTCGTCGGTACGACGTAGCTCCACGCGGAGCCCTTGCTTGAGAGGCTTGCGGTTGTCATTCCGTTGCTGACCAGCCAGTAGGCGAAGGCCTGCCCGACCGGCGGCACGGCGGTGAAGGTGACGGGGACGCCGGAGAGAAGTGTGTTGGATGAGGCGTTCAGCAAGGGGACGTGGTTGGCGAGGACGTGGCCGTCGCCGCTCATGTTCACCTGCAATTGGGCGGTCTGCCCGCCGGCGAAGTAGCTGGCCACGTGCTGCATGGCGATCGCGGGGCGTTGGCGCGCGAAGCTGCGGATCGCCTCGATGTTGGCGTCCCAGGTCGTCACGGACGGGATGCCGCCCTTCGAGCCGTACAGCTTGGCGTGCTCGATGATCTCCGAGCGGATTCGCCTGGCCTCGTAGTCGATGATGGGAATGATGCGGTTGGTGCTGAAGGAGCTGTTGAGGTGCGCCATCAGGCGCTGCGAGCAGTAATTGCTGAATTCCGTGTTGTTCAGGAGCTGGCTGAAGACGACCATGTTGGATGCCATCCCGGGCAGGCGGTTGTCGTTCACGTTGCCGAAGGCGCGGTCGAGGTCGACGAAGCACCAGCGCCACTTGCCGCCCGGCTTGCGGTCGCGCCACCACTTGCGGTTGTGTGCCCAGGCGGTGTCGTCGGCGAACACCTGCCCGGCCACGTAGTCGACGAGGTCCTCGACGTCGACCTGGCTCTTCACATGCTCGTAGTTGGCGGGGGCGGCCATGCTGTTCGCGCCGAGGTAGGCGACCAGGGCGTTCCAGGCTTCGGCGGTGCCGTGGTCGAGCAGTTCCTCGCCGCTGGTGCCGTCGTTCTCAAAGAAGTCGATGTCATCGAGGCCGACGCCGTAGTTCTTGGCGCAGTACATTTCATCCATCTTCTCTTGGATGTTGATCAGCCCGTAGTAAGAGCCGTTGAGGTAGCTGGCGCACGGGCGGAAACCCTGCGTGGCGTTGTTGATGGCTCCCTTGAGCATCCGCTGTCCCAGCGTGTCCCGGAGGAAGGCGACCGCCCAGTCGTCGTTGCCGTTGCGCAGCACGAAGCGGTCGAAGGCCCCGAGCGGCTTTTCGGGGAAGAGCTGATAGGCGATTCCGTCGGTCCCGTACTTGCTGTCGAAGTTGACGGTGAAGGGCTTCTGCGGCTTCAGGAAGGTGTTGAGGCTGTAGAGGCGGAAGGCCGCGCCGGCTTGGAACGCCGTGTTCGACGGCGTGGTGCAGAACTGGATCGATCCCGGCACGTCGCGCTCTTTGAGGACGTTGGCGTAGATGCCTGTTATCGGATCGAAGAGCAGAAGGGGGTCGATCACGAGCGAGACGATCGGCAGGTCGGGCTTGCGCTGATTGATGAGGAACGTGCGCGTGGCGACGGGGCCGGGGTGGAGCCCGTCTGCGTAAGCGCGGGCGCGGACGACCGTAGTGGTCGCCACGGTGAAGGCGCCGGTGTAGAGCCGAGAGGACGAGGTCGGCTGGCTGCTGTCGAGCGTGTAGCGGATCTCGCGCGCGTCTGCGGCGGAGAGGACGACGTCGGTCGGGCCGTCGAGGAAGAGCGGCTCGGCGGGCGAAACCCTCACGGCCGGAGCGCGGCGCAGGTTCTGGGCGAGCTGTGGCCCGCGGTTGGCGGCGCCGGCGGTGGACTCGCCGAAGTAGCCCCACGCCGCGCCGCCGTCGGGGTGCCGTCCGAGGGAAATGTCGCCCTGCTGTGCGCCGAAGGCCACGCTGTCGACGAGGGTGCCGCCGGGAGTGAAGAGGCCGACCTCCTCGCCGTCCGCGGAGAGTTTGAAGTTGGTGTGGTACGAGCGCGTGACGAAGCTGTAAAACGGCCAGAAGTCGCGCTTCAGGCTGAGGCCGGGCCGGGAGTCGTAGCCGTCCGCCCAGATCAGCAAGTGCCCTCCTGCGGGGATCGAAGCGCCGTCGGGGACTCGCCAGCGGAACGGAGACACCAGATTGTCGGAAAGGTAGTAGCCGCTCAAGTCGACGGCATTGGTGCCGCCGTTGAAGAGCTCGATCCAGTCGCCGAAGTCCGTGAAGTCGGCTATTTCGGGCGTGGCGGCGACGTTGTTTGCCATGACCTCGTTGATGCCGAGGAAGGCGCGTCGGTAGACGGCGGCCGTGACCGGACTTGGCACCAGCCCCGTCAAGAAGGTGCGGACGATGAGCTCCGTTTCGCCGGAAATGGTGATGGGTCCGGCGTAGAGCGGCGAGGCGGCGGTCGGCACGGTGCCGTCCAGCGTGTAGCGGAGGACCGCTTCTGCGGCCGCGCAGGTGGCGGTGACGGCGAGCGTTCCCGCGAAGACGCCGCCGGGGTGCGAGAGGACCGGGGCCGGGGCGACGCCGTCGCAGGCGTCGGCGTTTTTGCTTCCCGGCGTGGGGGATGTCAGGTAACCGATCTGCGTGGCCTGTGCCAAGGTGCCGGTGGACGGCGCCCATCCGAGGGTCAGCTCGCTCATCAGGAGCAGGTCGGAACTGGTGGAGGAGTTGTTCAGGCTTTGGAAGGCGAGCACGTTGGTCCCGTCGACGAGGAGGTGCGTGAAGGCGTCGAGCGTGTAGTCGAGGTAGCTAAGCGCGAGTATGTCGCTGCGGCTGGCTGGCGCCCGGGAATTCCAAACGGTCGGAACGGGTGCGTTGTTCGAGGCGACGAGCGTGCCGTTCAGCCAGGCGACGAACCCGTCGTCGAATTTGACGCGCAGCAGGGCCTGATAGACTTGGGCGTGGTTGTGGAGGACGAAGGGGTAGCGGACGAAAGCCGAGCCTTGCTTGCCGTACATATCGGCATAGAGGTCGGTCTGGATGTAGGGCAGATAGTCGGGGTCGGTGTCGAAGCCGACGCCGTTCCCCGCCGGGTTCCATTCGCTGTCGTTGAAAGAGGGTGAGGCCCAGTCCGCGGGAAGGCTGGCTGCATTCGTCGGAACGAGGCAGCGGCC